>OGQR01001154.1_pt1 | contig 18946 bp, 9 predicted proteins | sample 1553271 | NCBI WGS metagenome assembly OGQR01 (sample SAMEA2579970, study PRJEB22360) | human gut metagenome | biome: human gut; feature: human-associated habitat; material: faeces | place: Denmark | collected 2008/2010 | reverse complement strand
CGGCGTGATCCGCGGGGCCGGAGGGTCGGGCCGCCGAAAGCCATACGTGCATCGGGAAGAGTCCGGCTTTCATGCCGAAGCCTGCCAGAAAAAGGAGGTAGAGCGGCAGCACGGGCTGCGTGCGGAATGCGGCGGTCAGAGCCCCGAACGAGGTGTCGCCCGTCGCGACATCGAGACGGACGAAGCCGATGAGCAGCAGCACGAAGCCGATGTGCATCATGATCAGGTAGGAGAGGGCGGCGCGGCGAACCTCGCGGCGCTCGGCGTCGAAGAGGATCAGCAGGAACGACGCCACGGTCATCAGCTCCCAGAAGAAGAGGAACGAGTAGCCACCGTCGGAGAGCACGACGCCCAGCATGGCATAGCACATGGTGACCAGCGAGGTGTAGTGCAGCGAGACGTGGGCCGGGGACTTGTGCTGCAGATGGCGGGCCAGGTAGCCCTGCGAGTAGAGCACGGCGGCCACCGAACCGATCGCAATGACGAGGACGAAGAGCGCCGATAGGCCGTCCATCGAGCCCGAGTCGCCGCCGAACGGCGTGCCGGAGATGACCCACAGCGGTCCGTAGTGGGCCCCGGCGAGCGTTGCCGCGGCCCGTATGCCGACGGCGAGCGTGCCGATGAGCGTCAGGCCGAGTGCGGCCCACGCTTTCATGCGCAGGGGTACGGCGAACAGAAGGGCTGTCACCGCCGCCAGCGCGAGAAGTGTACCGAGAAAAAACATGCTGTTATAATAGGTGTCTTTTTTATTTCGAACCGTTTACGACCGACGTCATCACCACGGCCACGAGGGCTGCGGTTTCGGTCCTCAGGCGCTGCTGCCCGAGCGTGATCTCCTCGAATCCGTGTTCGAGCGCGAAGTCCACTTCGGCGGGGGAGAAATCCCCCTCGGGGCCGATGCAGACGAGCACGGACTCTCCCGGGCGGATCGCCTCGGGCAGGTAGTGTTTGCCCGAGGGGGTGTGTGCCGCCCCGCAGTGGGCGATCAGCCGCCGCCCCTCGAAGGGGGCGAGCACCGCCTCGCGGAACGGGGTGAGCGGGTGAAGCACCGGGCGGTATGCCTTGAGCGACTGCTTCATGGCCGCCGTGATGATCTTCTCGCTCCGCTCGGCCTTGAAGACGCGCCGCTCGCTGTGCTCCGTTTCGAGGGGGATCACGGCGCCGATGCCCACCTCGGTGGCCTTCTCGAGAAACCACTCGAAGCGGTCAGCGTTCTTGGTCGGGGCTACGGCCACCGTCAGCGCATAGGAGAGCCGCTCGAAGTCGGGGATCGTCTCGACGACCTCCACGGTGCACCGGCGCGGGTCGTCCTCCACGATCCGGCAGCGGTAGAGCGTACCCCGCCCGTCGGCGATGTGGAGTGTTGCGCCGCGTCCCAGGCGCAGCACGCGGATGCAGTGTTTCGACTCCTCCTCGCCGAGCGTATGTAGGGGCGGTACGATCGCGGGATCGTAAAAAAGTTGCATACCTGCTATAATTTACTAACTTTGCAACGGCTTGAGTCGGCGCATGGAGATGCCCCGGCGTTTGCAGGCTGCAAAGTTATATAAAATAAGACGACTGATGAAACGTATTGCAGGATTATTGACACTTTTTCTGGCCATGACGACCGTTGCGTGCAAGTCCGACAAAAAGGTCGGCGAAAACCCCTTCTTCTCGGCATGGGAGACGCCCTACGGCGTTCCTCCCTTCGACAGGATTCTACCCGAACATTTCCTCCCGGCCATCGAGCGCGGCATGTCGCTGCACGATGCCGAGATCGACGCCATCGTGACCAACCGCGACGAGCCGACCTTCGAGAACGTCATCCTGGCGTTCGACAACTCGGGGCAGATGCTTGCGCAGACCTCGCTGGTCTTCGGCATGCTCTGTGCCGCGCAGAACACGCCCGAGATGCAGGCCCTGCAGGAGCAGGCGATGCCCCGGCTGACGGCCCACTACGACAAGATCCTGCTCAACGACGCGCTCTTCGAGCGGGTGAAGACGGTCTACGACAACCGGGCGACGTTCGACCTCGACGCCGAGCAGAGCCGCTTGCTGGAGAAGACCTACCGTTCGTTCGTGCGCGCCGGAGCGCTGCTCGGTGCCGACGAGAAGGCCCGGCTGGCGGAGATCAACAGCGAACTGGCCCTCGCTTCGGTGAAGTTCGGCAACAACCTGCTGGCTGAGAACTACAACTTCACGATGGAGCTCGAGCCCGAACAGATGACCGGGCTGCCGGCCGGCGTGCAGGAGCAGGCCCGCGAGAAGGCCCGCGAACTGGGCAAGGGAAACAAGGGGGTCTTCACGCTGCAGAAGCCGAGCATGATCCCCTTCCTGACCTATTCGCCCGACCGCGAACTGCGCGAGCGGATCTACACGGCTTACCTGAACCGCTGCAACCGCGGTGACGAGTACGACAACAAACAGCTCATCAACGACTTCATCCGCCTGCGCACGGAGAAGGCCCACCTGCTGGGCTATCCCTCCTACGCCGCCTATGTCGTGGACGACGAGATGGCCGGCACGACCGAAGCGGTCTACGACCTGCTTGAGGGGGTCTGGGCTCCGGCGCTCGAGAGTGCCAAGCGTGAGCTGGGCGAGCTCGACTCGCTCTTCCGCAAGGACTTCCCTGACGGTGAGTTCGCCTCGTGGGACTGGTTCTACTACGCCGAGAAACTCCGCAAGCAGAAGTACAACCTCGACGAGGAGATGCTGCGTCCCTACTTTGCGCTGGAGAATGTCCGCAGCGGCGTCTTTTTCCTTGCCAACCGCCTCTACGGCATCACCTTCCGGCCGATCGTCGTGCCGGTCTACCATCCCGAGGTGACGGCTTTCGAGGTGCTCGATGCCGACGAGTCGCACCTCGGCGTGCTCTATTTCGACTTCTTCCCCCGCGAGGGCAAGGGGCAGGGCGCCTGGTGCGGCAACTACGTTGAGCAGACCTACCGCGACGGCGAGCGGGTGGCTCCCGTCGTGTCGATCGTGGCCAACTTCACCCGTCCGACGGGCGACAACCCGGCGCTGCTGACCCTCGACGAGGTCGAGACGCTCTTCCATGAGTTCGGCCACGCGCTCCACTTCCTCTTCCACGACGTGAAGTACCGCGGCCTGTCGGAGGTCGAGGGCGATTTCGTCGAGCTGCCGTCGCAGGTCATGGAGAACTGGGCCTTCAACCCCGAGGTGCTCAAGCAGTATGCCGTACACTACCGCACGGGCGACGTGATGCCTGAGGCGCTGATGGCCAAGATCGCCCGCAGCGAACTCTTCAACCAGGGCTTCATGACCACCGAGCTGATCGCCGCGTCGCTCTCCGACATGGACATCCACTCGATGACCGAGTATGCACCCTTCGATCCGATGGAGTTCGAACGCAAGGTGCTCAACGAGAAGCGGGGCCTCATCCCGCAGATCGAGCCGCGCTACCGCTATCCCTACTTCAGCCACATCTTCGACGGAGGCTATTCGGCCGGATACTATTTCTATACGTGGGCCGAGGTGCTCGACAAGGATGCCTTCGAGGCCTTCCGCGAGAGCGGCGACCTGTTCAACCGCCGCGTGGCCGACGACTTCCGCCGCAAGATCCTCGAGCGCGGCGGTTCGGAGGACGGGATGACCATGTACCGCGCCTTCCGCGGCAAGGATCCCGACAAGCGGGCCATGCTGCGCAGCCGCGGGCTGTGGACCGATCCCGAACCTGCCGATTCGCTGGCCGCCGGCCCGCAGCCTGCCGCGGGGGCCGCTGCCGAGGCTGTGGCGGAGAACTGATCCCGCCGATTCGTGAAGAAACCGCAAACCCTGTACCTTATATGAAAAAAGCAATTCTTGTCATGGCTGTTTCCATCCTGGCCGCCGGTTGTGCCGACAACTCGATTCCCCGGGCCGACCTGCCCGAACTGGACCTTTCGAATCCGCTGCTGGCGGAGTGGGATACCCCTCATGCCACGCCGCCCTTCTCGCGCATTGAACTCAAGGACTACGAGCCGGCATTCGACGCGGCGATCGCCTGCTCGCGTGCCGAGGTTGAGGCGATTGTCCGCAACCCCAGGAAGCCGACCTTCATGAATACGATCGTCGCCCTGGAGCGTCAGGGCGCCCTGCTCAACCGCATTGCGGGGGTCTTCTTCAACCTGATGAGCGCCGATACGTCGGACGAGATGCAGCAGATCGCCGAGCGCGTGCAGCCCAAGCTGACCGCCCTGTCGAACGACATCTCGCTCAACCCCGAGCTCTTTGCCCGCGTGAAGGCGGTCTACGAACACCCCGGACGCAAACTCTCCACCGAAGACCGGCGCCTGCTGGAGAAGACCTACCGGAGCTTCGCCCGCAACGGTGCCGCCCTGTCGGACGAGGACAAGGAGCTCTACCGCCAGTATACCACCGAGCTGTCGGCCCTCTCGCTCGAATTCGACCGCAACTCGCTGGCCGCGACCAATGCCTTCACGCTCCATATCACCGACCCTGCGGTGGTGGCCGAACTGCCCGCCTTCGTGCGCGAGGGTATGGCCGCCGAGGCCAAGTCGCGCGGCGAGAAGGGTTGGATCGTCACGCTGCAGTATCCGAGCTACCTGCCCTTCATGACCTATTCGTCGAACCGTGCGCTCAAGGAGAAGCTCTGGCGGGCCAACAGCTCCTGCTCGCTGGGCGGTGAGTTCGACAATACGGAGGTGGTGAAGAAGATCGTCAATACGCGGCTGAAGCTGGCCCGCCTGCTCGGTTACGACTGCTATGCCGACTATGTGCTCGAGGAGCGCATGGCCAAGGACACGCCGACGGTCCGTGCCTTCCTTGCCGAACTGCTCGATGCCTCGAAGGAGTATGCCGACGCCGACTACCGCACGATCTCGGAGTATGCCGCCTCGCAGGGCTTCAAGGGAACGCTCATGCCGTGGGACTGGTCCTACTATACCGAGAAGTACAAGCGCGAGAAATATGCGCTCGACGCCGAGACGGTGAAGCCCTATTTCGAACTCGAGCGGGTGAAGAAGGGCGTCTTCCTGCTGGCCAACAAACTCTATGGGCTCAACTTCACGCCCAATCCCGGGATCGAGGTCTACCATCCCGACGTGACGGCCTACGACGTCACCGATGCCGGGGGCCGTTTCATGGCGGTGCTCTATCTCGACTTCTTCCCCCGTGCCTCGAAAAACTCGGGCGCGTGGATGACCGAGTTCCGCGGAACGAAGCGCGTGGACGGCGAGGAGACCCGACCGCTGGTGTCGCTGGTGATGAACTTTACGAAGCCGACCGAGACGACCCCCTCGCTGCTGACCTTCGACGAGGTGGAGACCTTCCTGCATGAGTTCGGACACTCGCTGCACGGCATGCTGGGCGAAGGTTCCTACGAGTCGCTCACCGGCACGAACGTCTACCGCGACTTCGTCGAACTGCCGTCGCAGATCATGGAGAACTGGGCCACGGAGAAGGAGTTCCTCGACCTGTGGGCCGCACATTACCAGACCGGGGAGAAGATTCCCTCGGAGATTGTCGATCGCATCGTCGCCGCGCAGAACTACCTGGCGGCCTATGCCAACGTGCGCCAGCTGTCGTTCGGTCTGACCGACATGGCCTGGCATACGCTCACCGAGCCCTTCGAGGGCGATGTCGAGCTTTTCGAGCGCGAGGCGATGGCCCCGACGCAGGTGCTGCCCGTCGTCGAGGGTACGGCTATGTCGCCCGCCTTCGGCCACATTTTCGCCGGAGGCTATGCCGCCGGATACTACGGATACAAGTGGGCCGAGGTGCTCGAGGCCGATGCCTTCTCGCTCTTCAAGGAGAAGGGGATCTTCAACCGCGAGGTGGCCACATCGTTCCGCGACAACATCCTCTCGAAGGGCGGAACGGAGGATCCCATGGAGCTCTATGTCCGCTTCCGCGGCCACAAGCCCGAACCCGAGGCGCTGCTGCGCAAGCTCGGGCTCGAGAAGCGGTAGCGCTCCTGCCGCTCCCGGAAAACGGATGCGGGCAGTCCCCTTCGGAGGACTGCCCGCATTGTCGTTGTGTCCGTGCACGGACGGATGTTGCCGGATGGGTCTATGCAAACGAAAACCCCGCCACCTTGCGGTCGCGGGGTTTTGTTGAGCTACCTGGATTCGAACCAAGAATAACAGGACCAGAATCTGTTGTGTTACCATTACACCATAGCTCAATGACGTTTTGGTGATGCAAAAGTAGAACTTTATTTTGCAATTGCAAAGAAAAATCAGAAAAAAATTTCGTAATTTTGTTTTCATGACGCCCCGAGCAAGGGGGTTGAAAACGTAAAACTACTTAAAACCAGTAAATTATGGGAATTAAATTCCGCCTCGTGGTCATGAACTTTCTTCAGTATGCAATCTGGGGAGCGTACCTGACCTCGATGGGATCCTATCTTGTGGGCGTCGATCTGGCGTCGCATATCGGAATCTTCTATGCCATGCAGGGCATCGTCTCGCTCTTCATGCCCGCCGTCATCGGAATCGTGGCCGACCGCTGGGTGCCTGCACAGCGGCTGCTCGGCATCTGCCACCTGACGGCCGCCCTCTTCATGGGGGCTGCGGGCTACTACGCCCTCTCGGCCGGTCCGGAGGTCTCGTTCGGGATCCTCTTCACGCTCTATTCGTTCAGCGTAGCCTTCTACATGCCGACGATCGCCCTCTCGAATTCCGTGGCCTACAGCGTGCTCGAAGGGGCCGGTATGGATACCGTGAAGTCTTTCCCGCCGATCCGTGTCTGGGGCACTGTCGGCTTCATCTGCTCGATGCTCGTCTGCGATGCGGCCGGTTTCCAGACCACCTGCATGCAGTTCATCCAGTGCGCCGTGTTGGGACTCCTGCTCGGCCTCTATGCCATGACCCTTCCGTCGTGTCCGGTCAGTCGCTCGGCCGAGCGCAAGAGCCTGGTCGAGGCCCTCGGACTGCGCGCCTTCACGCTCTTCAGGCAGAAGAAGATGGCCCTGTTCTTCATCTTCTCGATGCTGCTGGGCGTCTCGCTGCAGATCACCAACGGCTTTGCGAATCCCTTCATCACCAGTTTCCGCGACATCCCCGAATATGCCTCCACGTTCGGCGCCAACCACGCCAATGCGCTGATCTCGCTCTCGCAGATCTCCGAGACGCTCTGCATCCTGCTCATTCCCTTCTGCCTGAAACGTTTCGGCATCAAGAACGTCATGCTCATGGCCATGTTCGCCTGGGTACTCCGCTTCGGCCTCTTCGGCCTGGGCAACCCCGGAAGCGGCGTGTGGATGTTCATCCTCTCGATGATCGTCTACGGCGTGGCCTTCGACTTCTTCAACATCTCGGGATCGCTCTTCGTCAATAAGGAGACCGATACGACGATCCGCTCCTCGGCACAGGGGCTCTTCATGATCATGACCAACGGCATCGGCGCCACGATCGGAACGCTCGGCGCGCAGGCCGTCGTCAATCATTTTGTCTACTCGCAGCAGGGGGCCGAGGCGATGGTTGCGGGGTGGTCTGCCTCGTGGCTGATCTTTGCCGGCTATGCCCTGCTCGTGGGAGTGGTCTTCGCCCTGGTATTCAAATACCGGCACGACCCCGAGTCCGTGGCCGACGGCCTGAACCGTTGATCCCGCTCCGCCCGGAGCACACAGGGCGGATACAGCACAGTCTGTCCGGTGTCGGAGTTTTCCGATGCCGGATTTTTTTTGGAATGCGGGGTAGCGGGATGGAGACAGGCCGTGTCAGTACATGTTGTCGTACATCGACTGCGACTTGTCGTACTTCAGGTCGGAGAGCGAGGCGGCCTTCACGCCGATGTTGAAGCTCCAGCTCTTGTGGTAGCCGAAGGGGATCCACGAGAAGGACATCTGCCAGCAGTGGAGGTCGCGCGTGATCGATACCGACGAGGTCGTGAGCTTTCGGGCCTTGATGTCGTAACCTCCCTGGAAGGTGATGCCCGTCTTGGGTGTGAGGTTCAGCGAGCCGTTGAAGCTGACGGTCTGCGTGACGTTCTTGCGGTATCCCGTCGTGCCGTTGTTCACGTAGGAGACCGAATAGTTCACCGCATAGTTGAAGCCGAAGTTCCACGGCAGCGAGAAGTCGTAGTAGGCCTGCGACATGTATTGCCTTCGCAGGGTGGGGTCCATCGTGCCGTAGGGGTCGTAGAACGGGTTCGAATACTCCGGGGGCAGGCTCGTGATGTCGTTTACGGCCGGCTGCGACTTGTCCTCGCGCGACTTGAAGGTGTAGCCGAACGACCAGCCCGTCGAGGTGATGCGTCCCGGGAAGAAGAGCTTGTCGTAGCGGACACCCTCGGGTGTGACGCGGTAGGGGTCGATCGTGGCCGAGAGGTTGATGCCGAAGTTCTTGAAGAGCGTCGTGCGGAACGAGAGCGAGATGGTCGAGAGCCGCATCGAGTCGGCCAGGAAGTTGTACGACCCGCCCAGACGCAGTTCGTCGATGAGCTTGATCTTCTTGACGCCCGATGTGTCCCTCTTCGAGAGCACCTTCATCTCGAGGTTCTGCGACAGCGAGAAGGTCATCGACATCGAGCGGCCCGACGAGGGCACGCCGTAGGCATTGACAGCATAGGGAGAGTAGGTCGTCACGCGGCCCGTCGAGTCGGTCTGTCGCGTGAGGTAGTAGCCGTATCTGGGATCGGCGAAGTCGGGCGTGTAGGAGAATCCGACCGACGGGGTGATCGTGTGGCGGATGGCCTGGATCTTGCGGTCGCGGCGCTTCTTCGTGAAATCGTACATGCCGTAGAGGGTCGTCGAGGCCGAGACGCTGGTGGAGTAGTTGTAGAGGCGGTAGAATCCGTAGTTAGAGGGCAGCGTGTCGGTCTGGTTCGTGATCGGATTCCACTCGTACTCCTGCTTCTTGAAGTACCACTTCTCGGTGTAGTTGAACGACGGCGTGATGTTGATGTAGTTGAGCAGGTTGAACGATGCCGATACGGGGATCGAATGCTCGATGCCGTTCTTCATGTTCTCGAGCGTCTTTTTCGAGAAGATCTCCGACTCGGTGGTGGTGACCGAGTTGGTCATCTTGCCCGTATACTGCATCGAGATCTTCTCGTACCAGCGGTCCTTGCCGGTCTTCTCCTTGCGCTTGAAGGGGTAAAATCGCGAGACGTTGAAGACCACCGTGGGCAGCGTCACCGAGATCGACTTGTTCTGCGAGTTCTGCGAGATGGCCATGTTTGCCGAGAGCGAGAAGGGGGTTCCGCTCCAGCTCTTCGAGTAGGAGATCGACGAGTTGGTCTGCGTCGAAAGGATGTCGTTGATGTTGGTGGCCGAGTAGCGGTTGTAGCCGCTGGTGGCGAAGTTCACCGAGGCCGAGAAGGTCGATCCGGGATTGGCCTTGGCATCCTGCGAGTGGGTCCACTGCACGCGGAAGTTGTTCTGCTTGATGTAGTCGGGTTCGCCCTTTTCGCCGGTCTTTACGCTCGAGAACTCCACGTTGAAGCTGCCGCTGTACTTGTATCGCTTGATGTAGCGCGAGGCGGCCGAGGCCTCCCACGAGCCGAGCGTGTAGAATCCGCCGCGGAGCGCCAGGTCGGCATATTCGCCCAGCGTGATGTAGTAGCCCAGGTCGCGGAGGAAGAATCCCTTGGAGGTCTCCTCTCCGTAGGTGGGCATCAGCAGACCCGACTTGGGGCCCATGTTGATCGGGAAGAAGCCCTCGGGTATGCCGAGGAAATAGATCGGCACGTCCTCCATGACCAGGTAGGCCGGTCCGGTGACCACCTTTTTCCCGGGAATCACCTTTGCCTTGGTCATGGCCAGGTAGAAGTGCGGGTGGTCGGTTTGGTCGCAGGTGGTGTACTTGCCGTGCTCGATGTTGAAGGTGTTGTCGGGCATCTTCTTCACGCTGCCGCCCACCAACCATCCGTCGCCCTGCTGCGTGGCCACGCCCTTGATCTTGGCCTTCTGCGTGTCGAGGTTGTAGGTGATCGTATCCATCTGGTAGGCCGTTCCTCCCTCGGTGAACTCGGGTTTGGTAACCGTCCACTTGCCGTCCACCGAGTCGGGCTTTCCGTAGGCGTAGATCAGCTTCGTGTCCATGTCGATCTGCATGTAGTCGGCCTTCAGGTTCCGGTTCTGGTAGGTTACGTCTCCCTCGTTGTAGACGTAGACCCGCTTGTTGCGCACGTCGTAGACCAGTGAGTCGGTGTTCTTGCCCGAGAGCTGGTCGTCGAGGAACGGACGTGCGGCACGCGGGTTGCGGGTCGTGTCGGAGTCGGAGCGCGATGCCAGCGAGTCGGCCTTTTGGGCCACCAGCGAATCGACCTGCGAGGAGAAGACCGAGTCGCGCTCCTCCTGCGTCAGATTGTTGAATTCGCGGTTGCGGCGCTCCTGTTCCCGGGCGGCGCGGGCCCGTTCGCGGCGTTCGCGGCGCGAGAGGGGTTCGGGCTTCAGGTCGAGCGGTGCGGGGGCATCGGGTTGGTCGGCCGTTGCGGGCTGCAGCGTGTCGGGAAGGTGTGCGGAAAGCGTGTCTGCCGGAGCCGTGCGGTATGCCGCAGCCGGGGCGGTGGAGCCCAGCAACGCCTGGACGAAGAGCAGAAGCACCGTCGCCGACAAGAGATATTTTACCCTTACGCTGTTCAAAATTCCAAAAATTTCCGTACCTTTGCCGACAAGTCGGCAAAAACGCCCGCCCCAGGGGCTTATTCGGCTCCATGCGGCGCGCAAGGCGCGACAAAGATAGGTAAAAATTTACAGATAGCCTGCACTTGATACCACTAAATATGCGCACACGGTTCCTCTTCCTCCTTGTACTGGCGGCGGCTACGCTTCTGACAAACGTAGTCCGCAGCGCGAATATTGCACACGGGGTCGAGGTCGTGGTGATTGACGCCGGCCACGGCGGCAAGTTTCCCGGGGCGCATTACGGCGGGGTCTACGAGAAGGACCTGACGCTGAAGGTGGCTCTCAAGGTCGGTCGCCTGATCGAACAGGGGATGCCGGGCGTGAAGGTGGTCTACACGCGCAAGACCGACAAGGAACTGGGCAAGACCCTGGCCGACGACCTGCAGGCGCGTGCCGACATCGCCAACGGCGCCGGGGGCGACCTCTTCATCTCGATTCACGTCAATGCCGCCCGTGCCACGGCGGCCCGCGGGGTCGAGACGCTCATCATGGGCGAGAGTCCCAAGGAGCAGCGCTACAACGAGAATGCGCTCTACGAGAGCAACCGCGAGGACCTGATCGACATGTCGGACGAGCGGACCGCGGCGATTGTCCGGGCCTACATCCAGAATCTGCAGTTCACCTACGGCGAGTACAGCATGGCGCTGGCCCGCTTCGTACAGAACAACTACATCTCCAGCGGCCGCCACTCGCGCGGGGTGAAGCCCCAGCTGCTGCGGGTGCTCTATGCCACCGACATGCCGGGTGTGCTGACCGAGATCGGCTTCATGACCAATCCGCAGGAGATGGCCTACATGAAGTCGGAGAAGGGACAGAACGAGATCGCCCGCAACATCTACCAGGCCGTGCGCGACTATTCGGACTATGTGCTCAAGATCCGCAAGTCGGAAGGCGGGGCCGCGCCTGCGGAGCCTGCCGTCCCGGCCGAAGATACGGCCCGGGAAAAGCCCCGTCCGGCTCCCGCTCCGGCCAAGGAAACGGCCAAGGAAACGGCCAAGGATACGTCCCGTTCCGTCCCGTCCCGTCCGGCTGCCGGGAAAAAGCAGGCTTCGGCCGCGGGACAGGGGGCGAAGGCTCCGGCCGCGGAGCAGCCGTTGCGTTATGCCGTGCAGGTGATGGCCAGTTCGAAGGCGGTGCCGCTCACCTCGTCGCAGTTCCGTTCGTACCGCGGCAAGGTGAAGGAGTATGCCTCCGAGGGTTGTTTCCCCTATAAATACTGCGTCGGCGAATATGCCGACCGTGCGGCGGCCCAGAAGCGGCTGCGCGAGGTGCGTAAGGCCTTCCCCGAGGCGTTCGTGGTGAGCGTGCAGGGCGGCAGAGTCGTCAAATAACAAGGAGAATAAGAAATTCGTGATATGAAAAGAGAAGCCAAAATCGGAATCTTCGCCGTGGCGATGATCATCGCCGCATGGGCCGGAATCCGATTCCTCAAGGGATTTGACATTTTCGGCCGCAACACGGTCTATTACGCCGCCTACGACCAGGTCAATGGCGTGCAGTCGGCATCGTCGGTCATGATGCAGGGTGTGAAGATCGGCACCGTGACCGGAATCTCGTTCGATCCGCAGCGCAGCGACAAGGTGATCCTGCAGCTGACCATCAAGCGGCAGTACCGCATCCCGTCGGATTCCGAGGCGAAGATCGTCAGCAGCAGCCTCATGGGCGCCAAGGCCATCGAGGTGACCTATGGGGAGTCGGACACCTACCTCGAAAAGGGAGACACGCTCCGTTCGAGCCGCAACCGCGACCTGATGGACATGGCCGGTTCGGAACTGGAGTTCTTCAAGCAGAAGATCTCGCAGGTGACCGACGAACTTTCGCTCACGCTCGGCAACATCAACCGCCTGCTGGAGGAGAACGGCGAAAACATCTCCGGAACGCTCGGAAACCTCAACAACCTCTCGGGCGACCTGGCGCAGCTGCTCGATTCCGAGAAGAGCAACCTGCAGGAGGCCGTGCGCAACCTGACGGAGTTCGCCGACATGTTGGGCGAGAATGCGCCCCGCGTGGACAGCATCGTGGGCAACCTGAATGACGTTACGGGGGAGTTGGCCGAGGCGGAATTCGCCCGCAGGCTCTCCGACGCCGTCGGACAGGTGGGCAGCCTGCTCGAGCGGATCGAGGCCGGCGAGGGCACGGTAGGACGTCTGGTGAACGACCCGGCGCTCTACGATTCGCTGACTACGGCCGGCAGCAACCTCGCGGCGCTGCTTGCCGATCTGAAGAATTATCCGGGCCGCTACGTGCATTTCTCGCTCTTCGGCCGCGATCCCGAGAAAATGAAGGCCAAGGCGCTGCGCAAAGCTGCCAAAGAGGCCGCCCGGGCCGAGCGCGACTCCCTGAAGCGGGCGCAGTGAGCGGCGGTCCCGCGGCGGCGACGGAGCCTGCGTGAAGGGGCGTCGGCGCGTTCCCCTGAACGGATCCCGTTCCGCAGCAGGGTGGAATCCCGCTCCGGGTGGAGCCTGCGGACGATGACAAGTTAATTTTACGGCAATGATATATCCTGCTTCCTTCGAGCAGAAAATAGGTTTCGACCGGCTCCGCGAGCAGGTCGCAGCCCTTTGTACCATGCGCGCGGCCCGTGAGCGGATCGCCTCCGAGCAGTTCTCCACCTCGCCGCGCGAAATCGAGCGCCGGCTGGCTTTGGCCGACGAGATGCGCCTGCTCCTCGACATGGAGCACGACTTTCCCGGAGGCGAATACCCCGACATCGACCAGATCGTCGCCAAACTGCGCGTCGAGGGAACGTTCCTCGACGTCGAGGAGGTCGTCACGCTGCATCGGGCGCTGTCGGCCCTCGGCGGTGTCATTTCGTTCATCCTCAACCGTCAGGATCGCTATCCGACGCTCTGGGACCGCACGCACGGCGTGGCCGCGTTCCCCGAGATCGTCCGGCGCATCGATGCGATCGTCGATCGCTTCGGCAACGTCCGTGACAACGCCTCGCCGGCCCTGCAGGAGATCCGGCGCGCGATCCGCGAACGCGAGGGGCAGGCCGCCAAGCGCCTGCAGGCCGTCCTGGCCTCGGCCAAGGGGGCCGGGATCGTCGATGCCGATGCGCAGATCTCGATCCGCGACGGTCGGGCCGTGATCCCCGTCGCCGCAGCCAACAAACGCAAACTCAACGGATTCATCCACGACGAGTCGGCTACCGGAAAGACCTTCTATGTCGAGCCGGTCGAGGTCGTGGAGATCAACAACGAACTGCGCGAGCTGGAGTATTCGGAGCGGCGCGAGATCGTCCGCATCCTCTCGGAATTCACCGACTCGATCCGTCCTGATGCCGCCCTGATCGCCGACTCGGGCGACTACCTCGCCGAGATTGACATGCTGCGCGCCAAGGGACGCTGGGCTTCGGAGAACGGCTGCGTGCGCCCGATCCTCTCGACCGACGACCGCCTGGTGCTCCGCACGGCCCGCCACCCGTTGCTGCAGCAGACGCTGCGTGCCGCCGGCCGCGAGATCGTGCCGCTCGATCTGCAGCTCGACCGCCGCAAGCACATTCTCGTTATTTCGGGCCCGAACGCCGGCGGCAAGTCGGTCTGCCTGAAGACCACGGGCATCGTGCAGTACATGTTCCAGTGCGGGTTCCTGGTCCCGACGTCGGAGATTTCGGAACTGCCCGTCTTCGAGAGCATTTTCATCGACATCGGCGACGAACAGTCGATCGACAACGACCTCTCGACCTACTCGTCGCACCTGCTCAACATGAAGCACATGCTGGCCGGGGCCTCCGATCGCACGTTGGTGCTCATCGACGAGTTCGGCTCGGGTACCGAGCCCACGATCGGCGGGGCCATCGCCGAGGCGATCCTCGAGCGGCTGCTCGACCGGGGCTGCTACGGTGTCATCACCACGCACTACGCCAACATCAAATACTATGCGTCGAACACCGAGGGCATCGCCAACGGCGCGATGACCTTCGACGTGCAGCGCATCCGTCCGCTGTTCCGCCTCGAGATGGGCAAGCCGGGCAGTTCGTTTGCCGTGGAGATCGCCCGCAAGATCGGCCTCCCGGAGGAGATCATCCGTGCGGCCAGCGAGAAGGCCGGTTCGGACCACATCAACATCGAGAAGCAGTTGCGCGAGATCGCGCGCGACAAGCACTACTGGGAGCAGAAGCGCGACCGCATTCGCCTGACGGACCGCAAGGTCGAGGAGCTCGAGCAGAACTATGCCGAGCAGCTCTCGAAGATCCGCTCCGAGCGGCAGGAGATCCTGCGGCGGGCCAAGCAGGAGGCGCAGCAGCTCATTGCCGATGCCAACCGGCAGATCGAGAATACGATCCGCACGATCCGCGAGGCGCAGGCCGAGAAGGAGCTGACACGTCTGGCGCGTCGTGAACTGGACGACTTCCGCGAAAAGGTCGATGAGGCCGACACGGCCGAACACGACGCTTCGGTGGCGCGCGAGATGGAGCGCATCGAGCGGCGGCGCCAGCGCCGGGCCGAGCGGAAGGCCCGCGAGGGAAGTGAGCCCAAACAGGCGGCGGCGCCCGTTGCGGAGCAGCCCCGCGAGGTGGTCGAGGGCTCGAAGGTCCGCATGGCCGGGCAGGAGATGGTCGGCGAGGTGCGCTCGATCAAGGGACGCAAGGCCCAGGTGGCTTTTGGACAGATACTCACCACGGTGGACAAGGCGCAGCTCACCGTTGTCTCGAACCGCGAATACCGCGAGGCGACGCGCCCCGTGACGGCCCGGACGGTGGTCTCGGCCGACATTTCGGCGCGCAAGCTTAACTTCAAGGACCATATCGACGTGCGCGGCATGCGGGCCGCCGAGGCGCTGGAGACCGTGCAGGACTTCGTGGACGACGCGCTGATGCTCGGCGTGGGGTCGGTCTCGATCCTCCACGGCAAGGGTACCGGCGCCCTGAAGGAGGAGATCCGCCGCTACCTGCGCACGGTGCCCGACGTCGCTTCGGTCGCCGACGAGCACGCCGACCGGGGCGGTGCCGGCATCACGATCGTAACCTTCGCCGTCTGACCGATTTTTTGACGGGAAACCGTCCAACAATACAGGTTTTTTATGAAATACCTTCTTTCACAGATCGCCGCCATCACGGGTGGCGTCTTTTCCGGCTGCGACCGCGAGGTGCAGTCGGTGGTGACCGACAGCCGTTCGCTGACGTGCGAGCTGGCCACGGGTCCGATGTTCGTGGCCATGCGGGGCGCCAACCACGATTCGCACGACTACATCCGGGAGATGTGCGGGCGGGGCGTGCGCGCCTTTCTGGTCGAGCGCCCCGTCGAGCCGGCCGAGGGGTGCGGCTATGTCGTGGTGGAGAATGCCATCGACGCGCTGCAGTCGCTGGCTGCCTACCACCGGGCCTGTTTCCGCGGTACGGTCGTGGGCATCACGGGCTCGAACGGCAAGACCGTCATCAAGGAGTGGCTGGCCGAGGAGCTCCCTGCGGGGATGAAGTGCTACCGCTCGCCGAAGAGCTACAACTCGCAGCTGGGCGTGCCCCTCTCGGTGCTGATGCTCGAGGGCGACGAACAGCTGGCCATCTTCGAGGCCGGCATCTCGAAATCCGGTGAGATGGAGCGCCTCGAGCGTATCATCCGCCCCGACGTGGTGGTCTTCACCTCGATCGGCGACGCCCATCAGGAGAACTTCCTGAACCTCGAACAGAAGTGCCTCGAGAAGATGACACTGGCGCGCAGCGCGTCGAAGATCGTCTACCACAGCTACTACGAGCCGCTCGGGCGCCTGATCGCCTCGCATTTCGCCGAGCGGAAGCTCTACGATGCGGCCGCATATCCCCGCATCCCGGAGTCGGTCATCGGCAACGAGGCCTCGCGGCGCAACGCCCAGATCGTCGAGGCCTTTTGTGCGGCCATGGAGTTTCCGGCCCCGTCGTTCGCCTCGGCCCCCGAGGTAGCCATGCGCCTCGAAGTCAAGGAGGGTATCAACGACTCGGTGCTCATCAACGACGCCTACAACCTCGACCTCAATTCGCTGGCCCTGGCCCTCGACTACCTGCACAACGTGGCGCTCTCGCGGCGGCGTACCCTCATCCTGTCGGACATCGCGCAGAGCGGTCTGTCGGACGACGAACTCTACAGCCGCGTGGCGGGCATGGTCTCGCGTGCCGGCATCGACACCTTCATCGGCATCGGGCCCCGCCTGAAACGCTACGCCGCGCTCTTTGCGTGCGACCGGGAGTTCTATGCCTCGACCGACGAGTGCATTGCCCGCATCGGCCGCGGGGCCGTGGCCGGCCGCGCCGTGCTGCTGAAGGGCGCCCGCGACTTCCGTTTCGAGAAGATCGCCCATGCGCTGGCACGCAAGAGCCACACCACCGTGCTGGAGGTCGATCTCGATGCCATGATCCATAACCTCAACTATTTCCGCGCCCAGCTCTCCCACGGTACGAAGCTCGTGGCGATGGTCAAGGCCGCGTCGTACGGCGCGGGTGACTTCGAGGTGGCGCAGATGCTCCAGCACCAGGGGGTGGACTACCTTGCCGTGGCCTTTGCCGACGAAGGGGTGCTGCTGCGCGAGCGGGGCATCACGATGCCCATCGTGGTGCTGAACGCCGATGCCGACAGCTTCGATCTGATGATCGCCAACCGGCTCGAGCCCGAGATCTACAGCTTCCGGTCGCTCGATGACTTCGCTTCGGCCGTCTCGCATGCCGGGGAGTTCCGCTATCCGATCCACCTGAAACTCGATACGGGCATGCACCGGCTCGGCTTCATGGAGGAGGAGATCGACCGTTTGTGCGAGGTGCTGCCCCTGCGCCCGGAGGTGAAGGTGGCGACGGTCTTCTCGCACCTGAACTGCGCCGACATGCCCGAGGAGGATGCCTACACGCGGGCGCAGATCGCCCGTTACGACCGGATGAGCACGCGACTGGTCGAGGCGCTGCCCTATCCGGTGATCCGCCACACGGCCAACTCGGCGGCCATTGAGCGCTTCCCCGAGGCGCAGTACGACATGTGCCGCCTCGGACTGGGGCTCTACGGCTTCGGGTGGCAGCACAACCCGTCGCTGCGTCCCGTCTCGACGCTCCGGACCCGGATCGTCGCGATCAAGCACCTGGCGGCCGGCGAGACGGTCGGTTACGGGCGTGCCGGACGCCTCACGCGCCCGAGCGTCACGGCGACGATCCCCGTGGGCTATGCCGACGGACTGGACCGCCATCTGGGCTGCGGCCGCTGGTCGGTGCTCGTGGCCGGATCTCCGGCGCCGATCGTCGGACGGGTTTGCATGGACAGCTGCATGATCGACATCACGGAGATCGCAGGCGTGGAGGAGGGCGATGAGGTGACGATCTTCTCGCCCGAAGCGGGCAACGACCTCGAAACGATGGCCCGCGTGCTCGATACGATCCCCTATGAAATCATGACGTCGGTTTCGAGCCGCGTCAAACGAATCTACCTCAAGGAGTAATGGCTGCAGGAACCCTCTATCTGATCCCCTGTCCGATCTCGGACGAGACCGCCCCGTGGGACGTGCTCCCGGCGTCGAACCGCGCCGTGATGGACTCGTTGGACTACTTCATCGTCGAGAATACGCGCACGGCGCGGCGTTTCCTGTCGAAGGCGGGCGTGACGCGCCCGATCGACGAACTGGAGTTCCGCGAACTGAACGAACATACGGTTGCCGAGCGCGAGGTCGGGGAACTGGTCAAACCCCTGCTTGCGGGGCGTTCGGCCGGGGTGATCTCCGAGGCGGGCGTGCCGGGTGTCGCCGATCCGGGTGCGGCCGTGGTTGCGGAGTGCCATCGCTGCGGCATTCGGGTCGTGCCGCTGGTCGGGCCGTCATCAATCCTGCTTGCGCTCATGGCCTCGGGACTCAACGGGCAGTCGTTCGCCTTCAACGGATACCTCCCCGTCAAGCCGCCCGAGCGGTCCCGGGCGATCCGCTTCTTCGAACGCCGCGCCCAGGCCGAAGGACAGTCGCAGCTCTTCATCGAGGCTCCCTACCGCAACGTGAAACTCTTCGAGGAGCTCCTGCGCACGCTCGCCCCGACGACGCGGCTGACTCTGGCCGTCGATGTCACGGCCCCCGGCGAGCGGATCATAACCCGTACCGTGGCCGAGTGGCAGCGGCAGCCGCTGCCCGAAATGAACAAACGTCCGGCGATTTTCATCATCGGATGAGCCCTTGCCGGCCGGTTGGTATGCAATTTGCGCAAATAGAGGCGGAAAAACCGAAAAAATACCAGATATGAAAGAGGAAAAAGTTTATAATGAGGCCGTTAAGGACGGCGAGAAGAGCGCTCCCGAGACCGGGCAGACGACCGTTTTGGAGGATTATGAGGGTTACGGCGGCTGCGGCGTGGGCGCCGGCGTCGGAGTAGGTGTCGGGGTAGGTGTCAGAGTTGGCGTCGGAGTGGGCGTCGGAGTAGGTGTCGGGGTCGGAGTC
>OGQR01001140.1_pt1 | contig 19042 bp, 3 predicted proteins | sample 1553271 | NCBI WGS metagenome assembly OGQR01 (sample SAMEA2579970, study PRJEB22360) | human gut metagenome | biome: human gut; feature: human-associated habitat; material: faeces | place: Denmark | collected 2008/2010 | reverse complement strand
CCCACACCTCGCCAGCATTTTTGAAAAATTGCTGGATCAAAAAACTTTTTATTTGATGCATCGTTTGAAAAAGAAATAATTATAATTTGCTTCTCAGATTCATTGTAAATCTATGCCCCCATCCCGCAAAAAAGAACCAAAGGAGATGCTTGATATGCGTTTAGATAAATGGCTTTCCGATGCCACTTCCTACACTCGCAGCCAACTGAAACAACTCATTCGTAGCGGTCAAGTAACGGTCAATCAGACGATTGTCAAAAAACCAGAAACGCCCGTTCAGGAAACCGATGTCATCTGTTTGCAAGGAAATCCTGTTGAACCAGCGGAATCTTGCTATTGTCTGCTGCTCAATAAGCCATTGGGCTATGTTTGTGCGGTAACAGATGCAACGGAAAAAACTGTAATGGAATTGATTCCGCCGGAATTACAGCGAAAAGGATTATTCCCAGTCGGCAGACTGGACAAGGATACCAGCGGTATGTTGCTGCTGACGAATGATGGAGCATTTTCCCATGCTCTGCTTGCTCCAAAACGGCATGTTCCGAAGTATTACCGGATGCAGCTGGCACGTCCTTATGAAGAATCTTATGCCCAACAGCTTGCAGAGGGGCTGGTGTTGGCAGACGGAACGCACTGCTTGCCGGCGGAAATTTTACCCGTTTTGAATACAGACCGAATGGCAGTCATTTGCTTGCATGAGGGGAAATATCATCAAGTGCGGCGGATGCTGGCGGCAGTCGGAAACCATGTGGAGCAGTTGCAGCGAGTTGCTATCGGAAACCTTTTTTTACCAATCAGTTTACAAATTGGAGCGTGTCAGAAACTGACCAGCACACAAATCAGCCTGCTTTCCCAGCAGCCAGACCCCAAGTTCTTGTGGGAACTGACTCAAAATAGTAATTTTTAGTAAAAAGTTAATAAAAAGTTTTATGGTGGCGAGAACCATAGAATTCATGCATTTTATACAAAAAAAATAAAATTCCACCGCGGAAAGCCCCCCTTTTTTTGACGAAATGACATACCCGAAAAAAAAGTTCGTCATATTTGATAAATGTACAAGCTGAAATTTGGGCATATCACGACTTGAAAAAAAATCAAAACTCTGCTATGATTATATCAGAGCTAAGATCGAAACAATGTTCTGGCTGAATTACAGGAAAAACGGTCTGCTTCCGTTTCCCCTGTTTGCGTTTTTCAAAATAAAAATAAACTATTAGGAGGATTGCATCAATGGCAAGTTTATCATTGAGACACATCTACAAAATTTACCCGGGCAATGTTACTGCGGTAAAGGATGTTAATATTGAAATTAAGGATAAGGAATTTATCGTTTTGGTTGGCCCTTCCGGATGTGGTAAGTCCACAACCCTGCGTATGATCGCTGGTCTGGAAGAAATCTCTAAGGGCGAACTGTACATCGGCGACCGTCTGGTAAACGATATCGCTCCGAAGGACAGAGATATCGCAATGGTATTCCAGAACTACGCTCTGTATCCGCACATGACTGTTTATGAGAACATGGCATTCGGTCTGAAGCTGAGAAAAGTTCCGAAGGATGAAATCGACCGCAAGGTAAAGGAAGCTGCAAAGATCCTCGACCTGAGCCACCTGCTCGACCGGAAGCCGAAGGCAATGTCTGGTGGTCAGAGACAGCGTGTTGCTATGGGTCGTGCAATCGTCCGGAATCCGCAGGTCTTCCTGCTGGACGAACCGCTTTCTAACTTGGACGCAAAACTGCGTGCACAGATGAGAACTGAAATCTCTAAGATCCACAAGAAGTTGGGTACAACCTTTATTTACGTTACCCATGACCAGACCGAAGCTATGACCCTTGGTGATCGGATCGTTGTTATGAAGGATGGTATCATTCAGCAGATCGATACACCGCAGAACCTGTATGAAAGACCGGGCAACAAGTTTGTTGCTGGATTCCTGGGTTCTCCGCAGATGAACTTCATCGATGGTGTTCTGAAGAAGAAGAACAACGGCTATTGCGTACAGTTCGCAAAGAAGTACGAATTGGCTGTTCCGGCTGCAAAGGAAGACAAGAAGCTTGCAAACTATGTGGATAAGGAAGTTATTCTGGGTATCCGTCCGGAAGCAATCCACGATGACGAAATGTTCCTGTCCTCTGCAACCACTGGTGTCATTGAATGTGATGTAGACATCACCGAAATGATGGGTGCTGAAAACTTCCTGTATCTGGATTGCCAGGGTACTCCGCTGACTGCTCGTGTTGACCCACGGTCTACTGCAAAGCAGGGCGACAAGAACCTGAGAGTTGCTTTGGATCCGAACAGAATGCACCTGTTCGACAAGGAAACCGAAGAAACCATTATCAACTAATTGGAATCCGCAATTTCCCCTTAAATAAAATTTGTTCGTGAAAAAATCGGTGCTGTCTGCAAATAGACAGTGCCGATTTTTGTTTGTTTTTAAAAATGATGAATCTATGATGAAAAATCAAATAAATTAAAAGCAATGAAGAAAGATAGAAAAATAAATGAGAATAAAATAATGAAAAGATTAATAAAAGTTAGAAATACTGGTAGTGGCATTTGAAAGAACGGTAAAAAAAATCGTAGAGTGGTTGAATTTCAAGAAAGAGTATGCTATAATAAGGCTGTATATCCATACCCAGATTTACACCTTTGGTGTGCCGGAAAAATGTGGGCTTTGGAAGATACAAAATCTAAAAAACTGTGTTGCAGAAATTTGGAAAGGAGAGAAACCGCTATGACACAGGGCGGGAAAAGGATGGAAGAAATCCGAAAAACATCATGCATCAAGCGTGTGATCAGTATGCTGCTTGCTGTTTTGATGATTCTGGTGAGTGTTCCGATAAGTTCACTGACGGCCTCCGCTGGGAACAATCCACCGAGATACGGTGGTGACTGGGGGCGTCCAGGCTGGGGACAAACACCGGATGTTATGACGAATGTTCGTGCGGAATTTACAGATACTTCTTATCATGGAACATCGGAACAGGAATCCGGTGAACTATTTTATCTGTATCTATCTTTAGCGGGCAACAATGTCAATCACTGGGGTCATAGTACGACTTACAGAATTGATATTCCGGAAAACCTTTTGCTTCCTGACTTCCCAGGGCAAGGCCTGCGGGATGGAGCAAAGTACAGTGGCTTTACCATGCATGTGGAAGGCAACAGCCGATATTTGACTTATGACATTGCAAATGGTCAGACAAAGGCGATCTATTTAAAAGCAAAGTTTGCAAACGGGAAAACCCCGAATGGAGAACAAGCAACCGTAAAAATTACGGCGAGCGGCTCCGGACAGTCGAAAACTTCGACCGTTACAGCAAAATCAAAGATTGCTTGGGATGACAGCAAGTCTGCTGGTCGGGATACGATTTCCCTGTCGCAGTTGAGCGGCAACAATGAAATCCCATATACCTTGAAAGCATATCCAAACTATACCTCAACCAAAAAAGGTGAATGGTGGGTTGGTGCAGTTGAGATGACAGACGTTATCACACTGCCGGATGGCTTGACGTTTCAGAGTGGTGCAAATACAGGCAATATTCAGGACTATTTGACGCTGCCGAATGATGTCGAAATCACATCGGCTTCGGCAAGCGGAAACACCTTGAGCGTAACATGGGTGAAGAAAAGCACAAACACCGATGCAGAAATGGCACCGTATACGGTGAATGCTGCATTGAAAACGAACATGATTGAAGTTGGCAATTTCACTTCCGGCAAAATTCACAACGACTTGACTGTTCGGGTTCAGGGTGTTAATTCCACTAATCCAGATCAATGGGAAACCCTGCCGAAGAAGTCCGCAGATGTTGCAATCTCAACACCGGCACCGGCAAAAATTGATTTGAGTAAAAGTGTAGCAGCAACTGCTGGCGACGATGCTGCTTCTGTTGCACAATACTATTCCAGCAAAGGCTATCTGGTTTGCGGCGAATATGTACTGTTTAAAGTGGAAGCAGCCAATCACGGCGAAACCGCAAAGGGCGGCACGCTGACACTGACAGACGTTGTTCCGGCTGGTTTAACACCAGTATCCGGCGTTACTATTGGCGGTCATGAAACGGATGGTACAATTAACGGACAGAATGTTACTTGGACAAAGGAAGGACTTGGTGTCAACGAAACCTTTACAGGCTATGTAGTCTGCAAGGTAGATGACAATATCAGCACTTCCATGCAGTCCGTCCGGAACGCTGTTTATCTCGGCACACCGGAACAGTATGAATCGGTTGCAGCGGCTTATGTCAATATCAAAAAGCCGTCCTCCAGCTTCTCGATTGCAAAATCGGTTGATAAGTCCATTTATTCTGTAGGGGATACGTTGAAGTATACGATTACGGTTTCCAATACAGGTGAAGAGGATATCACATTCAGTAGCTTGACTGATGCCTTTAACGATGAAACGAATCTGGAGATTGACAAGTCCAACTTGCCGACTGGCTCTTTTGAGTTAGCAGTTGGAGAAACAAAGACATTCGAGATTCCGGTTACCGTAAAGGAAGGCAAGACTGGTGACATCACCAACACAGCAACTGCAACACCGGAAGGCGGCACGCCGCAGTCCGCATCTGCAACGGCTTCTCAGAACGCATTCAGCTTCGGCGATGGACAGTTCACCAAGAATGTCAGCAGTACGGTTGCCATTGCTGGTGGTCAAATCACTTACACGCTGAAGTACTATAATAATAGTCGTTATGCTGGTAAGTATACTAAAAATGATCCACTGGAATTTACAGATGACTTTGCAAAGCTGAATAACTTGACTGTAGGAAATATAACAGTTAAGTTGAATGGGAAAGAACAGGAAAAACCAGACATTCAGAACGTAAATGGCAAGGTTACAGTAAAATATGTTGGCGATGTTCCGGCATATGGTTCTGTAACCGTTGAGGTAACTTGTCAGGTTGCAAAGGGTGCAAGTGGCACAATTCCGGCAAACACTGCAACGCTTTCTCATGGTTCTGATAAGGAATTGAAAGGTACTTCTCCGGAAGTTAAAATTTCTGATATTTCTTTCGATGTGGATAAGTTTGCCATTGCTGATGATGGTACGATTGGGGATTATAAAACCGCTGAAGACATCAAAGGCAATATGACAGCCTGGGATACTGCATTACAAGACTCATCTGTGATTCAGCAGAAAATGGGAGAAGGAGCTTATGGCAGCGTATTGCCAGGACAGCGGATTACATTCTATATTAAGATTACCAATACTGGCGAAACAACATTAACAGAAAAGAACCTGACAATTACAGATGTGATGCAAAATACGATTGCCAGTCAAAATTCTAATGTATACATTGTAGATGCTGGAAATCGTGCAACATTTAGTGGCACATTATGGGATGGTTCTGATCGGATTGGTTCTATTTATAGCGGGAATGTTGGTATTGCAATTGATAGTAGATCTCAAAAGCTTTCTATTCCAAAGGATGGCTATATTGTAGTTGCTTATCAGGTCATTGCACCGGATGCAACCAATCAAAATGGTTCCTTTAGTTCTGGTACAAATAAAGTAACAGTAGAAGCAGAAGGTGTAACTGTAGAGGATTCCATTCAATATAAAGCGGATGCACCGCAAATGGAATTTGAAAAAGGATTTGGAACAGATAGCCATGGAAATGTTTCTGCAAAAGCAAAATCAGAAACGATTGAACCAAAATATGATAGTTCAGGAAAATTCAGTTATGATGATACAGTGGATGCTTTAAAGAAGAGCAGATTTGAGTATACTATAATACTAAGAAATGTATCTACTGCTGCTTCGCTTTATGGAAAAGATGTTACATTAACTGACGTAATTCCAGATGGAATGGAATTTGTCGAAGTAACAGATACAGATGCACGTATGCATAGTGTAGATGTAATAAATCCTCTAAATCCTCGTGGGAAGCCGATTGTTATTTGTCGTAAGCAAGATGTTTCTGATACAGGAACAACGTTGACATTCGATTTGGTAAAGCAAAATTATGCTACAGGTGCATTATTTGATTTTGATTGGTGTATAAATAACAGAGAATTTTTGATGTTTAAATATACCGTAAAATTGACAGATACCAAAGCAGCTCAAATTGCAACTGAATTGCAAAAGCAATGTGCAGACCCAGAAAATGTAGACCTTGTTTCTGAGTTATTCCAAAACAAAGCACAAGTCACCGCAAATAAAGATGTTTTGATTGATGGAAAACCGGGCAGAACGATTACCGATACCGCAGACTTGACCTTGAAGCAGGTTATTAAGAAGACCGCTCCGGGTCTGACAAAGGCTGCTAGCGATGTCAAGGCAACTCGTAAGTCTAATCCTGGCATTAATATTCCAACATGGATCATCACTGTTTCCAATGATGATGATGCAGATGCTCCAATGACGAATATTGTTCTGGAAGATGAACTGAGTGGCGGCATGCAGTATGCAGCGGGTGCAAAATTAGACAGTGATCTATCTAAGAACTTTAATGGATACAGCACGGATGGCGGAGAAACTTGGAACGATTTAGACGATTGTGTAACAGTGAATGGCAGCAAGTTTACCATCAAGTTGCCAAATACTGTGCAATTGCAGCCGGGTCAGAGCGTACAAATTCGCTATGCAGCAGATGATCCAAATCTGGCAACAGATGAATTAGTTCCAGAAAAGACCTATTTCAACAAGACAACCCTTTCCACCAGTGAAAAAATCTATCAGGATCGTGTCACTGCCGGTGACTTGGTAGATGGAAAGCTGGAAGCAACCGCAAGCAATAGCCAAGGCGGCGTGGAAACAACCTCCTTTAAGACGATTTCTTTTGATCCAAAAAATATTGATGAACAACATAAGGATGGTTGGATTGATAACAGTGCAACGGGTCAAAGCGATGGTTATGGACAGGGCAATACCCCGAACGATAACTATGTTAAGGGCTTACAGGGAAAACAAGTTGAATACAAAATTTATGTAACCAATGATTCTACCACAAAGTCTTTGAAGAACTTCACGGTTATCGACCGTCTGCCGTTTGAAAATGTGGACATCGGTCTGGTTTCCGGTTATGACCGTTACTCTGCATTTACGGTAATACCGGATCTTTCAAGTGTGACTTATGAAGTCGGTACATTGACCAACACCACAGATGCAAGAGGTGCATTCTCTGGTACAGAAGTGCAAGGCGTAAAGGTTTCTTATTCTAGCGATAAGCATTCTAGTCTGGATGAGCACGCTGGCGACTGGATGGGCGAATCCGGCAATATGAACTGGCAAGATACTCCAACCAGTGAAATCGTAAACCTGAGATTCCAGTTCCCGAGTACTTTTGAAGTAGATAAGGGTCAGACCGTTTGCATTACCTTCAAGGGAACGATTCCGGATTACGTACAGAATACTGGCGAAGAAAACATCGCATGGAACAGCTTTGCTTATTCTTATCAGTACCTGAATGATAAGAATGAACTGGTAGAAACACCGATGGTCGCAGAACCGGCAAAGGTTGGTGTCTGGGTTCCGGAAGTGAAAGATACCGTTAGCTTGGTTGTCAACAAGGCTTATGATAGCGGTCAGGGCGATACACAGACCTTCTATTTTGCACTCTTTACACCGACAGAAGATGGTGTAACACCGACTTACGGTACAGACGGCAAGCTGACAAACGCAGATAAGTTCACACGTTACAGCAGCGAAATCAAGCCGATTACTGTAAAGGACGGCGAAACAGAAACCGCAACCTTTACCAACATTCCGGCATCGGCAAAGAAGAATCTCTATGTCTTTGAAACCGATGAAAATGGTGTGATTAAGGACAATGTCAATGTTGCAGTTGGCGAACCGGTTTATGGAACAGATGCAAAGACATTGAATCCAAGCATGCCGGAAAGTGCTGCCAGTGGTGACAGCGGAACGAAACTGACGTATAAAGACGAAGATACGGTTGCAGCTGTTTCGTTCCTGAACGAAATTCAGTACGGTAAGATTACCGTAGAAAAGACCTTCAAATCTCCATTTAACACAACAGATACGTTCTACTTTGGTTTGTTCTATAAGACCAAGGATGGTGCGTATGTGAAGTATGGCGATTTGCAGACAGTAACCTTGACGGGTTCTAAGACGGGTGCAACGGATACTGTAACCTTTGACGAAGTTCCGATTCAGCGAAACTGGTATGTATTGGAAACGGATGCAAAGGGCAATCCAGTAACAGACAGCTATCTGGATTACAAGGTTACTTACGGCGATTCTGCTGGTAAGGATCATGCAATTAAATTGGATGATGTAAATGTTCCAAAGACTGCAAAGATTACCAACGAAGAATCTGCAACTTATCAGATTCAGGCAACCAAGGTTGTAAACGGCGAAGCCCTTACAAATGAATCTGGTACTTATCGGTTTGCACTGTACAGTTCTGATAAGGAAGAACTGACCAACGATGACCTTGCAGGTCTGACTATGGTTGGTACACCGCAGGATGTTGCAGCTGGTGACAAGGTTACCTTCGACAACCTGAAAGAAAATACCTATTACTATCTGTTTGAATTGGATAGCGATGGCAACATCTTGAAGCAGGGCGACAAGGCAACCAATGGCAAGACAGGCTACATTGTAGAATATCCGAATGCGGATACTCGAGAAACAACCGATGCAGAAACCAATACAACAACCAGCACCGTTTATTATCTCCCGACACAGTTCGGAAAGACAGATGCGGATGAACCGTTGACGGTGGATGATTGCATCAAGCAGTCTGCAATCCAGAACCGGGAACAGACTAAGGCTGTAACTGGTTCGATTACTGTTGATAAGACGGTATTGCAGAACAGCACCAAGCTGACTGACTGGGATGATACCTTCTATGTTGGTCTGTATGTACGGGATGCAGAGGGCAATCTGAAACTGTATGGTGATGTTTCCGACTATGTAAAGGAAGTAACATCCACAAGTTCGACAGTCACCTTCGATAAACTGCCGGCGAAGACCGATACAGAACCGGATGCTGGAATGTATTACATTGCAGAATGTGATGACAAGGGTACTCCGTTCTCAGATGGTACAAACGGCAAATATACCATTTATTATAATGTAAATGGTTCGGACAGTGCAGACGTTTACGGCTCTGTTCAGTTAGATGGTCGCTTTGATGCTGCTCCGACTGGTACAGTTTCCGTTACCAACAAGACTGTAAGTGTTGCACGGACATTGGTCAAGAAAGACCTTGCAAACAAGGACGGTGCTGCTCTGACGGGTGCAGAATTTGCAATCTATACCAAACTTGCATATGAAGCATACCTGAACGGACAGGAAACGACTTTGACTGCAATTGAAGAACACATTACAGACAAAATCACTGCTAACCTCGCAGAAAATACGGAATATGTTCTGGTAGAAACCACCGCTCCGACTGGCTATGCTACCATGACACCAATTTCTTTCACCGTCAACGCAAACGGTCAAATCGTTTCGTCGGATAACACGAGAGAAGATGTTGACGTTCACAATAATGAAGTTCTCGTTGATACAAACGTTTGGACTTCTGAGTTGATTGCTTACGACTCGAAGGAATCTACGATTATCATCGGCAAATATGACATCACAAAGCAAACGGAACTTGCAGGTGCAACCCTGACCCTGACCTCTGAAAATGATGTCGATTGGAGCAAGGTTACACTGGAAAACAGCACCGCTGTTTTGGATGAAAATAAGAAGCAAATTGGTATTCAGTGGATTTCTACCGGTACTGATGCAGTTATCAAGGGATTGCCGGACGGCGATTACACCTTGGCAGAAACCGGAAGTGAATTTACTTCTGAAACCGATGGAAAGGCGTATAAAGTCGCAGAAGGTACGGCAACCTTTACGCTGACCGATGGAACAATTGCCAATACTACAGGAACAACAGACACGGTTGACGCAGATGCAGCAGATAGCTACTTCTATTACAATGGAACAGAAAGTAATATCAGTCTTGCAGTTTGTGATGTCGTGATAGGAACAACCATTATCATCAATAAGCATGACATTGACACCGAGGAATCCAGCAGAGTCAACTTGCCAGATGCAAAAATGAAGTTGACACCGCAGGAAGGTCAGACCATAGATCTGAGTAAGATCATATTGACTGACGGAAATGTTCTGACACAGACAAGGGATAGCATTATTTGGACAACCGAGGAATTTATCAGTACGAAACTGGAAAATGTTCCGGATGGCAAGTATTTCTTGACCGAAGATGCTGCTCCGAATGGCTATACCGTTGTAACAGCATTCTCCTTTGAAGTAAAGGGTGGAAAAGTCATTACTGCTTCCAGAGAAGATGGTTCGATTACCATCAAGGAAGATGAAAATATTATTTCTGTCAACGATAAGCGGACAGAAGTAAGTATTAGCAAGGTTGATGCTGCAAATGATGAAGAGTTGCCGGGAGCAACCCTGACCCTGACCAACAAAGACCTGACTGCAGAACAGTGGCAGAAAATCGCATTTGAGAACTTTAACCTCTCAAATGAAAACGTTGACCTTACATTGACAGAAGCCGGCAATGGTGTTTATTGGGTATCCGGAGTAGAGCCGACTAACATTGTTGGTCTGCCGGCTGGCACTTACACCTTAACAGAAACCGTTGCTCCGGATGGCTATGCTTATTCTGAAGACATTACCTTTATCATTGGCTCTGATGGCAAGGTTGTTGACAAAACAACTGGTGCTGACTTGAATGGAACAGTTGTCATGAAGGATTATCGGGCAGAACTGACCATTTCCAAGAAGGATGGCAGTGATGCGTTCTTGGCTGGTGCAACCTTGCAGCTGCTCAGCAAGACCACAGATCCGCTGAATCTGAACGATGTTCAGATTGATGGCAAGCCGCTGACCGAAGATCAGAAGGTAACCGTAGATGGCAGACAGGGCATTCAGTTCGTTTCGACCGATGCAGAAATGAAGATTACCGGCTTGCCGGCAATCGAGTATGAATTGTCAGAAGTTTCTGCTCCGACCGATTACTTGAAATCATCAGATGTGCAGGATGTTATTTTAACGAAAGCAATATTTGATGATGAAGGAAATCAAATTCCTGTTTCGAAAAAAGTTGTCAACAACAAGTTGGGTGAATTGACCATTCAGAAGGTCGATCAGGATGGCAACGCTTTGACAGGTGCAACGCTGCAATTAAAGGCAGACGATGCAAATGTTGACTGGTCGAGTGTAAAGCTGAATGGCGATGCAGTAGCAGACCTGATTTCCGCAGAAGATGCAACCGTTTTGGTTTGGACTTCTACCGGAGAATCCATGACCTTTAAGGGCTTACCGACTGGAACTTATGAAGTTTCCGAAGTTTCCGCTAAGGCTGGTTACCTCGCAACGACACAGAAATGGGCTGTAACCGTTTCTGCAAATGGTGCAATATCTGTAAATAATCAGGTATCCACAGACGGTCAGGATCGTTCGATTATTACCATTACCAACGAAGCAAGCACCATTCAAATTAACAAGGAAGCACTTGACGGCGGAAACATTGCAGCAGAAGAAGCAGAATTCAAGCTGACTGCAAAGGATGAAAATGTAACGCTGAACGGTGTTCAGATTGGTGCAACCAAGATTGCAGAAGATACGACATCCGCAACATTCAAGGGAAATGTTACCATTTCTGCTTTGCCGGATGGCACGTATGAACTGGAAGAAATCACAGCTCCGAACGGATTCACAACGATTTCCACCTTTACCTTTGTTGTAAAGAATGGCGTTGTAACAACCGTATCGGAAGTAACAAACGGCGAAGTTGAGTCTGAAGATGGAAAGACCTTGACCATCAAGGACGAACGTTCTGCAATTCAAATTGACAAGCGGGACATCACTGGCGAAAACGAAGTTGCAGGAGCAACCTTGACCCTGACCAATGATGACCTGACCACAGAACAGTGGGATGCAATTGCTGCTGCAGACACAGATTTGACAGCAGTGGGCAATGGTGTTCAGTGGATATCCAGCGATGCTGCAAAGAACATTGTTGGCTTGCCAAGCGGAACTTATACGCTGAAAGAAATTGCTGCTCCGGATGGTTATGCATATGCCGAAGATATCACCTTTACGGTTGAAAAGGACGGCACAATTACAGTAGACGCAGCAAACAAGGACGAAAACGGCGTGATCATCATGAAGGATGATGTCACAAAGGTATCCATTGACAAGCGAGATATTACCGGTGAGAACGAAGTACCGGGAGCAACCCTCCAGGTTAAGGATGAAAACGATAATATCATCGAAGAATGGACATCCTCCGACAAGCCGCATGACATCAGCGGAAAGCTGATTGCAGGTAAGACCTATACGCTCCACGAAGAGAACGCTCCGGATGGTTATGCGTATGCCGAAGATATCACCTTTACGGTTGAAAAGAACGGCACAATCACAGTAGATGCAGCAAACAAGGATGAAAACGATGTTATCATCATGAAGGATGATGTCACAAAGGTATCCATCAGCAAAAAGGCAATGACTGGTTCGGATGAACTGGCTGGTGCAGAGCTGAAACTGTACTATGTAACCCAGAACGATCAGGGCGAAGTTACACTGGAAGTGGATGCTTGGACATCTGGCACAGAAGCACACGTGATAGAAGGTGCACTGATTGCTGGCGGCACTTACAAACTGGTGGAAATCACCGCTCCGGATGGCTATCAGGTTGCAGAATCCATTACCTTTACCATTGACAAGACCGGCAAGGTTCTGGTAAATGGCGAAGATGTAAATGGTCAGGTAACTATGTATGATGCAGCGTTGGGTGATGTTGTCATCAGCAAGCGTGCAGTCAATGGCACGGAAGAACTCGAAGGTGCAAGCCTGAAGATTACCGATGCAGACGGCAAGACCGTTGCAGAATGGGTATCCGACAGCACACCAAAGGCCATTCAGCTGGATGCTGGCACATATACCTTGACAGAAGAAACCGCTCCAGATGGTTACACGGTTGCAGAATCCATTGAATTTGTTGTGGATGCAGCAGGCAAGGTAACCGTAAACGGCGAAGATGTCAATGGTACGGTTCTCATGGAAGATGATACGACCAAGGTAACCATCAGCAAGAAGGACATCACTGGCGACAACGAAATCCCAGGAGCAACCCTCCAGATTAAGGATGAAAACGGTGATGTTGTAGAAGAATGGACATCGACGGACAAACCGCATGAAATCAACGGCAAGCTGATTGCAGGTAAGGAATATACGCTCCATGAAGAGCATGCTCCGGATGGATATGCATATTCCGAAGATGTGAAGTTTACCGTAGACAAGACCAACAAGGTAACCGAAGTTACCATGAAGGACGATGTGACTAAGGTAACCATCAGCAAGAAGGACATCACTGGCGACAACGAAATCCCAGGAGCAACCCTCCAGATTAAGGATGAAAACGGTGATGTTGTAGAAGAATGGACATCGACGGACAAACCGCATGAAATCAACGGCAAGCTGATTGCAGGTAAGGAATATACGCTCCATGAAGAGCATGCTCCGGATGGATATGCATATTCCGAAGATGTGAAGTTTACCGTAGACAAGACCAACAAGGTAACCGAAGTTACCATGAAGGACGATGTCACAAAGGTATCCATCAGCAAGAAGACACTGACTGGTTCAGACGAACTGGCTGGTGCAGAACTGAAACTGTACGAAGTAACCGAAAACGAACAGGGCGAAACGGTAGAAACCGAAGTTGATGCTTGGACATCCGGCACAGAAGCTCACGTGATTAACGGCAAGCTGACCGCTGGCGGCACTTACAAGTTGGTAGAAATCACCGCTCCGGACGGCTATCAGGTTGCAGAAGCAGTGACATTCACCGTAAACAAGGACGGTACTCTGACAGAGGTAACCATGCATGACGCAGTCGAGGGCGAAATCGCCATCAGCAAGCAGTCTGTCAACAGCACAGAAGAACTCGAAGGTGCAAAACTCAAGATTACCGATGCAGCTGGCAAGACCGTTGCAGAATGGGTATCAGAGAAAACACCAAAGCTGGTTCAGCTCGATGCTGGCACTTACACCCTGACAGAAGAAACCGCTCCGGACGGCTATGTATTGGCAGAATCCATGACCTTTACCGTTGACAAGAACGGCAAGGTTACAGTAAAGAACGAAAACGGTGAAGATGTAGATGCTGGCGGCATTATCGTGATGAAAGATAATACCACCAAGGTATCCATCAGCAAGCAGGACATTACTGGCGACAAGGAAATTCCGGGAGCAAAGCTTCAGGTCAAGGATGAAACCGGTAAGGTCATCGAAGAATGGACTTCCACCGACAAGCCGCACGAAATCAACGAAAAGTTGGTTGCTGGCAAGACTTACACCCTCCACGAAGAAAATGCACCGGATGGCTATGCATATGCCGAAGATGTTGAATTTACTGTGGATGAAAAGGGCGAAGTTACAACTGTTGTCATGAAGGATGCGGCAACAGAAGTTTCCATCAGCAAGCAGGATATCACCGGAACGACGGAAGTAGAAGGGGCAACCCTCTCGATTCTGGACGAAAACGGCGAACAGGTTGCAAAGTGGATCTCCACCAAGAACGCTTATGTTCTGAAGGGTGTTCTGAACGCTGATACAACCTATACCCTGCACGAAGAAAACGCACCGGATGGTTATGCGTATGCAGAAGACATCACCTTTACCATTGACAAGACCGGCAAGGTTACCGTCAACGGCGAGGATGTCAACGGTCAGGTTGTCATGAAGGATGATGTGACCAAGGTAACCATCAGCAAGCAGTCTGTAACCGGCAGCGAAGAAGTTCCGGGTGCAACCCTCCAGATTCTGGATAAGGATGGCAAGGTTGTAGAAACATGGACTTCCGGCGATCAGCCGCACGAATTTACAGGCAAATTGATTGCAGGCGAAACCTACACACTGCATGAAGAAAATGCACCGGAAGGCTACGCTTATGCAGAAGACATTACCTTTACGGTAGAAAAGAATGGCACTGTTACAGTAGACGGCAAGGATGTCAACGGTACAGTTGTCATGAAGGATGACGTTGCAAAGGTAACCATCAGCAAGCAGGATCTCACCAGTGGCGAAGAAGTTCCGGGTGCAACCCTCCAGATTCTGGATAAGGATGGAAAGGTTGTAGAAGAATGGACATCCACCGATCAGCCTCATACCGTACAGGAAAAGCTGACCGCAGGGGAAACTTACATTCTGAAGGAAACCAATGCACCGGATGGCTATGGCTATGCGGAAGAAATCTCCTTCACCGTAGAAAAGAGCGGTAAGATTACCGTAAACGGCGAAGAAGTCAATGGTCAGGTTGTCATGAAGGACGATGTGACCAAGGTATCCATCAGCAAGAAGACCTTGACTGGTTCGGATGAACTGGCTGGGGCAGAACTGAAACTGTATGAAGTAACTGAAAATGCACTGGGCGAAACCACAGAAACCGAAGTGGATGCTTGGACATCCGGCACAGAAGCACATGTCATCAATGGCAAGCTGATTGCTGGCGGCAAGTATAAGCTGGTAGAAGTGACCGCTCCGGATGGCTATCAGGTTGCAGAAGCAGTAACATTCACTGTAAACAAGGACGGCAGTCTGACAGAAGTTGTAATGCGTGACGCAGCCGAAGGCGAAATTGCCATCAGCAAGCAGGCAATCAACGGCACGGAAGAACTGGAAGGTGCAAGCCTCAAGATTACCGATGCAACTGGTAAGACCGTTGCAGAATGGGTATCAGAGAAGACACCGAAACTGGTTCATCTGGATGCTGGCACTTACACTCTGACAGAAGAAACCGCTCCGAACGGTTATACCGTTGCAGAATCCATTACCTTTACCGTAGACGAAGCAGGCAAGGTTACTGTAAATGGCAACGATGCTGGCGGCGTGATTACGATGAAGGATGATACCACAAAGGTTTCCATCAGCAAGCAGGATTTGACTGGTTCTCAGGAAATCCCAGGTGCAACGCTCCAGATTCTGGATCAGAATGGCAGCGTGATAGAAGAATGGGTATCTGGTACAGATGCACACTACATCGAAGCAAAACTGACCGCAGGCGAAACCTATACGCTGCATGAAGTTGGTGCACCGAATGGTTATGCATATGCAGAAGATGTTGTCTTTACCGTTGGTACAGACGGCAAGTTGCAGACGGTAACTATGCAGGATGACACCACAAAGGTATCCATCAGCAAGCAGGATCTGACCACTGGCGAAGAATTGCCAGGTGCACAGCTCTCCTTGTATGATGCAGATGGTCAGCTGGTTGAAAGCTGGGTATCCACCGATCAGCCGCATTATCTGGAAGGCGTTTTGATCGCTGGTGCAACCTACCGACTGGTAGAAATCACCGCTCCGGATGGCTATCTGACCGCAGAAGATGTGACCTTTACTGTCAGCGAAGATGGTTCTGTGGATGAAGTTGTGATGCAGGATGAAAAGACCCAGGCAGAAATCAGCAAGCAGGACATCAGCGGTAAGGAAATCGGCGGTGCACATCTGACGGTTACTTACACCGCAAAGGATGGCAAGACTTATACGCTGGATTCTTGGGTATCCGAAGAAGGCAAGTCGCATACGATTACGGGCTTGCAGATTGGTACGATTTACACCTTGCAGGAAAAACAAGCTCCGGATGGCTATGAACTGGCAGAATCCATTGACTTCCTGTTTGATGAAAACGGCGTTCTGAATCTGGTAACTTACCAGAAGGATGAGGCTGGAAACGTCACTGAAACCGTATATACAGCGGTTGATCAGATTGTTATGGTAGACGTTGCAAAGACAACAACCGAAACCACTACAACGACCACCACGGAAACAACGACAACCACCACGGAAACCACAACCGAAACAACGACCACTGAAGCAGAAACGACCACATCTGGAACGACTGATTCGGGAACAACCACCACAACAACCGAAACCACTACGACTACAACTGAAACTACTACCACAACAACACAGCCTACAACAACGACAACAACGGAAACCACCACAACAACACAGCCGACAACCACAACTACAACCGAAACCACCACGACTACAACGCAGCTGACAACCACAACCACAACTACAACCGAAACCACCACAACCGCAGCAACCACTACAACAACAGTCGCAACAACTACCACCACTGCTACTACCACAACAACCACGGCAACAACTACCACCACCGCTACAACCACAACAACTACGGCAACAACCACCACCGAAGAAACAACTACAACCACCGAGGAAGTAACCACCACAGAAGAAGTCACTACGACAGAAGAAGTGACTACAACTGAGGAAGTGACTACCACGGAAGAAGAAACGACCACCGAAGAAGTAACCACGGAAGAAACCACAACCGAAACCACCATTCCGGAACGGACGATTACGATTCATAAGATTGCTCCAGTTGCTGCATCTGCAACGCAGTCTGAAGATGGCATCTATACGATTCAGTATGACCCGCACGATATGGCTGGCGTAACCTTCGGCATCTATGATGCAGATGGAAATCTGGTAGAAACTGTGATTACAGACGAAAACGGCTATGCAGAAAGCAGCATCCTGAACGGCGATTATTACACTGTACAGGAAATGCAGACTGTCAGCGGCTATGTGATGAGCACAGAACCGTATGTCATCGACTTCACCACCAATGAAGGCGACACTGCAAACTTGGAAATCACAAACGATATCATTCGTTGCCAGATTCACCTCTCCAAGCAGTTGGAAGGCAATGCTGGTGATATTACCATGGTACAGTTTGGCTTGTATACCGCTCAGGACATTCCGCTCCTGGATGGTACAGTTGTTCCGAGTGACAGCTGCATCGGTATTGCCAATGCACAGGAAGACGGTACGATCTTGTTTGAAGATACGCTGCCGGCTGGTAACTATTATGTGAAGGAACTGGCAACCGCAGATGGCTATGTACTGTCGGATACCATTTATCCGGTAGAAATCATTTATCCGGAAGACCAGACCATTGCAGATATTACCTTTGAAGTCAACAACGGTGATCCGATTATCAACTATCAGACAACTACCACAACAACGACTACCGAAGAAGTTACTGAAACACAACCAGAAGAAACGACTGTTACAACCGTAACAGAAACAACAGCCTCTACTGGTACAAGTGATGTACACGGTGGTACAGATTCTAAAACAACAACTTCTACTACAACGACAACAACAACTACCACTACTACGACAACGACCACAATTACAACTACGAAGGATGATTCTTCTTCGACAACGAAGAAGAAAACGACATCTTCTTCTGGTTCTGGCAAGACCTCTTCCGGCGGCAGCAGCAGCGGCAGCACGAAGACGACACCGAAGACAGCAGATGATCGGATGCTTCCGATTGTCATCACTGGCAGTGCAGCATTCTTGTTTGCAGCAGCAAGCAAGCCGAAACGGAAGAAGAATCAGAAGGTGTAAACCGACTGACTGGAGGGATTTGGTAATCAAATTGCTCTGACCGACAACCGGGAAAATAGACAGCAGAAAGACCGTTGGCAGAAATGCCAGCGGTCTTTTGTTTTTGGTATGCTTTTTGGGGTTCTTGTGAAAAGGATATTGACGAACATGCTGAAACTATGGTACAATAGACAAAATACAAAAGAAAAGTTCCTCGATTTTGGGGCAATTGTAGGAGAATAGAAAGGATTATTTTATGAAATTTCCATATAAAGGTATTTTTGCATTTTGTACAGCAGTCTGTTTGTTTGCAGGTTCCATGCCGATTTCTAAGGTGGCAGCATCTGCGAAAACGTCACCTCGAAAGACCGTGCAGGCGGACTGTGTTTCTGATTTTGCGGATGCCGATTCCGAGAATGGGTATTTGCCCTTACAGGGAGCAGCTGCATCCTTTGAAAACAGTGATTACGAACAGCCGCTGTATGGCAGTGCATCGGAAACGGATATTGTGCCAGAATCCTATGATTTGCGGGAGCAGGGTATTATCACTTCTGTAAAAGATCAGGGTTCTGATGGTATGTGCTGGGCGTTTGCAACGCTGGGAGCAGCGGAAAGCCACCTGCTGAAATATTATGAAACCGATTTGGATAATATCAATGATATG
>OGQR01001134.1_pt1 | contig 19132 bp, 17 predicted proteins | sample 1553271 | NCBI WGS metagenome assembly OGQR01 (sample SAMEA2579970, study PRJEB22360) | human gut metagenome | biome: human gut; feature: human-associated habitat; material: faeces | place: Denmark | collected 2008/2010 | reverse complement strand
AAGAAGGGACTAAGCCAGAATGCCTTGGTTTTCAAGGTCTTTCTGATTTAGTCCTATTATTGCACAATAATCCTTGACGATGAGTGTTTCCACCTGACCGTTTTCCATCAGTTCCATGACCTGCTGCCAGCCTGGGCGATTGAAGTTCGTTCCAGAGTAACCGTCGTCATACAGGAAGAGGGTGTTGGTGAATCCTTTCTCAGCTGCATACTTCTCGAGCAGAAGTTTTTGATTCTGGATACTGTTCGAGTCATCCGTCTTATTTGTTTTCTGCGTATCCTCTTGACTCAGCCGGCCATAGAGGATGGTATATTTTTCGTTGCTTGCCATTGCTACTCCTTTCCGGGCAAGCCGATACGGCAACAACTAACATACCGTATCTCCTGCCCAATGTCTATCCTCAAATCGAACCTTTTCCCAAATCACTGTCGATGATTTGGAGCATCTGCTCCGTAGGTGTTTTCGCTTTCTCTGCGGTAGAGAAGATGGAACGGACAAAGAATTTTCGCCCGCCCACGATCATCTCCCGACGCAGCTCCATACCACGTTCCGTTTCGTGATAGGATGTATCCCGATAGATCGGCGTGATTGTATTGTCATCCCGGTAGCCGATTGCTCGCTCCGGAATATAACCACCCAGAATACCTGTCTCCATATACACTTCGAATTCACTCTTCATAGCATTCCTTTCCCCCAAAACCAATTCGGGCAATAAAAATAGCAGACCGTCACATGGTCTGCTGCCAAGTCTGTTCTTCTTCGTGATCGTCCTGGGCGTGGCCTTGGGCGATTTTCTTTTGCTGCTTCTTACGGAGCGTTTTCCTGTCTGTATGTGGGCGCATGGTGGTGCTGTCCATCACGGGAGCATCAGACTGAGATTGCTCCAGACGGTATCCAAGCCCCACCACAGCAGAAGCAACACTGCCGTCCCCATCAGCAGGACCGCCCATGTGGGGCCATCCAGGTGCGGTAGCCGCAGTCTGGGCAGTCTGATGCCGGGCAGAGAAAAATGTTTCTCGTTCCGTTTCCCAGCCTGTTCGCTCATCTGCTCCAGATGCTTCACCGCTTTCAGCAGTTCGTCCATCTGTGTCCGGGTCGGGAGCTGCGCCAGCAGTTCGCTGACCTTCTTCAGATAGCCAGTCTGTCTCTCGGTGTGGTACCCCAGTGTGCAGAGTTCGCTCTGTAGATCCTCCCACTCCGCTTTCGTAGGATGCACTTTGGGAGGCAGTGTCAGCTCCTGCGCCGGAGGCTGCGGCGTGGTCTGTACCACCTGCGCGGGTCGGTTCTTCTCCAACAGCTCGTCCATGGATAATTTCTGCTCTGATCCTGAATTCATATTCCATATTCTCCTTCAGATATTTGTCCCCGAACAGCAGGCGGTCACGGCACTGCCAGCCGCTGGGTGTGGTGTAGGTGATGTTCCGTCGGGACGCTTCCCAGCGCACCTTGTAGCCCTCGCTCTCCATCAGCGCAATAAACTCCTCACGGTTAGAGGCGTGGCGCATGCAGTCGTTGATGAGATTCATGAGTTGCAGCTTCTTGCTCTGGCCACGGGCGGCCGTGTGATACTCGCCGATGGACATCGTCTTGGTCTTCTCTTTCCTGTTCGTGGGGTTGAACACAGGGAGAGAAAACTCCATGCAGACTTGATCGTTGCGCTGTCGCAGTTCCTGGAGCTGCTCCTTTGCGATGTGCAGCTTCTTTCCTGTATCGAAGTTAATGGAGTTGATGAGGAAGTGGGAATGGATGTGCTCACGGTCTGTGTGGGTGCAGACCAGAACTTCGTATCCCTCATAGTACTCGGCCAGCTTCAGCGCCGCCGCATGAGCCGTGACCGGATCGACCGCTTCGCCCTTCGGGAAGCTCTGCACCATGTGGTAGAACATCACCCCGCCGTCCTTGTGGTAGAGCAGCTTCGTGTTCAGGAAATCGTCGTAGACGCTCTGCAGCTGGCAGTTGATGCCGCTGACGAGCGGCCCGCCCTCCCATGCGGTTTTCTTTTCCTGCATGACGTAGAGCATCACGCCGCGCATGGCGGTGCGGGATTGCGTGCCCCGCTTGTAGTTCACAAAATGTACGATAGCGATACGGCTCACCGCCCTTCCATGACTGACCGCAGGGCGGCGCTGACCTCGGATAATTCCTGTGCGGCCTTGTCGAGACCGATGACCTGCACCTTGCCCATGTTGGCGAGGACGGTGAGCCGGTTGATGTTGCTGCCGATGCCCTTGAGCTGGCGGAGCAGTTCCTTCTGCTCATCGATGACAACGATCCGCTTGCCGAGACAGCAGGCGGTGACGTAGTCGCTCATGGACATGTGGGCCTTCGCCGCCAGTGCCTTGATCTTCTCACGGTCGGCGGACGCCATGCGCGTGCTGAATTTGATATCTTTTTTCATAATCAATGACCTTTCTGAAATGATTTCTCTCGTCCCCTCGGAGAGCTGGGGGTTCCTCAAAGGGGGACTGGTCCCCCTTTGAAGCTGCGCCGCCGGAGGCGGGTAAAAGCGTTTCCGCAGAAACGCTCGCAGCTTGGCGGGTGTGGGCTTCTGCCCGGAATTTGGGTGCAGGGCTTTGCCCGCCCAGTGCATTTGGCAGGGCAGCGGCTTCGCCGCAGACCAGACAAATGCGATGCTGGCCGTCGCCGCCACCTGAGTGGGCGACGATTCTTGCCGTCGCCGCCACCTGAGTGGGCGACGATTCTTGCGTCCCGCGCCGTGTGCGGTAAACAGTTCTCAGCGGGTACACACGCCACCCCAGCCCTGAACCGCGCACACAGCGGCTCACACGCCGAAACACGGCGGGTTCTCAGGGTCGATGGTGACGATGTTTCCGGTAGCGGGATCATCGACACCATCGACCCTTTTCAGGCAGATCAGACGGTCGCCGTTGCTCTTACGGAAGGACACCGTAATGCCGTTTCTCCTTAGAGCGTCAACGCTTTTTCGGATTTGATGCGAAAAGCTGTTCGGTGTCCAACCCTCGATTCCGGCAGGGTCGATCTTTTCCAACAGCGCCTTGGCAGGGGCGCTGATTTCCGGCTGCCGGCGCAGCAATTCAGAGAGAAGAAAAAGAATTCTCTCGTTGGGCTGCTCTTTCTGTTCGCAGTCATCTGACAGCAGCTTCCAGACATGATCCTCACCGTCGAACTCCAATGCCAGTTCCCGGTAGGGGATGTCCCGCCCGGTGCAGTAGAGCGTGGCGGTGTTCTCTCTGCGCTGACTCTTGCGGAGGACAAAGTTGCTGTCGGTGGCACCGCTGAGTCCGGTGGTGCCGGAGATCATGTTCATGGGATCATCGTCATTCATCTTCCGCAGGTGATGCACCAGCAGAATGGCGATGCGGTGCTTGTCCGCCAGCGCTTTCAGAACGCCGATGTCCCGGTAGTCGCTGGCGTATGGATTCGCGTCATTGCCTGCGGTGCGGATGCGCTGGAGCGTGTCGATGACGATGAGCCTGGTCTGCGGATGCTCTTTCAGAAATTGCTCGATCTGTTCCACCAGCCCGTTGTGGAGCTGCTGGGACATGACGGCGAAGTGCAGCGTGGGCGGCGCGTCCTCCGTGAGATCAAAGAGGCGGCTTTGGATACGCTGGAAGCTGTCCTCCAGACAGAGGTACAGCACCTCGCATGGCCGTGTGGCGAACGTCCAGAGCGGTTTGCCCTGCGCGGCGCAGAGACACAGCCACAGCGCCAGCCACGATTTGCCGATCTTCGGCGCGCCTGCCAGCAGGTGCAGCCCTTGCGGGAGCAGATCGTCGACCACGAAGGAGACCGGCTCGTAAGCGGTGCTTTGCAGCGTGTCCGCGTCAATGGTTTGCAGTCGGTTGATTTGAGACATAAAAAACCTCCGGATAAAAGAATAAGGGCAGAGACCTCGCTGCAGTCGAGGCTCTAACCCTTTCACTTGATTATTCTGTATTTTTTGATAGAATGAGAATATCGCGGGACAGATGCAAAACATATATGGGACAGGAGGACGATGCTATGCCGCTGGGAATACAGCAGAACAACGATTTCACGCAGTTCACAATGGATGTCTGGAATGACAAGATCTTTTATCAGGAGAAGGAGTTCCCGGCGGGATTTATGGCGATGTCCATTCTGAACATTCCCGAAGAAGAACTGCCGGAGCTGATACAGGCCGGCGGCGCACCGACCTTCCTGTTTCCTGTGGTGGTACAGGGCAGCGATGAGGAGGCTGCGGCGGTATTCCCACAGCTGCGGGAACGGATATTGTATCTGACTGAACTGCTTTGGAAGTATCCGCCCTTTTGCTACAATGACTACGAGAAGGAAATGCGCCGGATCAATATCCTGTTTGACGAGAGAAACCTCCTGCAAATACGGACGCCCGATTCGGAGTTCCAGACAGAGTTTCTGAGATTCTGCGTCGGGATCATACGCATCCCTATCGCCATGTATCACTTCTATGCAGCGGGGCGGTTCTTTGAGCTGGATTATCTGCGGCGGCTGAAAAAACGGAACGAAACGCATTTTGCCGTGGCCGCGCATGACTGCTTCAACAGCGAGCAGTTTTGGAATGAGATGCGGGGCTTACAGAGCCTGGATATGGAGCCGTTCACGGTCTACCCGGAGTTGTCCTCCACCTATGTGTTTGCCCGCAGTCCTAAAAACGAAAAAGGAATGGTGTTTGTAGAACGGGTGTTTTTTCCACGCCTGACCGATTTCTACACCTATGACCTGATGAACGGATTGCACCACGGCCACGCGCCCAGCCAGTGCCAAGGCTGCGGAAGATACTTTCTGACCACCAACGGCCACATCCCCAAATACTGCGACGGTGTCGCCCCGCAGGACAGCCGCTATACCTGCCGACAGTACGGCGCGATGATGCACCAGAAGGAGCAGAACAAACAGCACCCCGTCTACCGCCTGTTCAATACCCGAACCGGGACGATCCGCAAGCATCACCAGAGAGGGAAGATCTCCGATGACCTGCGGCGGGAGGCACTGTATCTGGCGGAGAGTTACCGGGACAAGGCACTGATGGACAATGACTACGCCGCTGACGGATATGCGCGGGACATGGAATTGGAGCACATTTACGCGGAGGCAGAAAAGCGGCTGAAATGAGGAAGGGGGCGTTCCTGTGACGAAAAATATGTACACCGTTGCCGGGGACGGCCCCTGTAATGAAGAGCTTGCTTTGCGGATTCAAGCCGGAGACAAAAACGCCGCGGAACGCCTCATCGCACAGAACGAGGGCTACCTCACCGAACTGGCGCGGGCGTACACACCGTGGTGTGAGATGGAGGATTTGAAGCAGGAGGCGGCGTTGGCGCTGCTGGACGCGGCGAGGCACTTTGACTCTGCCTACGGAACAAAGCTGCTGACCTATGCGGCACCCGCGATAGAAGCGGCACTGTCCGACTATGCCGCGCGATACGCCTTTCCTCTGCCCGTCCCAACCAGCCGCGGCAGCCAGCTCCGCACCGTGGCGCACCTTTGCGCCGAGGCGCAGGATGCATCTGAATCGGAACTGACCAAGGCGGTATGCGAAAAGCTGAAGGTGTCCTCCAAGGCAGCTGAGACACTGTTGAAGGAATACCGCACGCTGTGCTGTGCGCGGCAGTTGGGTGACGATGTGTTCTCCGTCAGCTGCGGCGGCGATCCCGCCGTGGCCTATGACCGCCTCATGCGTCGGACACTTCTACTCCAACGGATGGAGGAGGTGCTGACGCCCAGAGAACTGAATCTGGTGCGAAGCTACCTTGGCATCGGTCAGCCGGACGAGGTTGGCATGACCTTTCAGGAGCTGGCGATCTACCTCAACTACAACGGCCCCAGCGGAGCGGAGAAGGCGTACAAGGCCGCGCTGCGGAAACTGAAAAAGGACTTGTACGGCGGGGCCTATGGCCGGTGGCTCTCCGCGCAGAAGGCCATCCGCACAGCCAAAGCGGAGGCGGAGCAGGACGCGGGGCAGTACTTAGCGCCGCAGAGGACATGGTGGGGCGAAAAAGAGCTGATGGAGCGGTTTATCTGCGAGGTCGTTTCGCTGATCCATGTTCATGAGATTTTCAGTGACACATTGGAGAAGGAAACAGAATGAGCGGTACGGCACCAGGCTTGGCCTGATACCGTACTGCTTTTCGTTTATCCCATGATGCCGATTTTATTGCTGTTCTCGTACATGTCCTCGGCGTATTCAACATGGTTGGGGCCTTGACTTTCTATCCAGCCGAAGCCCGGCACATAGACCATGTTGTACGGAGAGCTGTCAGATGATGCCGAGGCAGGCCCCGGTTCTTGCGGTGGTGTGGCATTCTGTTCAGGGGAAGCCTGTACTTCACCCGACGGAGTCGCTTGAATAGGCGATGACCCCAGTGCAGTGGCAGCTTCTTTGACTGGCTCCGGTTGCGTTACATCCGACTTTTCTTCCTCTGGCATTATGATTTCTTCAATTTCTGGCAACTCCGGAACTTCGGGCTGTGCGGCGATTACGGCGGGCGAAGTAGGCGACGCAGATGTTTCCACGGCTGGCTCGTTCTGCAGCCACACGGCGGCACACAGGGCCAGACAGGCGGCGGATGCGGCTACAGTAGTGATTAGCTTCTTCATTTTGTTTCTTCCTTTCTGGACATGGAAAGAGCGCCCAATCTTTTCGCCGTACAGCGAGAGACTGAGCGCTCTTTTTCATGTTGATTCAGTTCCATAGAGAGCCGCCACGCCAGCTCAAATCCAGAGATAAAGCTGTCGATGGATGTGTCCTCCACAATGCGGTCTTTGGCGTCGATGATCTGCAGCACCAGCCGCCGTTCCGGCTTTTCCAACACTTCAATGAGTGCCTGATGGCATTCCTCGATTTCCTTCTTCTGTGCTGGGAGCTCTGGCGGAGTATAGAAGCAATCGTACAGGTCCTTGAGTAATGTTTTCATGTGTTGCACCTCCTGGTAGCAACACACCATACCACAGAACGAGGGGAATAGCCAACAAAATATTTAAAAAATCACTCGTAAAGAAAAAAGCGTTTAGATTCGCGATAACTTTAATTCATGCAATCGAAACAACTCGCGAAAAAGCGAAATATGTTGAAAACAGATGTGGTTCGTAGTAGTATAATTTTATAAATCCTTCTTATTCGGGGTGAAACCATGAAAGTAACTTACAAAAAATTATGGGTCCTTTGCGCTGAACGAGAGATGAGCAAAGCTGAGCTACGCAAGCGTGCAGGACTTTCTTCTGCTACATTTACTAAGCTCCGAAAAAATCAAGAAGTGAATCTATCTATCCTCCTTAAAATTGCCACTGTTATGGATTGCAATGCGGGAGAAATGATGGATTTTATCAAAGATGACACTCCTGTGGAGAGTACAGAACCATAAAGGGAGTACGGGTGACTAAATATGCCGTTAACGCATGTATGTGTATGGGATTCTAAAACTGGATATCGTCGTGTCACGGTCGAAGAAGCATGCGAAATGTACCCTTATGGTGCGTCAGCACGAAGCGGCCATTTTGTATGTGAATTATGCGCACAAAATGTTTTACTTACCGCCCCTGGTATGAATGTTCAACACTTCCGTCATGATCCGGCCTCTCCCAATAAAGAATGCGACGAACGCCAAGCCTCTTTTGATCCAAACTACGGTCGATCGCTACGAGCACTTAACAGCCATATAATGCCTTTGCGTCTTGTTGTAACAGGATCGATATTCTCTCTACAATTAGGGTTCTTCTACCCTCCAGACAACAAGGCACACTGCGACAAAATTAAGATAGCCGGAGATTCACACCAAGTTTATGAGTACTCGTTTGAGCGAATTGAGCGGATTGGAACAACATACTTAAGCGTCGGCTCTATTCCGAGCCAGATTTACGGGGTCGAGTATGTAAATGCTAACACAGAGCTAAAACGCTTCTGGTCTAACAAAATAACAGGAATTAATACGACAGGATCTTTCTTTGATGGCCGAACTGGGCAGATTCTCCAATCCGGAGGAAAAGCTTATTCCGGGAATTCCTATTATTTATTACAACGATGTCCACTGTATTCCTACCATACAGATATTGAGGCAACAGAAGTAGCAAGAAATCAAGCGAGTCCTTTCACTACTTGGTATCTGTACAAGATTCGTATCAAGAAGTTTTCAGCTTACTCTGCGAAGTTTTTCCTAAAATACGCGATTTTCCTGACCGAAAAACCGACGAAATTCTATCCTATATGGCCGGCATACATCAATGATCCGTATTTTATATACCACAACTCACCCGAGTTCTACTTCTATTTATGTGGTGATGATGCCGAACTGAAATCATATCCCGCAACAGCGAATGTGCTGGGTATTCAGGATGGAAAACTGTATAAGCTCTACACTCGAGAAAGAGAACAGTTAATTTCACTCGGAAAATCGGGAGCATTGGGCTTCTCCTATTTGGTAAAGCAACCCCTGCGCAAAAAGGCGCCGTTACCAGCAATAATCATATCTGACCATTCTGGCAACACGCTAAATGAAGAGAGCTATGCAAAACTTCCTAAATTTAAGTGCATATCAGTTTCTTGCCCGTATGATGGGAAGGCTGTGGTTCAAAGAAACGGTAAGACCGAATATATCTACAAGCTTTCTGGCGAGGAGCATTTAACAATCGACGAACTATCATTTGGCACAGAGATACATTTTTATCAAGGCTGCGACTACATTCGCTCCATTCGTTTTGAGCAGGAAACCGTCAACATGGATGTTATGTTGCTGGATGCTGTACTTGTCAAAAAATTGAGTTCTTGCTCTGGCCCGATGATTCCTGTAACGCATGCAGTTGGAAGTTTTGCCAGTAAATTCTCGAAATATCCCCAAACGCAAAAATGGCTCTGCATGGCTTTGCGGCGAGGCGAAATTTCACGTACAGCTTTAAATTTGCTCAGGAAAACCATTCAAAATAATCCTGGGAGGGATAATGATGATTGACAATGAAGTTTCCTTCACATCACTGTGCTACATTACTGTAGATTACGAAGGGCGTATATGGCTGAACCGTTTAGCAGATGTGGAAGATGATATTTTACATACACCATTCAAGTCAGAACGGACGGATAACTATTTTGAAAACAGAGATAGACTGTACCGCAACGATGGGCCTACTGCGCTTGGAACGGTCGGTATTTGGGAGTGGACAGCAATTCCTAATAGGGATAACCCAACAATTGACTATGTCCAGTCGCACTATGTCAAAGACTACTCGCCGGTACGTGTAGTAGTTCTTATGGCAAAGTCTTTAGACGAAGTGGTTGAACAACTTCAGAATGGAACTGCTCGTACACAAGCTTACTTTTGCGATACACTTTTTTGCTATGAACCTAAATGGGGGCAGTTCGCAGGCGTACTGTGTCGTGCAAATGAGTTCAACATTTCGGATCGATGTGCAAAACTTTCGGAAACTGTCTATTCCCTGCCAAGCTACACAATTTCCTCCGGGGATATCTATAATTGGGATGATCGTAACCTAAGATTTCTAAAAACACTTCAGGTGGGAGAGCCTTCTGGATACGTTTCAATAGGAAATACAAACGAGGTTATTCGCACGCTCATTCTTGAACGCACCACATGGCCTTTGTTTAAGGAGTGTATTGGTGCCACCAAGGCTGAATGGAAACATTGCAAACTTCTTCTTGAGAAGATTTGCGGTGAATCTTTGTACGACGCGATTGTTCAAAAACTAAATTGTACTCTGGACCAAGCAAAACAGGCAGTTGATGATTTTGTTAATCGAGCAGATGTACTGATTAAGGTCGGCGATATCGATGTTAATGTGTTGGCTGAAATTGCAAAGAATCACGATGAATTAAGAGAATTATGCGAAAAAGCCGTATCCGTGGAATGGCATAATTCTCATGCTGCTGAAATTGCCAAAGCTGAGGCAGAAGTTTCAGAAATGGAAGAAACAATATCCATTGCAAAAAAGCAGCACAGTAAAATACTTGCAGAAATTGCTACAAAACAAGGTGAACTGGATCAGTTACTTGCAGAGATAGCGCAATATGAATCGATTGGAAAAGAAACGCTGGTCGCAGTGCGCCAGAAAATTGCTGACGCGCAAAAAGATATGGCAGGATTCATTGCTGATATTTCTGTTTTTCTGCCTCAGTCAAATGCAACCTTGCCGTATGGGAATCCCCCTGCCTCATGGCAATACAGCGGTACCAGTGGCCAATATTCTGATGAGGATATTGAACTCGCAGAAAGCTGGCGCAATGAATATGATGCAATCTATCAGAATTTGTCATGTGCGTTGGGCATTGAACCAGACTTCTGCTCAATGTTCACTGCTTTTCTGTATGCAACCCATATCAACAATGTGCCAACTTTGATTGCAGGCCCTGGGGGACAGGATATTGCTGAGGTGCTGTCTATTTCGATGTACGCAAACGGAGCAGGACAATTGACTTTAGGAGATGAATGTGACCTTTCTATAGTGGAAAGAATCAGCGAGGCTGACGATTCTATTGTGTCGGTTCAAAATATGTTCGGAAAAGGGTGGACGGATGCATTACCGCAGAAGTTTACAAGACTCAAAAAGCAGATAATCTGGACCCATCCATATGTCGAGGATATGCTTATTGAGCCGAAAGGCCTTTATAATTACATGCTCCCCGTCCTGAGTGAATGTTTTATAGGAAGTTTACCTGCTCTCGAGACATGGCCAAGTAAACGCGCTGAGAAGTTCCAACCATATGTTTCTGAGGAAAAACAGTCTCTCCGGATATCTGCATTTAAGCGTTTGGGCCTTAGCAAACTCCTATTGGGCCAGTTAACCCGTGTCCTGTCCGATGCAAAATGCATTTTGGAGAATCCCGCAAAAGATAAGGACTTGGAACTGCTCTTTGGTGTGCTTCCTCTCTGCGTACTTACCGGGAGATTGGATGTCTTAAAGGATGTTATTGAAGGCGAGAGCGGAATCTCCAGTTCGGTAAAAGCTGAAGTTGCAAGATATATTGAGGAAGAGTGAACGATATGATAAACGACCTAATTGTTTCAATTGGAAGACAATTAAATATTCCGCAGTCAGATGACAACGAATGGGTTTGTCGGGTCGTTTATAGTGTTGCTGGGCAAATGGCTCTCGCTTCGCTTTGGGATCACACCGAGGATGGAGGTTCAGTTTCTATTCAGCATTTCAAAAGCAGAATTGACCAGATTTTTGATGCTTATGAGGGCATTTATCCGAAGATTGGATTTCTCCTCCCGCATGACAAGACGGATTTGATTGAGGAAATATACTCTATCTATCTGCGAAATGGGTTCTTTTATCATTCCGCTTATCAAATATCCCCAGCCGCTCTTGCAACTGGAGGAAATGGGGATCTTGTTCTTCACAGAGGTATTTCACCTGACTTGAAGTTATTTATGAGCGGATTGGGTTTCTATTCCGTTCAAACTTCAACTTCCGACAGGACAATATCATCAATGTTTGGTCTACAGGAGCAGTCGTTTGAAAGCTATCTCGAAGAACTGTTGGCGCATTGCGAATGGAAACAAATAGAATGGCCAGATAACTCAGAGTTTCTGCGGCTTGATCCTCCATTTAAATGGGGGTATTGGCAACAGATTCCCGAAAAAAATGACCATATATCCCTTGCAAGATATGGTGAACCAAATAAAATTTTTGTATTTTATCGATACAGTAATGGGGTATTTCTGAATACACCGATTCCAGAATGGAGAATGCGGGACTATTTTTCGAATGTTCCAAGCAACCACGGCGAATATAGAAGGATTGCAATATCACTTCTAAAAAAACATGGAACACTTCCAGAAATCAAAACGAAGGCAAAGGGAAGTCTGATAGAAATCAAACTTGGCTATCGTCTGCCACCTTCGGAAGAAAACTTCTTCAAACTCTATAGCTGGCCTGTGCGATATGATTTTACATCAAAAACGCCCCAAGTCTTTACAAGAATGATGGCAAGGCAAATCTATCCTATGTTCAAACATGAGTTGGAATCAATGGGTTACTGCTTTGTGGAGGAATGATTATGTCCAATGGTGCAAACGGAGTTCACTTGCAACTGCGTGAAGCTCTGGAAAACTATATAAAGTCGCAATATTTTGGGAAGTCGCCTATCTTGCTGTCCGCTGCACAAAATAAGCTGAATCAAGAAGGTGTTCTTTATCAAAAACCGTATGTTGAATCATCACCTGCTTACAAAAGTACGACAAACGGAATCCAGTCATCTCCCAAGTTACCTGATTGGCTGAAAGACTATTTTAAGGCGCTATCAGATGCCAATCTTGGCGTATACCCATCACCTTTTTGTCACCAAATTTCCGCTTTGGAAGCGGCATTTGAGGGTCAGGATCTGTTTGTGTCAACAGGTACAGGCTCTGGTAAGACGGAATGTTTTATGTGGCCCTTGATGGCAAAACTTGCTTCAGAAGCAAGAAATAGCCCGGATAGCTGGGCTATGCGTGGCGTCCGAACGATTATCATGTATCCTATGAACGCCCTGGTTTCTGACCAGATTAGTCGTTTGCGCCGTTTGATTGGTGATCCAGACCACCGATTTATAAATATATTCCGCACCGCATGTGGAAATAATTCCCGCCGCCCTCAATTCGGCATGTATACCGGAAGAACTCCTTATGCAGGTAAGGAGCCCCGACGTAGTGAGGACCGTTCACTTGCGGCAACATATTCCCGTATGGTCAATCCTGAAAACGATGAAGAAAAAGCTTTTTTAGAGAAACTCATTAAGGACGGAAAACTACCGGCCAAAGAAAATTTTGATGAATTCCTTGAAAAACTCTATAACGGAAAACATATTCCGAACGATGAGGATGCAGAACTGGTAACTCGTTTTGAAATGCAGCAATTCTGCCCCGATATTTTGATTACAAACTACTCCATGCTTGAATATATGCTTCTTCGGCCAAGAGAGCATAAAATATGGTCAGATACTCAGGCATGGCTAAATGCAGATCCGAATAATAAGCTTCTATTTGTCATTGATGAAGCGCATATGTATCGTGGTTCTGCAGGCGGCGAGGTATCATTGCTCATACGGCGTTTATTCCACCGTTTGGGCATTAATCGCAGTAGAGTTCAATTTATATTGACTACCGCAAGTATGCCCAACAATAACGAGAATGACCGGAAGGCCGTCAGGACATTTGCAAATGAATTGACTGCATCTGACGACATGCATCCGTTCTGTTATCTCACTGGTGAACAAGAGGAAATTGGAAGCGGAAGTGCGTTCACTATCCCTTTCAGCAAATTCAACGAATCGCTTCCCGATGAATTTGAGGGTGATAACCCGAAGAGGCTCATGGCACTCAATCGCTTTTGGACAGGCATCGCAAATAGTGCTGCACCATTTAGCTCCTCCGAAGACGCATATCAGTGGCTATATGACCACCTGATTGACTATGTGCCTTTCTGCGAAATGTTCAAACGTTGCCGTGGTACAGCGGCCTCTCTACAAGAACTGGCAGAATCCATTTTCCCAGACAATAATCTGGAAGACGCCCTTCAAGCTGTCAGTGTCATGCTTGCAATTGCACCCTTGGCACGAAGCGAAAGTGGCAGCGTGCTATTTCCGGCGAGAATGCACATGCTCTTCCGAGGAATCAAAGGTGTTTATGCTTGCACAAATCCCAAGTGTTCTCATTCCCGCACAGAAAATGGTTTAACATTGGGGGAAGTCTATTTTGCGGATGGCAATTTGACCTGTAAGGAATGTGGAAGCACAGTTTATGAGCTGTACAATGATCGCCGCTGCGGTAGTATTTTCTTCAGAGGCTTTGTCCTAAAACAGGATTTTGAAGCCAGAAAACGCACTTATCTTTGGCATCAACCTGGTATGATGAATGAAGATGAGGTCAAGGAAATACACCTCTTTATTCCGTCTGCCGACTATCGGCTGCCGGAAAGACAGGGACAGAATAAAATTTTGCCTTGTTATTTGGATGTGTATAGCGGTTTTATTGATTTTTTGGATGATTCCTTGGAAGGAAAGCCGGGCATCAGAAAACTGTATTATAGCAGTTTTACCGCAAAGGCTCGTCCTGATATTCTGACATTTGCCACTTGTCCCCATTGCCGTCATGAGTTGTCCAAAATGCAGCTTACCTCTTTCAGTACAAGAGGCAATCAGTCCTTCTTCAATTTGATCAAGGCACAGTTCCAGGCGCAGCCTGCGGTTCCCGGAAAAACAGGAGATCCGAATCGGCTGCCTAATGAAGGGCGAAAGGTCCTGCTGTTCTCGGATAGTCGGCAGCGGGCAGCGAAGCTGGCAAGAGATATGTCGGATGCTTCTGATATGACAGCCGCCAGACAGCTTGCTGCGCTTGCCATCGATCGAATGGAACAAGAAGTTGTGGAACAGTCCATGAATTATTTTTATGACTACTTTGCCATGGTAGCCGTGGAGCATCATGTTCAGATTTTCCATGACAGTGAAACCGAAAAGCAACGAGCAAGACTGATTGAGCACGGCACGCAAGCATTGAAGAATTACACTCGCGCAAAGAAACGGAACCAGCAATACACCCCTCGCTTCACCATTGATAATGCGCCGGCACAAATGAAAGAGCAACTCTTTCGTTTCTATTGCGGCGGATATAATACGCTGATTGACTCTGCACTCAGCTGGATAGAGCCTACAGATGCGGCAAAATGGGATGCGATTGACGCATTGGAGGAGGCAGGCAATGAAGTTACTGAGGAAGAATTTATGGAACTGTTCAATGCATGGATTCTTTCCACCTGTGATTCCTCTGTGGTCCTTGGCCATACGATCCCTGATGTAATCCGCGAAAAAGTACGCCCGAACTATGTAGGATATGGTATTGATAAGGATAAAAAGTTCTCTACCGATATACGAGGAATAATGGGATGGGGCGATAATGATCCTATCGCAGCAAAATGGAGTCGGATTTTGCGGGAAAAATTCATGGACGAAGGGCAGTCTTCTAATGGAAAGTATTATATCGATCTGTCCCGTGTAAAACCGCGTTTCGATTTAGAGCATACCTGGTTCCGGTGTGAGCGCTGTTCGGAGCTCACTCCGTATTTGCTGAGAGGAAAATGTCCAAGTTGCCAGTGTGAAAAAATCCATCCCATGACAGCGGAAGAAATTGATGCACTGGATTTCTGGCGCGCACCTATTGATGAAGCGCTCCGGGGTGAGACTATCCGTGTAATTGATACGGAAGAACATACAGCACAGCTGTCCCACAAAGATCAGCGGGATGAGCTTTGGTCCAAAACAGAACAGTATGAACTCCGTTTCCAAGATTTCCTACAAGATGGTGAGGCACCAGTTGATATTCTGAGCAGTACTACTACAATGGAAGTGGGTATCGATATTGGCTCACTGGTCGCTGTTGGACTACGAAATATTCCCCCTATGCGAGAGAATTATCAGCAGCGTGCCGGTCGTGCCGGTCGTCGTGGTTCAAGTCTGTCTACAATCGTTACGTTCTGTGAAGATGGACCGCATGATTCTCTATACTTCTCTAATCCTGTGCCAATGTTTAGAGGTGATCCCAGGAGACCTTGGATTGATATCGGCAGCGAGAAGATCGTCCAGCGTCATCTTGGTGTGGTCGCACTTCAATCCTATCTGAGAACAAAAGCCAATAGTCTGGATGCAATTTCTGCTATTGAGTTTTTGGACGACCACCTACAGCCTTTTAGCGGTTTTCTGACGACCTTCAAAATCAGTGAAAATGACATTCTTGTTCCTGCAAATTCCCAAGGCGCATTGTACAGCTACAAAGGCGATCTCGAAAAATCTCTGTTTGCTTTGAAACAGAAACGAGACAATCATCCCGAACTGTTCGAAACAGATGATAACAGTGACTCCGGAAAGAAAACGCTACTGGATGCGCTCTATGAAGAAGGCATCATTCCAACCTATTCTTTCCCCAAAAATGTCGTTAGCACCTATATCTCCGATATGGGGGGGAAAGTAAAATACCAAGTTGAACGAGGTTTGGATGTTGCTATCGGTGAATATGCCCCCGGAAGAGCCATTGTTGTTGATAAAACGACCTACCAGATCGGTGGTCTATATTATCCTGGTGGAGAGCGGAGCGAGCGAACAGCTGCATCTCCCGCAAGATCCTTCATTAACGATGCAAGCTATCGAAAAACAATCCGTACATGTGGGCAGTGTGGATGGTTTGGCTTGGAAGAGGATAATCACGAAGCCTGTCCCTTCTGCGGTAATTCGGTTTTGACGAATATGCTGCCAATGTTACGCCCGTGGGGATTTGCGCCGAGAAATGCTACATCGATTGAAACGGCGCAGTTGAACGAAGAATATACGGCAACTCAGCAGCCCTTATATTCCACTTTGCCTGATGCTGACGATGTTATAGATGTTGATGACTGTGCTAATATTCGCATGGCAGTTCGGCCAAATCAGCGAATTATCATGCTCAATAAAGGTGTTGGTGGCAAGGGATTTACTATCTGTTGTGATTGCGGGGCGGCAATGCCTGGCGGTGACCCAGTTGTGCTAAAAGATATTCTTCGCCCCTATCGCTCCAAATTCAATAAAACACGTTGCAGGCATACAGATACCGATAATGTGAATCTTGGCTATGACTTCGTTACTGATATGCTTGTGTTAGAATTCGCCTTGGACAGGCAGTTGATTGATATAAATCCTCAACGGAACTCCTGGCTTAATCGGGCAGGTCAGTCTCTTGCGGAAGCGCTGCGTTTAGCTGCATGTCAAGAACTGGATATCGAATTTACTGAGCTTGTCACTGGCTATCGTGTTAGACACAATCAAAACGGTGACTTCGTCGATGTCTACTTATATGACAGTCTTTCGAGTGGTGCTGGTTATGCCGTCAGCATTGAGTCCTCCATTCAGAAACTGCTTACCAAGACGAGAGCGTTGCTTGCCGGTTGTTCTTGCGATAGTGCATGCCATAAATGCTTGAAGCATTATCGCAATCAGTATATCCATAGTGTTCTTGACCGCAAGGCTGCGCTTGATTTGTTGAACTGGGGTGAAACAGGCATTAGGGCATCTGCACTCCCCGATAAAAATCAACAGTATTTACTTCAATCGTTGGAGCAGATACTACAGATTTCCGGTGTCCATATCGATGTCAAGCATGATCCTGTTAGGGCAGAAGGCCGCTACAGCAAAAAGAAAGTAGTGGTTTACCCTGCCATGTGGACTAAGCCTGTAGAAGAAAACACTATCTTCGTAAGCGACGCGCATTTGAAATATGCGAAACCATATGCGCTAAAAACGATATTGGATAACCTATAAAAACAATAGCCGCAAGACATCATTTTGATGTCTTGCGGCTATTTTGTTTGTTCCGTACCGGTAGTGCCCCCGGGGGTTCAATTCGTTTCCCTATGAGATGGAACCCTAGTGCCGGGGAGGTTTTTATTCGCTTGAACTTATCAGAAATGCGTCTCCACGAACTTGTTGAACTTGGCCACATCCATCTCGTCCTTATAGGTGTTCTTGAAGCGCTTGACCGTTTCACTGTTGTACTGGACGATGGTGCGGTACTTCAGCAGGCCTACCACCAGACCCACACCGCCGCAGATATAGCCCCAAGGGGAGGCCTTGGCACAGGTAAACGCCAGCACCGCCAGCATGATCAGCGAGATCACCACGCCGGCAAGCTGCTTCTTGGGATGGATGCGGTCCACGTCCTCCTGCTTGACGACGCCCTCCTGGACCATGGCCTTAGCAAACTGCTTCTGTACGCCAAACAGGCTGGCCGCCTGCAGCATCATGGGCGCCACCACAAAAAAGGCAAAAAACGTGTCCACGACGCCGATGATCAAAATCCCTAAATCTCCCATTGTCTTACGCTTCCTCCTGTTGATGTTTGAATAGGAGCCGCATATCGCTCCGTGATGTGGCATACAGCATATGGCTGTAGCACAGCGAGAATTCCACGATGTCGCCCACTTGCAGACGACGGGGGCAGTCCTCCACGTCCACGATGCAGTGGTCAGAGGATCCGCCGATGACTGTCAGCCCCGGTTCGCGGGGGAGCAGGCTCTCCAGGTCGCCCACGTCGGCCCGGCCCAGGGCCAGGAGGGCGCGGCGGCGGACACCACGGTCCACATAGGTAGGCTTTCGGCCGAAGGCATCGATGGCCAGCTCGCCGATGGGATAGGTGGGCTTGTCCTTGACCTCCACCACCTCGGCCCGGAGGGTAAAGGTGTCCATGCGGAGGTAATCCATGTCGCGGATGCCCCAGTCCACCTGCAGGTCCTTGCCCAGCAGGATGCCCTCGCCGATTCGGGGGTGGGTGATACCGGCGGGCATGGTGCCCCAATGGACCAGCGTAAAGGAGCTGGTAGCGCCGCCGGAGACGACCTCCAGCGATCGGCCGATACGCGCCTCCACCCGGTGAGCCAATGCGACCAGCTCGTTCATCTTGTCCGGGGTGGGCTTAGTGGAGCCGTAGCAGGACAGGTTAACACCGATACCGGCCAAGTGTACATGGGGCAGGTCCTGCTCCACCCTCTGGCAGACGTCCACCAGCTCATCCTTGTCCCAGAAGCCCTCACGCAGGTCGCCCAAGTCGGCCATCACGATGACGCGGTGGGTCCTGTTCTGGCGGAGACACTCCTCCTCCAGCGCCAGCAGGGTGGCCCACTCGCTTTGCAGGGACGTGTCGCACAAAGCGACCACGTCCGGCAGCTCCGACAGGCCGGGGATGCGGATCAGGAGCCAGGGGCCGGGCACACCGGCGGCACGGCATTTGGCCACCTGCTCCAGGCGGCTGGTGCCCAACTCTGCGGCACCGGCAGCACGCAGCGCCCGGGCGATCTCCGGCAGGCCATCCGCACCCTTGATAACGCCGCAGACACAGATACCCGCGGCATTGCAGCGGGAGATCACCGCCCGGGCATTGCTTTGCAGCAGAGAAAGATCGATCTCTAATTGGGGATATTGCCGCACAGCGACACCTCCTATGTACTCAGTAGGAATATTGTATCACATTCGTTGCGGTTTGTCACATCTTTTCGCAAAATTCCCGCGGCGGACAGCTTTTGCTGTCCCGCCGCCGATGCGAGGTGCCCTCCCCTGCCCTGCACGCAAAAAAGAGACCGCCGAAGCGGTCTCTTTTTTGATTGATAGGATGCTTTGCGTTACACGGACGCAGCCGCCTTGTCCTTC
>OGQR01001120.1_pt1 | contig 19280 bp, 19 predicted proteins | sample 1553271 | NCBI WGS metagenome assembly OGQR01 (sample SAMEA2579970, study PRJEB22360) | human gut metagenome | biome: human gut; feature: human-associated habitat; material: faeces | place: Denmark | collected 2008/2010 | reverse complement strand
ATTTACGCTAAAGGACTGGAAGACGGAGAAAGAAAACGCGAAGAAGAATTGAAAGAAAGAATGGAAGAATTAAGGCAAAAGGCAATAATGGATGAAAAAGCAACTTATGCTAAAGGACTAGAAAAAGGCAAACTAGAGGTTGCAAAAAAAATGTTAGAGTTAAAAATAAGCAAAGAAACAATAGCTAAAGCAACAGGATTAACCATTCAAGAAATAGAAAATATTTCCAATTAGAGACAGCCCTCGAGGTAACCCATTTAAATTAGGATAATTGTGTAGGGGCGATTTTAATCGCCCATTATATATGAAAACAATATGGTGGAATCTACAATTAGGGACAGCCCCAAATTGTCACTAAGGACAATTTGGAACAGTCCCTAATTGTAGGCATTCATAGATTATTTCTTCTAATTTTCTTGTGTCTACTATTGATTCTATGCTTGCTTCTAATATTTCCTCTGCTTTGGCTTTTTTTAAGTCTAATTGATAGCCATTTTTTAATGCTAATTGTCTTATAAATTCTCTGTTTGTTCTTCCATTGCCCTCTCTGAATGGATGTAATACGTTTAGTTCTGCTAAATAGTATGCTAATTTTGTTGCTAAGTCTTTTTTATTTAATCCTTGCAAATATTCTTCTTTTTTTAGCTTGTTTAATAATCTTTCAAGTTCTGTTTCTATATATTCAAATTGAGCAAATCTAAACTCTCCTTTTGCTATATTTTCTGTTCTAAATTGTCCTGCAAATGGATATACGTCTTCAAATAGGTATTTATGAATCTGTTTAATATGGTTTGAGTCAAAGTTTCCTGTTATACCTGATTTTCTTAAGCCTAAGGATTTTGCAGCTGTAATTTTTGCTTCATATGTTTGCAATTTTTCTATGTTCATTATGTTTAATTTATTTTTTAATACAGTGGTTCCTGGATAGCAATATTTAGAGTTATAGGTTTCATATATGTCTCTCATAATTTTTCCTTTCTACACTTTTTACAATTAAAAACTGCCTTTTGTTTATTGGCAGTTTTTTGTGTAATTTTAATTTTATAAACTTTGATTTTTTATTATTTCTATTAATTGTGGCATATTTAATTCATCATTTGCAAATCTTCTATATATGTCTACATCTGCATTTGTTATTTCCATTCCTTCTATTGCTAAATCATTTTTTATATTATCTATATCAAATTTAAATACTTCTTCGTTAAACATTTTTAGGTACCTCCAAAATTAATTTTATTTTAACCCATTTATACTATAATTATACCACAAAATGCCGTAAAAGTCCAGTATTTTCACGTTTTTTGGTAAATAAATTTCAATTATTCATTTTATTTACATTTCTTATTATGTTGTCCACGTCTATATGTTTTATTTGCTTGTTTTCCATTAGGATTTCTCCATTTACAATTGTTGTTTCCACATTTAGTCCACTTGTGTTATATACTAAGTTTGCAATTTGGTTTAAATTTGGTATCATTTTTATATTGTCTAGCTTTTCTTCTGTATCTACTATTATTATATCTGCTTGTTTGCCTTCTTCTAAATTTCCTACTTTATCTTCCAATTTTAATGCTTTTGCTCCATTTATTGTTGCCATTTTTATAACGTCTTTTGCTGTTATTCTTGCTTCATTTTCATGTATGCCACCTTGTATTAAACAAGCTACTCTCATTGCATCAAACATATCCAAATTACTTCCTGAACCTTGCCCATCTGTTCCTAATGCAACATTTAACCCGTTTTTTATGTATTTAGTTGTGTCTGCTATTTTACAACCTAATCTTAAATTTGATATTGGATTATGTACTATGCTACAATCCATTGTTTTTAGTATTTCTATATCTTCATCATCTAACTTAACACCATGTGCCAATATGTTATGCGTATTACCAAAGTATTTTTTTAATACATATATTGCTTTTTGCCCGTGTTGTTTTTTTATATCTTCTATTTCATCTATGCTTTCCAAAAAGTGTACATGTACTGGCAAATTATATTTTGATGCTATTTTAGAAACCTTTTCTAAGCAATTGTCTGAACATGTGTAAAAACTATGTGGTGCTACAGTATATGTTATTAAATCATTTTGTTTATCTCGTGTTTCATATAAATGTTCAAATTCAGCTATTCTTTTATCAGTGCCTTCTTCCCCATCTGTTGATGTAATTGTTCTGGTTAGAACTAACCTTATTTTGCTTTTCTCTGCTGCTTTTCTTATTTGTTCTGACATAAAATATTGGTCATTTATACAAGTACAGCCTGTTCTTATCATTTCTATAAATGACAGCATACTTGCATTATATATATCCTCTCCTGTTAGTTTTTCTTCCCTTGGCCATATTTTTTCATTTAACCATTCGTATAAACTACATCCTTCTGTTGTTTCCCTAAATATGCTCATTGGTACATGTGAATGTGCATTTATTAGTCCTGGCATTATAATTTTGTTTTTCGCATTTATTATATATGCTTCACTATCTTCTAAATTTTTTTCCATCTTTTTTATTTTGCTGTTTTCAATTAAAATATTTATCTCTTCTATCACAACATCGTTATTTTTAATAATTAAAGCTTTTCCATTTTTTATTAATATTTTAGACATCTCTTCTTTTCTTTCCTTTCTTAATAGTAGTTAGAGCTTCTCTTTTGCTTAAGTATATACAGTATTAAATATTTTGTCAATTTTTTATATTTTTTTTGTTGATAAAAAACTTCATATGTAGTATTATATTTTATATACCGCTAATGAAAAAATACACTTTATGTGTAAAAAGGAGTTGTTATGAAAGATCCAAAAATAGATTTTTATAGTCCTACTGCTCTAAAATCGTATAATTTAGATAAGACTATGAGATACCAGTTAAATGTTTTAGGTAATCTTGATTTTTTTACTAAAAGGCATAGTGAAAATGTTGCTAATCTTGTTTGCAGAATTTGCCAATATTTGAACTGCAATAATAGTTATACAGTTTATTGTACAATTTGTGCTTATTTGCATGACATTGGCAAAATGTTTATTCCTTTAAGTATATTAAATAAACCTGATAAATTAACACCTGAAGAATATGAAATAATGAAAACTCATACTACTTTAGGTTATGAAATGTGTATAAAGGATTTAGAATTGCGTCCTTATGCTGTTGGCCCTTTATACCATCATGAAGCTTTAAATGGAACTGGCTATCCTAATGGTGTAACTAAAGAAAACATTCCTTATTGCGCTCAAATTATTAGAGTTGCTGATGAATATGATGCTATTGTTACCAAAAGAAGATATACAACACACGTAAATATTTCAGAAACCCTACGTGATTTAATAAAAGATGCAAGACCTGACCCTGTTCTTGTTGCTTTAGACCAATTAAATGAGAATAAAAAGTTAGGTAAAATAAACGGAAAAGTTTTAAAAGTTTTATTTAAAGTTGTTATTGATGATACCAATTACGAGATTTCTTGTATTTGGGATTATATTAAGTATTTGCAATCTCAAATTAAAAGATTGGAATTAATGGAAAGCTACAGTATTAAAATGCTTAAAGCTACTAAGGAAAAAACTCAAAACTATTATAGAGAGGGTATTAGAATGCTTTTGCAAGATGGCGAAACCTTTGATAATTTCCTTCAAGTTTTGAATGAATACAGACAAGCTGTTATTACCAGAAAAGATATTATTGATAAATTAAAAAACGAGATTCTAATTATTAAAAAATTAAGAGTTTAATGCACTAGATATATAATGCTTTTTCCCCACAAAAAGCCTTCTTTGGAATAATAAATCCAAAAGAAGGCTTTTACTGTATAATTTTATGCTCTTATTAGGTCTGTTAATACATCATCTAGTGCTATCGGCGTTACTTTATTGTTTATTAATATTTTTAATAATTTTTCTGTTTGCTTTTCTTCTAATAAAATATTATTTATTTCTCTACTTTCTATTTTTTCCTTTTTAGTGTCTTTGTACTTTTTTACTATGCCTATTCCATATGTTTCTCTGTTTCCATTCGCAAAGAGTTTGCTAATTGTCTTATAATATTCTAATTTTATTCTTTCTCCTATGTTTAACTCTTCTGAATCTCTAGAATCAATAATTGCTTCTCCATAAAGCTCTTTTATGTTATTCATACTTATCCCTTCCTTTGTTAAGATATGTTCAATATATATCATATTTGCTAGAAGTTCAAGCATTTTAGTTCGTTCGTTTTTTATGTTTTTCGACAATTATTGTTTTATTATTTTAATTATTTCTTTATATATTTTATCTTCGACATCATTTATGGCTATTTTTGTCGCATTTTGTCCCATCTTTTTTAATACTTCTGTGTTAGATATTATACTATATATGTTTTGATCTAACATTGTGCCAGTTAAGTTTTTGTCTAATATTACCCTTGCCGCGCAAGCATCTTCTAAAACTCTTGCATTATATTCTTGATGATTTTCCGTTGCATGAGGAAATGGAATAAATATAGCTGGTTTTCCTAATAGTGCAACTTCTGTTACTGTCATTGCTCCACTTCTTGAAACTACAAGGTCTGCATAGTTCATAATTTCTTGCATATTATAAATATATGGTACTACTCTTACACTTTGTATATTGTTTATATCTATTCCTTTTTCATTTAATTTTTCTTTTATTATGTCATACTGCGATGGGCCTGCTGCCCATATAATTTGATATCCTCTATTGCTTTTTTCGGTTATTATTTCTATCATGCTGTCATTTATACTTTGTGCCCCTTGACTTCCCCCAAATATTAATACTCTTGGCTCATAATCTTTAAAGCCAAATTCTTTTGTTATCTTTTTCTTTTCTTCTGTTGTCAATTCCATTTTTCTTAATTTAGTTGGAGTTCCTGTTACAACAATTTTTTTAGCTTTTGGTAATTTCTTTATTGCATCTTCAAATCCAACTAATATCAGATTAACTTTTTTTGATAACATTTTTACAGCTATTCCTGGGAATGCGTTGCTCTCATGTAATACAGTTGGGAATTTTTTTGATTTTGCAGCAAGCATAACCGGAACACATATGTATCCGCCAGTACCTATAACAACATCTGGCTTAAATTCTTCTATTATTTTTTTAGCCTCTTTTATTGAAGCAAAAGTTTTATACATTTCTTTTATATTTTCTATTGAAACTTTTCTGCTAAATCCATATGCTTCTATTGTTTTTAAGGTATATCCAGCCCTTGGAACTAAATCATTTTCTAGTCCCCTTTCTGTTCCTATAAATATTATTTCTGAATTTGGCTGTTCACTTTTTATTTTATTTGCAATTGCTATTCCTGGATTTATATGACCACCTGTACCTGCAGCAGCAATAATTACCTTCATTTTTTCCCTCCTTATACCTTAGTTCCTGCTCTTGAAATATTTAGCAGAATTCCACATGAGCTTAATAAAATTAATAATGCTGTACCTCCATAGCTAAAAAATGGTAATGGCATTCCAGTGTTTGGTATTGATGATGTTACAACACCTATATTTATAATTACTTGTATCCCTATTAATGTTGTTATTCCAGTTGCCAACAGACTACCAAACATATCTGGTGATTTTATTGCTATTAAAATTCCTCTCCAAATAAATATTGCAAATAGTAAAATTACTATAACACAACCTACAAAACCTAATTCTTCAGCTAATATTGAAAATATAAAATCATTATGTGGTTCTGGTATATATAAATATTTTTGTTTACTTTCTCCTAATCCTACACCAAAAAGTCCACCAGAACCTATTGCATATAATCCTTGGACTGCTTGCCATCCAACTTCTGTCGCATCTGCCCAAGGATCCATAAAAGACATAATTCTTTTTATACGGAATCCTCCTTTTCCCGTGGCTTGCAATGCTATTATTCCTACTGTTACTGCAAGTGCACCTATTAAACCTGTTATTACAAAGTAGATTAACCTACATCCTGCCATAATCATCATTACACAAGTTACTGCTGCTGTAACAACAGATGCACTTAAATGGTTTTGTACAAAGTACAGTATAAATATTGGTGGAATTATCCATGATAAAGGTCTTACAAATCCATTTTTAAAGCTTTTTAATTCTGACTTATGGTCTGTAAGATATCCTGCATAAAATATTATTAACCCTATTTTAGTAATTTCTGATGGTTGAAATTGTATAAAGCCTAAGTCTATCCATCTTGTTGCTCCATTTGCTTCTACTCCCAATCCAGGTATTAGCACTAATGGCAATATTCCTACAGATATTACATAAAATATTTTATAAAAATTTTTATATATTCTATAGTCTATTTTGGAAATACCTATCATTAACCCTATTCCAATTACGGCAGCTAATAGTTGCGTTTTTACATATGAATAACTATTACCAGATTCTGCAATTGCTGATGGAGCTGATGCTGATAGCACCATAACAATTCCTAATGATAGCAATATAATAATTATTAGAAAAAGTATAAAATCAAATTGATTATTTACAAAACTTGAAATTGTTTTTTTGCTTTTTGTCATTGGATTCTCCTTTCTCATAATTATATTGCTAATAATCCTACCACACTTAACATTAATGTTATAATACTAAATATTGATACTATTTTGTTTTCGTTCCAACCTGATAATTCAAAATGGTGGTGTATTGGTGTCATTTTAAAAATTCTATTTCCTGTTTTCTTAAAATATCTTACCTGTATCATTACAGATAATGTTTCTATCACTGGCACTAAAGCTATTATTAGTAATAATAATGGCATTTTTAAATATAATGCCATTCCAGCAACTGCTCCACCTAACATTAATGAACCTGTATCTCCCATAAATATTTTTGCTGGGTTTAAATTAAATAATAAAAATCCTAAGCATGTTCCTATAGTAATACTTCCAAATACAACTATTTCCTTTATATTAAATATTATTCCTATTACTGTTAGACAAGTTAATATTAGTGCTGTTACACTTGTTGCTAGTCCATCTATTCCATCTGTAAGATTTACTGCATTTGATGTTCCAAGTAATACAAGTATTGCAAATGGTATATATAACCATACTGGTAAAGTAAAATATGTTTTTATAAAAGGTATATATGTTTCTGTGCCGATATTTAGCACCTTTGTTATGTATAATACAAATGCTACTGAAAATATTAATAATCCTATCATTTTGTACAGTGGTTTTAGTCCTTCTGTGTTTTTTAAAACTAATTTTTTAAAATCATCTATAAATCCTACTAGACCAAAGCCTATTGATACTGCTGCAATTGGTATTAAGTTTTTTGCAACAGATGATTGATTATCTTTTATATAATCATAACACAGGAATCCTGTTAATACTGTAATTACTAAAATCATTATTATGCCACCCATTGTTGGTGTTCCTTGTTTACCTAAATGGGATTGTGGACCTTCTGTTCTTTCCATTTGACCAACTTTTAATTTTTTTAATATTGGTATTATTGCTAATGATGTAATTATTGTAATTACAAATGACAACAATAATATTTTTATTTGATATTGCATAATTCTCTCCTTACATTTTGTTTATTATTTGTTTTATAATTGTTTTTTCGTCAAAAGGATTTTTTACGCCATTTACTTCTTGATATGTCTCATGACCTTTTCCTGCCAATACTACTATATCATTTTTTGTTGCCATTTTTATTGCATGCTCTATAGCTTTTTTTCTATCTACTATACATACATATTTTCCTTTTGTTCTTTTTATTCCACTTTCTACTTCTTTTACTATTTCTTCTGGGTCTTCTGTTCGTGGGTTATCTGATGTTATTATTGTATAATCTGCAATTTTACCAGAAATTTCGCCCATTATGGCTCTTTTAGTTGTATCTCTATCTCCTCCACAGCCAAATACTGAAATTACTTTTCCTCTAGTATAGCCTTTTACAGCATGTAAGATACTTTCTAAACTTTCTGGTGAATGTGCATAGTCTAACATTATTGTTAAATTCTTCTTATTATTTACCAATTCGCTTCTTCCTGGAACTCTTACTTCTTGTAATGCTTTTTTTATACTCTCTGTATCGCATCCTAGTTGTTGGCAAACACATATTGCAGCTAATGCATTATATACACTAAATCTTCCTGGGATTTCTACTTTTACTCTTTCATTTTTAGCATTTAGTTTTACTATAAAGTCAACATATGAATTTGTTATTGTAATATCTTTTGCTGAAACCATGGCGGTATTATCTAGGCCATATGTTTTAACATCGCAATCTTTTAATGCATTTAGTATTTTAGAAGAATATATATTGTCTACATTTACAAATGCTTTTTTGCACATTGTAAATAACTTTAACTTTGAATTCAAATAGTCTTCCATATCCGGGTGTTCTTTTGGGCTTATATGATCTTCTGAAAAATTTGTAAATACTCCCATATCAAAATCACAACCTGCTACTCTAGAGAGTTTTAAACTTTGAGAGGATACTTCCATTATAACTACTTCGCAACCATCTTCTACCATTCGTGCAAACATTCTTTGTAATTCTAAGCTTTCCGGTGTTGTTCTGTCACTGTCTTTAAGTTTTGTATCTCCACTATAAATTGCTATTGTTCCAACTAATCCTGTTTTTATGCCTTGCTCTTTTAATATTTCTCTCATCATATAAGTTGTAGTAGTTTTGCCTTTTGTTCCTGTTACTCCTATTAGTTTGAATTTTTTTGATGGATTATCATAAAAATTACAAGAACATATTGCTAGTGCATACCTCGTATCTGGGTGTAGTATTATTGTAATTCCCTCTGGAATTTGTTTTATTATACTCTTATCTATGTCTTCTGGTGCTAATACTACTTTTGCACCATTTTTTATTGCATCTAATATATATTCTGTACCATCATTTTTAAATCCTCTTATTGCAATAAACATATCTCCTTGTTGCACTTTTCTAGAGTCATTTTCTATGTTTGGTATATCTATGTCTAAATCTCCTTTTGCTCTTAAATTTTCTAAACCATACAATATAGATTTTAGTTTCATACCGTTCTCCTTGTTTATATAATTTTTCAAACATATTATATAATGAATTTTAATTTTTGTATACATTTTTTATAATTTTTCTATAAGTTTTATATTTGCATCTTTTTTTACCTCATCCGTCAATCCCTGCGTAAAACCTGCCGTACTGAATAGAATATACTGCACGTTTTTCGTCTGCGTGAGTTTGAGCATGGTTTCGGCTTTTTCCTGCAAAGCATGTAAAACGGATAAGCCTTTGGGAGTGGTGGTGTATTTACATTCGCCAAGCACAAGGTTTCCGCCGATTGTGTCTATGGCAACGATGTCGATTTCACCGGCTTTGGCGCCCCAATATCTGCCCACTTTGTCAAAGTGGAAATCCCAAGTATCGGCGGCTGAAAGTTCCCACATTTTTTCGCGGCAGACATCCTCATAGACAAAGGCGGCATAGTTCTGTATAAATCCCTTTTTGGTCTGCGACAGCACAAAAGCAGTTTCGTCTTTTTCAAGGTAGGCTCGGTAGGGATAAATAAATTTGAACCAAAACGCAATGAAGTTATCTGCAATGCGGTAAAGTCCGCTTTTGCTCTTTTCGGGAGCATTCTCCGTTACGGGAACTTCTCGCTCGATTAAATCCAAATCCATCAAAACTTTCAGATACTTTGTAAGTCCCGTTTGTTTCAAACCGAGGTTGGTCGCAATGTCCGAAAGTTTGCGATTGCCCATTGCAATTGCCTTAATGAGCGAAAAATAACTGCCGATCTCGCTGACTTCTTTCTGCAAGAGAAAGTACGGCTCCTCATAAAGAAAACTCTGCGAATTGAGTACGTTCTGCTCAATTGCTTCGTAAATGTCCGTATAGCCGCAGAAAGTTTCTATATACTTCGGAACGCCGCCTGTTACAGCATAGAACGGCAACAGATCGTTGTTGGCGCGCCCCTCAAAAAATTCATGATAATGGCTGAATGGAATTTGTTTGAGTTTGATTTGTCCCGTCCGCCTGCCATAGAGAGGAGAACTATAATCGAGCGTTTGCGATTTCATCAGCGACACGAGAGAGCCGCATAAAATCAGCATAACATTCGCGTCTTTAAGTACGGTATCCCAAACCTTTTGCATAATAGACGGGAATGCAGCATTAGATTGTCCGATATACTGAAACTCGTCCAAAACGATTATTTTCTTTGTTTCAGTTTTGTAGTCAATCAGCGTTTTGAAAACAGTAAGCCAGTCAATGGCAGCAGACTTCAAAAGTTCGTTGCCCGTAAACTCTGCGACCTGAACTTTGAAGTAGTTCAGGTTTTGCATTTCAGATTCTTCGGTCGCAAGAAAGTAGAGCGAATTTGAATGTCTTTTCAAAAACTCCATGATTAGCGCTGTCTTGCCTACGCGCCGCCTTCCGTACACGATGACAAGGGCGGATTGATTTGCCGCATATTGTTTTTCTAATGCTCCCAACTCTTTTACGCGGTTGACGAATTTTTGCATTTTGTCCCTCCGAAAGGTTCTTATCTAATATTATACTCAAAATTATAATAATTGCAAGTATAATCAGACTGTTTCAAAAAATATCTGCTCAACGCGAGTAAATTCTTTGGAATAATCTGTCGAAAAAGTGTTTGCTATTGTTTCAAAACAAGCCAAAAAACGGGGGCAATTTTGCCCCGTTTTTACCTGTAAAAAGCCTGTTTTTGACGGTCTAAAACGCCCTAAAACGAAAAAATAGCAAACGGTAGCAAACAAATCGCCGTTTTCGGGCTGTTTGCTATTGTTCCGCGTTTTTCCTTGAAACGGCTTTTTCATACTATATATTGTGGTTTATAGCAAATACTTTGCGCAGATGTATAGGCGTGTTTTTCCTTCGTCGTGTTTCGGCTCTGCTCCTTGGTAAGGACGAGGTCGCGGGTTCAAATCCCGCTAACAGCTCCATTTGCGGAACGCCAAAAGTATTTGGCGTTCCTATTTTATCGTGTTAGCGGGATTGTCGAAATGACGTGACGCGATCGGCGCTTTCTGCGCAGCAATCGCTATTCCGTCGCTTCGCTCCTTACAAATCCCGCTAACAGCTCCACATAAAAATGCACAAATCACCGAGATTTGTGCATTTTTTCTATAATTTTATGTATTTTTAAGAATATTTATGCAAATACCAAAAAGACCGAAAATCAAAAGGTAGTAAAGATTTGCAAAATACTTCGCTGCGCTCCGTGGCGTTCGGGCTACGCCCTCGGCTTGTGTGGTAAATTTGCAAACGAAATTTTCGCCTCTTTCGGCAATAATTTTTCTTTCCGAAAAAACTGTCCGAACAACCCGAAAACTGCCCGTTTCTGCCCCAATGGTAGTAAAATGGTAGTAAATGGTGGTATGAAAATTAGGACGCAGATTCAAGTTTGAAATCTATTTTTATCTGCTCTTTTTTCAGCATTCGCAAGTAAAGTATCATCGTCGGAATAAAATCAAGTGCCATGCCGATACCGAACATCAGACAAATTCCGAATAGCGTCGGGACAAATACGCCGGTAAGATACAAAACAAACAAGACGCCGTAATACAGTCCGTCGATACAAAACGATTGAAACAGCATATAGTTTGTTTTTCCTACGCCGTAAAACGTGCTGTCGAATATACAGCTGTTAAACAGAAATGTGAGATAAAATCCTGTTTCAATCAGAGTGATTTTGAACACGGTTTCGTATTCGGCAACATTCATAACATATTTGAGGAACGGTTTCCACAAGGGGATGCTTACAAGCCATACAATCGCAAATATTGAAACAAGAACAAGATAGCCGAACGTCTTGGCTCTGATATTGTCTTTGCTTTCGCCGATTTCCTTTTTTACCAAGTCCGCAAGGGCAAGACCGGGAAGTAACAGCCATTGCCAGATAAAGTTGTTTGCAAGCCAATAATTGCCCTGCTCCGCCACGATATTTACCATTCTGACAACCATAAACAGAAAGGCAAGATTGCGAAGAAGAGATTCAAGTCCTGAAAATTTACCGACTTTGAACCATTCTTTCAGCCACGCAAAATTCCATTTTTCTTTTGAAAACAAACGGATATTTTCTCTTTGCAAAAGAAAAACCGCACAGATAAGAATTAAGGCGTTTACGGTAATGTTTGTAATAGCGATTCCGTTAACGCCGAGTTTTGCCGACACCGACAAATTGCTGACGAGAAAGGTATCGAGCAGAACGGATAGTCCCATTTGAACGCCGAGAACGATATACAGATATTTGTCCTTTTTCAGCGTTACAAGCACGGTCATCATAAACCGCCAAAGAGTGGAGAAAAGCGCGGCAATCGTTTCCAATCGAATATATGTAACGGTAGCATCAATTAGCGAATCGTCTTGCGCCATAAAAAGTACCAGCGGTCGGGCGCAGGATATGATAATAACCGAAACGACCGCATAGACGAACGCCGTAGCCGTTAGCCCTGTTCTCACTTTATTGGCAAATTCTTTTCTGTCGCCGAGAGATTTACCAAGCAGAAAGAACAACGGAAGAATAAGTGCTTCCTGTACCACTTCATAAAATAGATTTACCCATTGCAATTGACTTGCGATATTGATTCCGCTGTCTGACGGCATGTCTCCGAGAAAAAAGATTCTAACAGTCTGATAAACGGTCGGCAACAGCATCGTTGCGAGAATCGCAAACCACAAGCGATAATTGACCGTTTTCAATGCTTTGACGACGCACCTCATCCGATTTTCTCCGTAATATTTCTGCGGTTTTGCTCAACCCAAATTTTTGAAAATTCCACCCAATCTTTTGTACGTTCGTATTGATAGTTATCGGGCGACATATCCGCAATGACTTTGTTCATTCTCCAAATCAGTTTATCCGCGAATCCGCATAATGTTTGTTCGTCCGCACGATAGGAGGTCAAGGCGACTTTCATCTGTCCCATAATATCAATTTTATTTCTTTGATGACTGCCGATATTGATCCATAGCCAAAGAATATATGTCAGATCTTCCCAACGTTCGCCGAATGCCGCGCTGTCCCAGTCGATGATAGCTACGGGGATATCGTTTCGAAAAACCGTGTTGCAGGGTGACAGGTCATTGTGGCAGATTACTTTGCCTTCCGGCGCAAAACCCGAAGAAACGTCGTGCAGATTTTTTACGATTTCCATAAACGCACACAGTTGTGAGAGTGTTGTGTTTCCGATTTCACCCGGAACGTATCCTTCAATAAATGCAAAAGTATCCCGACTGCATTCGTCAAGGCCGAGGTATTTTTGCGAATACGGATATCCTTGTTCTTCAAGGTATTTAAGCACAGAGTTGGCAAACTCGCTTTCTTGTTTGTGCGGTCTGCGCAAGGTGTTTCCGACACGGACGACGCCGTCCGTCGAACGCCCGCCTTTAAGTGGTATTTCTTTCATATCATTTTCCTTTGTTTCATCTTCTCGGACAATTCAATTATAACATAACTGCTATCGCATTGCAATTTTCCGTGACGGCAATAAAAGAAACAATAGAAATGTTGCTGTAACTTTGGTGATTTCGCAAATCGAGATTGTGTACGAAGTTATTCAGTTTCGACAAAATTTTGAAAAGCGTGATTTTATGTGTGTAATTTTATTTGAAAAGTGTAGATTTAGACACGTATAAATACTTGAAAAGTGTTAAAAAGTGTGTTATAATTTTATCGTAACAAATTGAACGGAGGTAACGGTATGCTTTTTCGCAAAATTCAATCGGTCATAGAAGAACATTTACAATCCGATTCCAAAAAAATTTTGCTGGTTGACGGGGCGCGTCAGGTCGGCAAAACGTATATTATTCGCCATGTAGGGAAAAAACTTTTCTCCAATTTTATAGAAATCAACATGATTGAAGATTTTAAGGGAGACAAGCTCTTTTCTTCCGTCAATACGGTCGAAGATTTTTATTTGCAGGTCAGCATGATTGCCGGGAATAAAATGGGCAGCAAAAGCGACACCCTGATTTTTCTCGACGAAATTCAACAGTATCCGGAACTGCTTACCCTTTTGAAATTTTTGCAGCAAGACGGAAAATTTACCTATATCGCAAGCGGTTCTTTGCTTGGCGTTACATTGGCAAAAACGACGTCTATCCCCATGGGCAGCATTCGCAAAATACGAATGTTTCCTCTTGATTTCGAAGAATTTGCACTTGCAAACGGCGTAAACGGATACGCCGTAAACGTAATGCGCGCCAAGTTTGAACGTCTTGAATCGCTCGATGAAAGCACTCACGGCAAAATGTTGGATTTATTCCGCAAATATTTGCTTGTAGGCGGGCTTCCCGATGCCGTCAATACCTATCTTGAAACGCATAATATTCAGCGCATCCGCGAACTTCAATCGGAAACGCACGAATACTACGTTGCGGACGCTTCCAAATACGATGCGGAACATAAATTGAAAATCGCCCGCATTTACGATTTGATTCCGTCCAATCTCGCAAACAAGAAAAAACGCGTCGTCGTGCAAGATATCGAGGAGAAAAAAGGTTCAAGATTTTCCGATTATGCGGATGAATTCGATTATCTCATCAATGCCGGTATCGCTTTGGAAGTAAAAGCCATTTCCAATCCCGTTTACCCGCTCAAAGAGTCGGAATCCAAGAATCTTTTGAAATTATATTTGAGCGACGTAGGTTTGTTGACAAACATTTTATACGGCGCCAATATCCGTGCAATTTTGGACGACGATAAAAGCGTCAATTTGGGTTCTGTGTATGAAAGCGTCGTTGCAAGCGAATTGATTGCTCACGGTTTTGAACTTTACTACTACGATAATCGAAACAAAGGCGAAGTCGATTATCTCATTGACGATTACGAAAATCTTTGTGCTTTCCCGATTGAAGTAAAATCGGGCAAAGATTATACCGTTCATAGCGCGTTGAATCATTTCGTTTCCAATGAAGATTACCGCATCCAACGCGGATATGTTTTATCGAACGAACGCATCGTTTCTCAAAAGGATAATATAATTTATCTGCCGATCTATTATATAATGTTCATTCAAAACGTTCCCCAAAAAGATAATTTGATTTTTTAAGTGATAAAAAGTAAATATCACCCACTTTAGTGGGGGATATTTACTCGTCTGCGCTCCAAGATATTTAACGTCTGCCTGCGCGTTGGGTTCGTACAATCCATGCGTGATTCGCGTCATCTGATTTGATTGTGCTTCACAGCTCTTTCCTTTTACAACGGTGTAGTCTTTTAATTGTGATAATAAGTTGATACGTCAAAATCATTTTTTCTCCTGTTGGTTTTATTGTATCAAACTTTATGGAGAAAATAGATGTTTTTGGTAAGTTTTATTATTTTTTTATATTCGACATAAGTGTAATGTGGATATTGCCACCTTTATATTCGGTAAATTTAGGGAAAAAGACAAGTTCTTTTAATAACAATGAATAAACTCTACCCAACGGTCTAAATCGCTATAAAACGCCCAAAAACGCAAACGAACATTTGCAAAAAAATATAGACACGTTTCGTCGCTGCAAATGCGATAACCTTTTTTCTCGGTAAGGACGAGATTGCGGGTGTTTAAATCCCGCTGACAGCTCCACATAAAAATGCACAAATCGCAGTGATTTGTGCATTTTTTATATTGCTATATGTGTTTTTAAGAATATTTATGCAAACACCAAAAAGTTCGAAAATCAAATGGTAGTAAAAATTTGCAAAAAGGCAGTAAATTTGCAAACGAAATTTTCGTCTCTTTCGGCAATAATTTGTCTTTCCGAAAAAACTGTCCGAACCGTCCGAAAACTGCCCGTTTCTGCCCCAATGGTAGTTAAATGGTAGTGAATGTTTCTCTTTCAGATACCTTATATACACTACTAACATATTCTATGGAACAAGAATTAAATCTTCTTCTGAAACCATAATGTCGGCAACGTCCTTGCCCGTGCCTTCTTCCGAAAATATGATTTGCCATTGACCTTTTATCGCATATTCACTCATAACGCACCCGCGCATTCCTTTTACTACGCCTTCTTTTTTATATTTAGGTTTATCAACAGTCAATTCTACCATATCGTACTCTTTAAAACGTATAGGCAAAAAAGATGTGTGCTCAAAGAAATTCGGACGATTCACGATCTCTTTTATTTCAGCTATAGTAGCCGCAGGCAGAGAGCCGAGCCGGATCAAATCACTTTCACTTACGGTTGCGACGGCGTAATCTCCTTCGTTTTTCGGATTCAGAAACATGACAATCCATTGCTTTGACGAAGCGATTTGGAGAATCAGCACGCCGAGCGTATTGACATCGATGCCTTTTTCCCGTAAAGCGTTCACTTCATTTTTTAGTTTTACCGATTCATATTGCCTCATATTAACCTCCAAGGGGTGTATTGCAGGTAATTTGTCCGTTCGGACGTATCATCCAGCCGCTGACAAACGAAATCAAGTCTCTATCGGGATGAGCAAAATTTATTTCAATATTCATTCTTGGTCCGTTACTGTCTATTTTTCCCAACCAGTAATTACCTGATATATACTTTTCCCGAGCCTGTCGTTCGTATTCTGATTTCAGGAACTCCGAATCTTGATCGGTAAACCCCAATTGTTTAAACAGATCCCTTTTCCCGTTTGAAGCATATTTATCGGAAAAAATATATCCTGTAAATTTATTGATATCACAATAAGCAACAGCTCTAGGTGCTCCCGTATTTATTTTTTCACAATCGCAATTAGTATGCCGAGGGCGTTCCGGGCATCGTGAAATATCATCCTTAAAATAACAACCGCTTAGAGCGGTGCATTCCATACAATGACCAAATAGCGCTGCGATCGCTCTTACGATTTTCCGTTGCCATTCTGGCTCGTCGGGAATGCCTGAGTGGAACCACTTATCCAACCGTCCGGGTTGCTTGATTCGAACATTAATTTCGCTTTTGTACCTGCATCAGCAATACTTTTCATTATTTCCCTCCATATTATATAATTCTTAACGCTGAAAGCCAAAAGAATTTCTTACGAAAAAATCCTTTTGGCTTTATAATTCTATTATATCATACTTGTCAAGTATTGTTGCTGAATGACTTTCGGGTTTTCTCCGCTTTCGAACAGCATACTCGAATAGGTATGCCTGAGCGTGTGAAAATGAAAACCGTATTCGGCAATCCCGTCTTGCGCATCAACTTATCGAACATCGCGCGCGTTCCGTAGTAAGTGCGCAATTCGCCTTCTTCGGTGCTGAATACGAAATCGTCGTCGTCCGTAAAGGAGATGCCCGTTTCGGATTCCATTTTTTGCCGTCGATTGCGGTGTTCTTTCAGACAGTCAATCAGAATTTGAGGCATAGGCACGCTGCGTACGCTTGCCGCCGTTTTGGTGTCCGAAATCACCGTTTCGTAGTCGGAAACGCGCCACGCATCGTCGTAGTGCGGAATGACGGTTACGGCGTTGTCGACCCAAATCGTTTTGTCGGTAAAATCCACGTCGCGCCAGCGGAGCGCAAGCACTTCGCCGATGCGCAACCCCGCAAAGAGCGACGTATAACATTTCGGTTTCAGAATCGGACTTGCGTCCAAAGCCTTTACAAAGTCTTTGCGCAGTTCAGGCGGAATCGCCTTGTATTCTTCCGTAGTCTGTACCTTTCGTTCGCGCGACGCCAGTCTGGTTTTTGCCACGGGATTGGTTTTTAGAAAGTCGTTGTCCACGCAATATTCAAAAAACTGACCGAGCAAAAACTTCGATTTCTTGATGGTCGCCAATGCGTACCCGTCCGAAATCATCTTGTTGAACAGACGTTGCAGCATAGGAGCGGTGATCTCGTCGATTTTCATGTCGCCGAATACGGGGTATAACGTATTTCTCGCGTTGCTCAAACACCGCTCGAACGTGCGGGGCGAAACGGAGGGGCGCTTGAACGTCATCAGCCATTCCTGCATCAACGTCCGAAAGGTTTCGTTTTTGATTGCGCTGCAACCGATGGTGGGATTGTCCGCTTTGACGGCAAGCATTTTCATTGTCACTTCCGATTTTGTTTTTCCGTAAACGCTCTTGCGGATACGCTTGCCGTTTTCGTCGGTGCCGAGCGTGACCAAGCCAACCCAATTGCCGTCTTTGCGCTGACTGATACAGCCCTCGTTGTTGCCTCTGCGCGTGGATTTCTTCGCCATCAGACCGCCTCCGGCAGACTGTTTACCTGCCACGCCACTAACGCCAAAATACTTACCACCTGACGGTTGCCGACTTTGGTCACGGGGAACGCCTTGCTGTGCATGAGCGCGCGCACATTGTCCCGTCCCAAGCCCGTAAGTTCGATGAGATTTTCGCAGTCGAGAAAACTCTTGCCGTATTTTCGGGTGAGGCGCGAGACCTCGTCGGCGATCAGCCGTTCGCGGTTCAAAGTTGTTTCGGTTTCCTTATTGTAATTTTTATAAAACATTTTACTCCTTATGCAAGCTCGTACGGCTCGCGAATTTTTTATGAATATTCAGTTGTCAATGTTCAAAATAAGCGGCAACAGCCGCCGTTTAATCGTCTGCGTTATCGCTTTTGCACGATTGACCAAACTTTTTCAATCCCTCGGCAAAGGCGGTTTTACTGCGACGATATTTGCCTCGTTTCTCATCCCATACAAGGTCGTATAGCCAAGCATCGCCTTCTAAGTTTTCTCCGCCCATCATATTTGCCTCTCTTAAGTTAAAGCGATCCATCGCGCGCATTTCACGCCTTTCTCTTTGGACCGCAAGCCAATTTTTGAATTTCCCCATTCATTTTACCTCCTTGAATTCTGTTGCTCGAACGGGGTGTCCCCGTTGCGAAATACAGAAAGAAACTGAAAGGGTCTCGCGGCAATGGCGCATATTTTCGCTTTCATAGCCGATTTTGCCTTCGTAGGGGATTTTCCCGTAAACTGATTTTACAAGCCGTTTGAGCGTAAAAGAATACGCCGTGTAGGGTTGTGAAACGACGGCTTGCGTCCTGTCCGTCAACAACTTGCGTACGCGCCTGACGCCCTCGGCAGGTTGCATAAAATGCTTGATAATTTCGGCTTTGAACGTATCCAGCGCGTCTTGGCGTATCTTGCCGTGCCGATAGCGGATCGTTCCCGTTTTGTGATGAAAACGCTGCGGCTCGTTCTCGAAAAAACAGACGTGAATGTGGCGGTTATCATTGCGGTTTGTGCATTTTTTCTATGATTTTATGTATTTTTTAGAATATTTGATTTGCCATTGACCTTTTAGCGCATATTTGCTCATAAAGCATCCGCGCATTCCTTTTTTTACGCATTCTTTTTTATATTTAGGTTTAACGACAGTCAATTCTACCATATCGTACTCTTTAAAACGTATAGGCAAAAAAGATGTGT
>OGQR01001103.1_pt1 | contig 19601 bp, 20 predicted proteins | sample 1553271 | NCBI WGS metagenome assembly OGQR01 (sample SAMEA2579970, study PRJEB22360) | human gut metagenome | biome: human gut; feature: human-associated habitat; material: faeces | place: Denmark | collected 2008/2010 | reverse complement strand
TAATGATCAGAGTACTCTTTCTCATGCTTTAACAGACTATCTCAAAACAATCCATAATGTTTCTGAGATTTCCAGTGATCCTTCTGTTATGCAGGAAGAGCTTTTTTACAGAAATGCAGAATATATTGTACAGATTCCAAAAGATTTCTATAAAACTTGCATTGTACAGGATAACCCTATTTCCGTCACAAAGATTCCCGGATCCTATACTTCATTTTATGTAGACCAGCAGATCAATGCATGGCTGAATAATGTGCGCACATACATTGCTTCTGGTTTTTCTCAGAAAGAAGCTGCAAAAGCCGCTCTGGAACAGCCTTCTTCCAGGGTTTCCATGTATCAGGACACCGAAACCACTTCCGAAACACCGGTATATACCTATTATTTCCGTTATGTTCCCTATCTGTTTCTGGCTGTTCTGTGCTATTCCATGGGCTATATTCTTCTTGCTTTTCAAAAAGAAGATATCCAGAAACGTATGCAGGCTTCATCCGTTTCCATTCGCCGGCAGAACCTTGAAGGACTGCTTGCCATGTTTACGATCGGAGTCGGTTTATGGCTGATCGCCGTCACAGGTGCAATTGTCATGTATCAAAAAGATCTCCTGGCTTCCGGTGTTCTGACCTATTATCTCCTGAATACCTTTGTGATGATGATGGTCTCGCTGTCTCTGTCTTATCTGCTCGGACTTTTTGTAAAAAACAGCAACATGCTCAATGGACTTTCCAATATTGTTTCTCTTGGCATGTGCTTTTTGTCCGGTGTTTTTGTACCAATGAGTGTTATGGATAAAAAAGTACTTAAAATAGCACAGTTTCTTCCAGTCTACTGGTATGAGGACATCAATGAAACGCTCGCCAGATATCATAGCGTTTCCGGCAATATTGCCACAGATATCTGGAAATCTCTGGGAATCGAAGTTATGTTTGCTCTGGCATTTGTTTCTGTCATTCTGGCTCTTTCGAAATATAAACGGCAGAAGTAGGGCAATGTACCCTCATTTCTCCAGAAAAAAAGAACTCCTGCTCTTGTGTTATTCATCACATTTTACTGTGAAAATCAACATAAGCATGAGTTCTTTCTTTTATCCTTTTTTTCAAGCCGAACATCCGTGAGACTTGGCGCGTGATTCTGGTCAGCGTAAGCTGACATATTCTTTACAGAATCACTGCGCATCCTCGCGGAGCGTTTATCTCAGTCGGAGATTGGACTCCCACTGAGACAAATTTGCTATTACTCACCCACCTGAAAGAGGTGGGAGTCTTCTCGACTGAGATAAATTTACAGGGCCGCAATCACCTGACAGTGACCGCAGCCCTGATTCTATTTCTTCTTTATACTTCTGAGGAAATAGCAGATTGCCCACGCAATACTCATTCCCGCTGCAATTCCAAATGCAAAGAGAAAAGTATCCCTTCCATATTCCAGTGCCTGTACCGTGTTCCCTTCCACTATACTGTTCATGCAGTAATAAAGTGTACTTCCGGGAATCAACGGAATAACAGAAGTTACAAAAAAGGATGTAGACGTTTCTTTACAGATTCTTGCAAGAATTTCCGCATACACATCTACAATAAAGCCTGCCAGCAATGACGGAAGAAAGACATTTCCCCAAAGTCCTTTTCCGAGAAGAAACACCATCCAGCTTATAAATCCACCAGCTGCTGCCAAAGGCAGGTATTTCTTTTTCATATGGAAGAGAATTCCAAATCCCACGGAACCAAGGGCTCCGGTAATCAGCTGTATTACAATTGTTGTGTTCAAAGCCCCAGCCTCCTAAACAGAAGAATTGCCCCCATAAATCCAAGTGCCAGTGCGGCCGCCAGAAGCAATGCCGCAATCAGACGGATAATTCCGGAAAGTGTATCACCAATCAGCACATCCCGGATAGCATTTGTTGACATAAGACCTGGAATCAAAAGCATAATGTCCCCAATCATAATCTTATCCATATGAAGGAACGGACAAAGCAAAACAAGTCCACAAATAACACATCCTGTCAGAAAAGAAGCAGCAAACTGAAACGTCACTTCATTCATACACACTGGACGAAGATATTTCTGTAATCCCCAGATCAAAACAGCGCCAAGTCCTGCTGCAACAGCATCTGGAATACTTCCGCCATAAAAAAGAGCAAAACTACATGCCCCCAGAATGCTTCCCATAAGTTTCCACAACTGTTTTGTTTTATTTATGTTAATTTCATCAAATTCCTTCTTAAGCTCTGCTGCTGGAATGGGATGATTACAAAAACGGCGACTCAAGTCATTTAACTGCTCCAGTTTGGTAAAATCATTTCCACTACTTTCCCTGATCCGCCTAGTCTGTGTACGCGCTCCCTCTCCTGGAAATTCCATGGTAATAACGATACTAGATGTAATCACAAAAACATTCATCTGTGTAGCACCACAGGCATATCCCATTCGGTTCAGCGTATCCTCCACCCTAAAAATCTCTGCACCGCTGCTTAACAGCGCTTCACCCATATCAAGAAAAATACGTAAAAACTCTTTGGATGTCTGCATAATAATACTCCTTTGATTTTATAACTCTATCACATCTCAGGCTCTTTTTCCACCAAATTTTGCTTTTTGATTTTATAATACAACAGTCCCACAATATCTGCCAGCGCCCATCCGATTGGAACTGACCACCAGATGCCAACCACACCTATTGCCTGTATTGCAGACAATATATATGCCAACGCCACTCGTGTTCCAAGTGAAAATACTGTAAGTACCACACTCATTCCCGGTCTGCCCAAAGCACGATACAGACCATACAGCAAAAACAACCATCCGATTCCAATATAAAATGCACCTTCTATGCGCAAGTAACGGACTCCTTCCATTATAATAGCCGTTTCTTTTGCATCCACAAATATCATCATAAGTGGTTTTGCGAATATATACACAAACGCTGATACCACTACACAGAAAATTGCAGATATACGAACCGCCGCTTTTAGCCCCTGCTGTATTCTCTTCTTCTCTTTTGCTCCATAATTTTGTGCAATAAATGTAGAAAATGCGTTTCCAAAGTCCTGCACAGGCATATATGCAAAAGCATCTATCTTTACAGCAGCCGCAAATGCAGCCATAATGACTGTTCCAAAGCTGTTTACAAGTCCCTGGACCATAAGTATTCCAAGATTCATTACAGACTGCTGAATGCATGTCAGCATTGAAAAAGAAATAATTTCTCTGATTCGTTCTTTTTTCAGATATCTGATTTTCCAGATTGCACACACCTGTTTATAACGCATAAGTGTATAAACCATTATGCCAATACCTGACAAATACTGTGAAATCACTGTCGCCTTCGCTGCTCCTGCCACTCCAAGCTTCAAGCCAATGACAAACCATAGGTCAAGAATAATATTGAGTATTGATGACACTGCCAGAAACAAAAGTGGTATAACAGAATTACCTATTGCCCTAAGATATGAAGCAAAATAATTGTATAAAAAAACTGCCGGAATCCCCATAAAGATTATAAACAAGTATTCTCTCATGTCACCCCACACTTCTTCTGGAACTCTTAGAAAAGTGCGAAGCCCACTAAGGCTAATATAGGCAATAATATTAAGTAATATCGTCACAGCAGTAATAAAGAAAAAAGATGCGCAAATATCCTCTTTAAGACCATTTTCGTCCCTCTGCCCAAATCTGATAGAAAACAATACTCCGCTTCCAATACACAGACCAAGAATAATTGACGTTATAAACGTCATAAGCGTAAATGATGAACCTACTGCTGCAAGTGCCTTTTCCCCAAGAAACTGTCCAACTATAAGTGTATCTGCAATATTATAGCATTGCTGAAGCAGATCACCAAGTATCATTGGAATGGCAAATAAAAGCATTGACTTTACAACAGATCCTTTTGATAAATCCCTATTCATTATTTTTTCTCCAAAACGTAAGTTTTATATTTCGTTATGCAATAATTATAGGCTGATATAGTATTTAAGAATTGCGTCTGTAACTTGGTATGAATGCACTGGACTTAATATTAAACGAATCTAATTTTCTGATTTACTGCATCCACCTCAGCCTCTATGCCAAATGGAATGATACATCTTGGTGTTGCATGTCCAATATTTATGTTTGCAACAACTGAGATATTGGGATTATCTATTACATCTACAATAATTTTTTTGTATTCATCAAAATAGAGTTCATTCATTGGCTTACCGCATATCACTCCTGAAACCACATCAAAGACTCCCACCTTTTTTAAGGTCTCTACCATCTTTCTGTAATGCTTAGGATCCGGTTGTTCTTCACTTGTTTCAAGAAGAAGTATTTTCCCCTTCCAGTCCTCTAAACTTGGGAAAAGATCGTATTTTTCGCATAGCGAAATGGTATCTGGATATCTGCTGTTATCAAATATATCATATATACTTTCAAGACAGCCTCCCAGAATCTTTCCTGCAAAAACAGGCTTTCCTTGAAGAAGTTGAAATCCCTCATTTTCATGTTTTGTTCTTTCAGTACCAACTGCGCTTTCAGACCAGTCAGTTCTCTCTTCATACCACACATCACTCGGTACAATTTCCTTGATGTTTCCTGTTTTGATTAATTCTTCAAAAAACTTCTTTGTATAAGGCAGCATATCATCTTCCATTTCACATACATCTGCCAAAAATGACTGACCATAAAATGTCCCAAATCCCAACTTATGCAGCATAAGATGATTCATTGTAGTATCTGAAAATCCAAGAAATATTTTTCTCTTTTCTGCTTTTTCAATAGCTTCTTTAAGTTCATTGTTTTTAAACAGATATGGAAGAAGTCGATATGTATCATCTCCGCCAATAGCACAAAGAATCATATCAACTTCTTCATTACATATTGCTGCAAGAAGATCATTTGCCCTCTCCTTTGGATGATTTTTTACATACTCAATTCCCTTCATTGCATGGGGCATAATTTTTACATTCAATCCAAATTGTTCTAATCTTTTAAGCCCTATATTAACTTCATGCTTTACAAAATCTTCACCTATCGTTCCTGCTGAAAGGCTCACAAGTGCTACAGTCTTAATCATAACTCTCCTCGCAAACTCGGTTTTATTGTTTTGATAGCTAATCTTCCTTCGCCATCACGCTTACATGGTCTATTCTCTTTTCGTACATCAACGGCACATCCACATTCTCAGATCTTAATAAATCTTTTTAATTGTTCCTGTTATACCATATTCGTTCTGAAAATTTTCCAAATCCTGTGAAGTCCTAATTAACATGACTTCCTCAAATTTTCCCGTACTCAAATTAAGAAATCCTGCCACTTGCTCTCCTGTACAAATACTGCATCGTATCACTGGTTCTTCATAATTTGAATCATATTGTTTTTCGTGTTTAGAAAATTTCCGACTTATTTTTTCTACAAGTTTCATTCTAGCACCTCTTTTCTGTGAATGTATCGGTTAGGTTCTTTTGACAGATGCGTGTTTGAAAATATCCAAAACCATGATTATAACAACAACTGCGCCAACAGGAATCGCCATGCAGCAAAGTAAAAAAGTAATAATATCATTGTCGGGCTTAATCTTATAGCCGCCCTTTGATGTGCGATAAACTTCAACTGAAACTTCATCGCCTCTGCGAATCTTGTCCTGAAATGGCAGGCTGTTTTTTAGCTCGTTCTGACCGAAAACAAAATAAGTCCTTCCTTTGTAAGTTGTTCCGTCAACAACAAAGGAAACCTTTGTATTGTATTCTGAACGAATTAAGATATCAGCATCATTTTTTTCATCCTTTCGGCGACATTCCTCAACGACAGCATTAACAGTTCTGATATCAGTGGAATTTTTATACTCTTGGTTTTCAATCTTATTAGAAACGATGCCATAAACTCCAGCAACAATTAAGCTAATACCTATCAGAAGACCAAGTAAAGAAATCTTGATATCACCCTTTTTTGAAGAATTTTTTTCCATAGTAATCCTCCCTTCATCATGTGGCAACACCTCTGGATAACTATCACGAAGCTCATCAAAAACACTTTTGGTTATAAAAGGTACCACTTTATCCGCATCATCGCAATTTGCTAAAAACCACTGAATATCAATATGAATCACGTCATATTTATTGAGATGCTTTTTGAAATTAACATCCTTGCTTATCTTCAATCCAGTGAACATCTGCTCAGAATTCGCGCCCTTACTATAGCTGTTCCTCAAACACGAGGCTACACCACATCTATTTTACTTTGATTTTAACATTGATGAAGTTAAATAGCAAGTTGATCTCCCGACACAGCATATCTATCTTTCAAATAAATTACTCGGCCATTTTCGCATTAATCTCATCTTCACAGTCAGCCATTGCCTGAAGCGTCATTGTAAGCAGCTTTTCAAGTTCCCAACCTAACTGATCGGCGCCTCGTTCAATAACTTCGCGAGAACAGCCTGCGGCAAAACCCTTACTTTTATATTTTTTCTTTAGAGATTTTAATTCCATATCTTTTGTACTCTTAGAAGGGCGCATAAGTGCTGCTGCCCAAATCAAGCCTGTCAATTCATCAGCAGCAAAAAGAACTTTCTCCATTTCATGCTCTGGTTTTACGTCAATTGTCTTTCCGCAGCCTACAGTGATTCCGTAGCCGTGGGAGCAAACTGCATGAATAATGTCATCACCTACACCACCTTCTTTTAATAGCTCTGGTGCTTTGAGACAATGCTCTTCTGGATACAGTTCAAAATCAATATCATGAAGTAAGCCAACAATACCCCAATATTCAGCATCATTCTCATAGCCAAGCTCTTTTGCATACCATTGCATAACAGCCTCCATTGTAAATGCGTGCTGGATATGAAAAGGATCCTTGTTGTATTTTTTTAATAGTGCTGCTGCATCTTCTCTCGAAATGTGTTCCATAATCGTGTCCTCTTTTCTGTATTATGTCATGAGCAAGTAGCGAAAGCGTATTGCGAATGTTCGCTTTACTCTAGTAGTGAGCTAGTCTGTTTTGTCAGACTACGCTTAGTTTAGCGCTTTTTATTAAAAAAATCAAATAGTATAGCCCCAAATACAACCGTTGTCATCATATTTTTCATTTTCTTTTGATAAATTGAGCTAAACTTCCAAATTCGAAAATTTTGTGAACTACTGAGATGTTATTGACAGGATAGGCTTCTGTATATATAATCAACCTATCCTAATAGTAGGTTTAAATAAACTGTTACGATGGAAAGTAGATTTTCTATCATAACAGTTTTTGCTTTGATTGATTTTTCTTAAAATCAACTTTATCTTTGTTACAGGAAAGGACAAAACAGTGGAACATACAAAATTATACATCAATGGAATGACCTGTATCAATTGCCAAACACGAATTCAAAATGCTCTAAAAAAGCAGCCAGGAATCACACAGTCTGCTGTCAGCTATGAGACTGAAACAGCAGACATTTTGTATGATTCATCTGTTATCTCACTCGAGCAAATTCAAGGCTTAATTGATGAACTAGGCTATAGTGCTTCGGTTCAAAAAACATCACGCGCAAAGATGGTCAGCCAGACTTTGCGCGAACTTGGCATCATTGTGATTCTTTATTTTCTTTTACGGCATTTTGGTATTTTAAATTACTTGGCACCAGCTTCGTTAGCGGATGCGCAAATGGGCTACGGCATGCTATTTGTGATCGGTTTGATTACCTCGATTCACTGCATTGCAATGTGCGGCGGCATTAATCTGTCCCAAACATTGCCAAAAGATTCTGAGCCATCTGCGAACGTATCTCGTGCGATGTTTCAAAATGCAGCTGCCTATAATGCCGGGCGTATTATTTCTTACACTATAATCGGAGGAATACTCGGCGGCATTGGTGCGTTTACCAAAATGACAGGAACGCTGCAAACTTCGTCATTTTTTCAAGGTCTTTTAAAACTGCTTGCCGGTACCTTGATGGTTGTGATGGGAATTAACATGCTCGGCCTTTTTCCAGGACTGCGTCGCTTTCAACTGAGAATCCCTCTGCCACTTTTTCAAAAAGGCAAGCCAAAAGAAGATTCAAAAGGAATTTCAAAAAAAAGTAATGCTTCCCACAGGCGCAGGACACCATTTATCATCGGCTTGTTTAATGGCCTAATGCCTTGTGGTCCTCTGCAGTCGATGCAGATCGTTGCATTAGCCTCTGCCAATCCATTTACCGGAGCGCTGTCGATGTTTTTCTTTGCGCTTGGTACCATTCCGCTGATGCTCGGATTCGGCTCGATTGTAGCCGGTCTTGGCAAACACTTTACAAAACAGGTATTAAAATGTGGCGCCATCCTCGTTGTCGTCATGGGACTTTCGATGATGTCACAGGGTACTGCCCTGTCGGGAATAAATAGCAAATTAAACACATTTTTTTCTGTAAAGAGCGAAACTACCGTAAAAACATCTGATCAGAATTATACGAATGATTCGGATACAGATATGGAAAATGATGACATCCAATATGTCTCCAGCACACTGGAATCTGGTCATTATCCAGATATCACTGTTAAAGCAGGTACCCCTGTCAAATGGACGATTCACGCTGAAAAGAGCAGTATTAACGGCTGCAACTATAAGATTTTGCTGCCAGATTTTGATACCGAATGTGTTTTTGAGGAAGGCGACAATACAATTGAATTTACACCTAAAAAAACTGGTATCTATACCTATAGCTGTTGGATGGGCATGATTACCGGAAAAATTTATGTAGAAAGTGAGTAATGATTATGATAAGAAAAATGACAAATGCTGTCTTGATTAGTATGCTAACAGGTGCAATGGCGATTTTAATTTCTGGATGCAGCAACAATAGCACCCCACTGTCCACAAAGAGTATCTCTGCATCTACAAATACGCAAGCAGCATCTTCTGAAAATACAACTGCTTCGGACATAGCTACCACAGCGGATGATTCTGCTGAGAGTGTTACCAGTATCAAAAAAGATGGTTATCTTGCCATTCCGATTGCAGATCTATCACAGACAGCATCTTTTTACAAGGCTGATCTTGATGGGACTGAGGTTGAGATTGTTGCATTAAAGGACTCTAAAGGAAATCTGCGCACCGCATTTAATGCCTGCCAGGTTTGCTATAGCTCTGGCAGAGGGTATTATCGTCAGGAAGGTGAGTATCTTGTATGCCAAAACTGTGGAAATTCCTTTACAATTGATCAGGTAGGCATTGCCTCTGGCGGCTGCAATCCTTGGCCGATTCTCGATTCTGACCGCACTGTTACTGATGATGAAATTCAGATTTCGTATGATGTCTTAAAAGCGACAGCCGATGAGTTGCCTAAGTTTTTCCAGTAATAAGTGAGACAACAAGGCTGCCACGAAGATAATCCCGAAGCTACACTTCTTTTTTGCTGGAAACAGGCACAGGCTTGTTCTACTCGCGAACTCAGTTACGCTTCTGGCAGCTGCGAGAACCAGATTACCTGCGGCTGTGGAACCTTGTGTTCCCCAATCATCTTTTCCATCCAGACCATGTTATACCAGGTATCAAATTTATAGCCACACTGATGGAATTCGCCCACCATATGATACCCTAATTTTTCATGGAATAAAATACTGTCCCTCGTCAAGTGCGCATCCTCTACAGCAGGGCTTGCGATGCAGGCATTTACATTTACAATGTTTTGTCTGTGAAGCTGTACTTCTAGTGCATCATACAATGCTCTTCCAATTTTCTGACCTTTCTTATCATTTTTTACATAAATAGATGTTTCCACTGCCCAATCATATGCCGGACGCTCATGAAGCGGTCCAGCATATGCATATCCTACAATTTCACCATTATACTTTGCTACAAGATATGGGTACCGCTCCAATGTATGCGCGATCCGAACTGCAAATTCTTCTATTGTCGGTACCTCATATTCAAATGTAATTGCAGTTTCTCTTACATACGGAGCATAAATGGCAAGCAACTTTTTTGCATCTGCAATCTGTGCAACTTGAATACTCAAGCGTCCACTTTCTACCGGTTCCTCATAAAGTGTAATCCAATAGCGCTGCTCAATCTCACCATTCTCCTCAAATTCTGATTCCAAAACACCACCGTTATTTATGATGGACTTTGCCGACCCAATATTTGTCTTGTCGCAGGTCATCAAAACCTTATTTATACCAAGCTTTCGACACTCCTCAAGTGCCAGACCAATCATCGCAGTCGCATAGCCTTTTCGTCGCTCACTCGGACGAATTCCATCTCCGATATGTCCACCACTCTTGCATAAATTTTCATTTAAATAATGACGTATATTGACAGCACCAACAAAAATGTTGCGATCCAAATCCAGACAGAAAAACGTAGAATCTGGAACAAGACCATCTCGTGCCTCCTTCAGTTCCAAGTTTTCCAGATAATTGTCAAAGTCATGGTAATCACTTTTGCGAATCGCATACGGAGAGAAGTCCTGCTCAACCGCCAGCCATTCATCCATCATATCTGTCAATTGCTGTTTATATTCATGTGTCAACTTTACTAGTTTTATATTCATCAGCTACTTCCATTTTCTTTTCTACATTTTCTATATTTGCTGGTTACTCAACTTTCTTTACAATCTTTTCAAAGTCGGATGCCGGATGCTTGCACAACGGGCAAACAAAATCCTCTGGCAACTCCTCACCGACATACTCATAACCACAGATAGTGCAGCGCCATACGGTCTGACCTTCCTCAGTTATATCAACAGCCTGTGGCTTCGGCTTAATGTTATTCAGATAATACTCATACGTCACGGATGGCACTTCACTTAGTACTTCCATATCTGTGATCTCACCGATGAACATTGTGTGAGAACCAAGGTCCTCACTCTTTGTAACCTTTACAGAAATATAAGCATTGGTGCCCTCTGTGATATAGTAAATTCCGTTTACACCGCGCGTACATGATGAAAAGTCTGCAAACTTGTCTGCCTCGCGGCCTGTCTGGAAGCCAAACTGTTTAAACAAATCGAAGGCTGCATTCTGGCTGATTACAGATACCGTAAAGGCACCTGTTCTCTGGATCATATCATGTGTGTAATTTAATTTGTTAACACATATACTTAACTGATTTGGCTCAGATGCCGCCTGGATTGCGGTGTTGATAATACAGCCATTGTCCTTGCTGTCCTCTTTTGCGGTCAAAACAAAAAGACCGTAGCTAAGTTTATACATTGCTTTCTTGTCCATTCTTGATTCCTCCTCATTAGGATTTATTCTTACTTAATAGAGATCATATATTACTTAAAAGAATTTTGTCAAGCAGATTTTTTCTGATCAAAGCAGCCAATAAAAAAACCTTAACAGCCTGGCTGTTTATATTAAAGATAATGAGCTTCATTTAATTTACTATTCAGGCTTCATAGTAGATAGTTTTATTATTTTTACTAGTGACAAATGCTTTAGAAAATGATAGACTTGGATTAATCAATATTTATCCGACTTTATCACACAAATTTAAATTAGGAGGTATTTTATGAAGCACTTTAAAAATTTTAAAACATGTGTCTACTGCACAGCACAAACGCTTGCATCGTTGGACGAAACTACACTTGCACGAGACTATGCCTATCTTGAGAAATATGTTGGCATCGACAAGGTCTATCTGGAAACATACCGTGATGGTACTTGGGTCTCTATTGATCATATGAAAATGATTCAAAATTTCTTTAAAGAACATGGTGTTGAGATAGCTGGAGGTATTACAACTGTCACACCTCCACTTGAAAAAGACGATGTAAAACGTCAGCGCTTATTCCAGACATTTTGCTATTCAAATGAAGCAATGAGAACTTATCTGAAAAAGATCGTAACATATACCGCTGAGCTTTTTGATGAGATAATTCTGGATGACTTTTTCTTTACTTCCTGTACCTGCGATGATTGTCTTAGAGAACGCAGCAATCTTAGCTGGGCAGAGTTTCGTTCAAAAAAAATGATTGATGTAGCGGAAAATCTCGTTTTAAAGCCTGCGAAACTGGCAAATCCATCTGTAAAAGTTACCATCAAATATCCAAACTGGCGTGAATCATACCATGAAACAGGTTACGTTCCAAAAATTCAGCCGTCTATGTTTGACAAAATCTATACTGGAACAGAAACTCGAAACACTGCACACACAGATCAGCATCTGCCACGATATTTAAGCTATTCTATTATGCGCTACATGGAGCACGTAGCACCTGGCAGAAATGGAGGCGGTTGGTTCGATACATACTCCTGTTGGCCAATCGACTGTTATCTAGAGCAAGGCTATTTGACTGCACTCTCACGTCCACAAGAAATCACACTATTCCAGTGGGGAGATCTGTTTGAAAACCGTCTTGTAACACCACTTGGCATGCAGCTTAGCAAACTTGATCGCATTCTCAATCAGGTTGGAACACCTTGCGGAACACCAGTTTATCTTCCTTATGCTTCTGATGGTGAAAATCATATTGAAGATCATCTCGGCATGCATGGAATTCCTTTCGAACCTGTACCAGATTTTCCGACTAACGCTGAAAACGTTTTCCTAACGCAGGCTGCGTTAAAAGATCCTGATATTTTGCAGAAATTAGAAGCTTTTCTTCGAAAGAGTGGTACCGCTGTTGTGACAACTGGTTTTGCCTCTCATATTCCAACAGCACAATGGGCACAGTTTAGCTCCGTGCGATTTACAGGCAGAAAACTTACAGCCAATCGCTACCATGTAACTGACGATTTCTCCGGATTTTATGAAAATCAGCAGCCAGTAACTTTTGATGAACTACAGTTTTCAAACAATGCCTCCTGGTCTTACGTAAACGCTGGCTCTGGCGACAGCTACAGTTCCATTTTGCTCCTCGATACTTACGGCAAAGGAAAGCTTTTTACACTCGCTGCGCCAGACTGCTTCGCCGACTTCGCTAAGCTTCCAATTCCAGTAATGGATATGATCCGCCGCCCATTTGCTTCCCATGGCTTATATATCAGTGGCAGAAATGTTTCCCTGTTCCAATACAACAATGATACTTTTGTCTTATACTGCTATGCTGGAAGCAATGCAATCCCAGAACGTGTTTCAATTCATCTGCTTTCACCGGCATGTCATCTGACAGAGCTAAGCGGAAAACCAATTGGAAACTTTATCGAAACCTTCTGTCGACATCAGCAATGGGATGAAAAGGAATGGATAGCTTCCGTACTGGTTCATCCTGGCGAATTTTATGCTTTTAAGATCGCGCGTTGATTGACAAAAAACACTTATGAGGAGAAATACTCAAAATGATAAATAAATTGCACCTGGCAATGATTGAATTATATAGCAACGACGCAAAACGGATTCAGCATTTCTGCAAAGTACATAGTTATGCAAAGTTAATTGCTGAAACAGAAAATGTAGATAAGAAATGCTTGTTTATCATTGAAACGTCTGCTTTGACACATGATATTGGAATCCATGTTTGTGAAGAAAAATATGGAAATTGCAATGGAAAATTGCAGGAAAAAGAAGGCCCTGCAATAGCAAAAAAGCTGCTTGAAAAATTAGGATTTGACAAAGATGTATCTGATCGAGTTCAATATTTGATCGCACATCATCATACATACGACAATATTGACGGAATTGATTATCAGATATTGGTAGAAGCTGATTTTCTTGTTAATATTATGGAAAGCGATTTATCGAAAGAGGCTGCTTTAAAAGCTTATCATACCATTTTCAAAACAACATGTGGGAAGACAATTTGCAAGGAAATGTTTGGTATTTAACAGAATAATTTTTTCTAAAATGGAGGCAGCGCTGTCGTAACAAGCGTTGCCTCCATATCACTCTTAGAATAAATCGTTAAATATTTTGCCTTAATTGTTATAACTTCACTTTTATAAATTCATGATTCACCGCAGGAAGCACTTTCTCAACCAAATCCGATGTGTGAAAACGAATGCTGGATGTATTAATGCACGGATGGCATCCGATAAATTCACCCTTTAATACATCTTCATCAATTAAGAGCTGAACGTGATTTTCGGTATCGTTCATCAATCCTAATACACTGACAGAACCCGGTGTAATATCAAGAAATTTTTCCATGTACTCGGGCTTTGCAAAGGATAAGCGTGATGAATTAATTTGGGCGGACAAATCCTTTGTGTGGAATACCTTTGTATCTGGAATCATTAATAAATAAAACTTGTTTTCCTGACGATTGCACAAAAAAAGATTTTTGCAGATCGTTGCCTGCAATACCTTGTCGATCTCCTGGCAAACCTCCATTGTCATTGCTGCCTCATGATCGACGCGCTCATATGCTACGCCTAATTTATCCAATAAATCATAGGTGCGAATTTCTTTTTCCAATCTGCCTGCCGTGTATTTCGGTCTTCCTTTTTGTAGTTCCATGATAGTGCCTTTCTCTCGTTCTCGATTTTCTTAATTTCTTTCCCTTGGTTTCTATTTTTTTATCCCGTATAAACATCATCAGCAGTATTTTTTTCTGTAATCAGTTCCACCCAAGCAACCTTAAAACCAGCTCTTGCAGCGACATGCTGTGATGCAAGATTTGAAAAACTTGTCCCATAATATGGCACGATTCCTTTTTGGAGAATGTCTGATTTAAGTATTGAGACAAGTCCCGAAGCAATATGTCTACCCTCAAAATTCTTGTTCACGTTAATTCCAATCTGCCAAAAAGAAGGACTGTCAGCACTAGCTCCTGCCATACCGACTATCTCATTATCTATAATTGCTGCAACTGCAAGTACATCCGGTGACGCTTCACTGAAACAAAATGCTTCATCAAACCTGTCATCATCTTTAAATTGAAGAATTTCTTCCTGATTGTATTTTTTTATTTCAACACCATTTATTTCATATACATGATCATCCTTTGGAATGAAAAATGGATGGACTGTTTTAATCCTATATCCCTCTTTCTTTAAAATTTCATCCAATTCCCTAAAATTTACAACATCCATAAACCAATTACCTGATTTATTGGAAAATTGCTTTTTACATACGTCAACAACACTCTTTTTTCCTGTAAATATCAGCTTTCCGTTTACAGCAATTACCTTTAAGACACAATCATCAGCTTCTTCAAACTGTCTCCTGCCTTCAATTTTTTTATATTCCATAAAATGATTTTTATCATCCTTTATATCCGAAATCTGACAGCAATAGTCAATTGCTAACTGCTGATATAGTTTTTCTTTTATATAATCCATATCCATCACCTCACACTATATTTTTTGCTGAGGACAAGCACCATATGCTCGTTAAATCAGCAACTCGGCCATAGAATGGCCAAGGATTCCCGCGCCAGATTCCTAAAGATCGCATTCTAATTGACAATCATACGGTTCATCTTCAACATGTTTTTTATTATAAACTTCTTCCTCAACACACCCCATTGATTTATAAAAGGCTTGACTTTCAACGGCTGAGTGTGCAGATATGTAGAGCTTTTTAGCTCCTTTTTGTTTCGCCCATTCTTTTGCCGCAAGAAAAAGTGTTCTGCCGATTCCCTTTCTTCTCATATCCTCTGATATATGGATACTGGATAAGTCGCAATATCCTTGTTTACCACCAAATATTTCTGATTCTACTGAAACAAAGCCTTTCAATTTCCCGTCATAAAAAGCGGCATAAACAAATCCGTCAGAAGCAATTGTATTTTTTAAGCAGAAAATTAATTTTTCATTATAAAAGCTCCTATCTACATCCCGATCTAGCATGTTGGCAAATCCTTTGGGATCACGAATCTGATACTGCATGCTATCATGTTTATTCATATTACATTGAGCGCACGTAATGCATATGGTATACCATCTTCATTGTTTGACAAAGTACTCATATCCGATGCCTTTTTGACATCAATCTCTGCGTTTTTCATTGCGATTCCGATACCTGCCGCTTTAAGCATAGGAATATCATTTTCGGAATCTCCGAAAGCAATGCTGTTCCCTACATCTATTTTCAAAATTCTGCATATATCACAAAGGCCCTGTCCTTTGTTGATTCTGCGGGGAAATATCTCCAAATAAAAGGCGGCAGTTCTGACAACAGTTAAATCCTCCGGCAGAAAGTTTCTGATTTGCTCCTGTACCTCGTATATTTTCATAGGATCAACCGCCAAAAGAATCTTTATAGGGGAAAATGTAAGCCAATCCGCCAGGTTACCGACCTCTGTACATTGCATCTGATTATTCCTACATTCATATTCAACCTTATACCCGTTTTTATCTGTAACATAAAACATCTTGCCGTCGTCAACGATAACAGTTACTGGAAGTTCTTCCAGAAACCGGAGAATTCTTCTAGTCATAGTAAGATCCATACTGATTTCATAGAACGTATTTCCTGCGCAGTCCGTTATTCTTCCTCCATTATAAGACATCAGGATTCCACCGAACTGTTCCATTTTTAACTGATCTCTAATGCTGAAAAGCCCAGAAGCTGGACGAGCAGATGCAAGGACAAGACGTATTCCTTTTTTCTCCGCTTCAATCAATACTTCCAAAGTTAGGTTGGATATATTTTTCTGGTCATCTGTCAACGTCCCGTCAATATCCAGTGCGATTATTTGAACATCCATCAAAAATTCCTCTTGAAACAACTTTCGATTTGTTTATTTAATAAGGTATACTTACCCTTGACACTGGATTAAGTATAGCACTAATTACAACCGTTGTCATCCTATTTTTTCACTCTCTTGATAAGTTGAGCTGAGCAGTAACACGCTACCCTCTCGTGCTGCTGCTCAGACTTCTCTGTGCAAAATGTAAACTTTTGTTTATAGAACTTTTATAAAGTTTATATTTTTTTGCTGGGTACAGGCACTTTTTTCTGATAATACTGATAACAGATAAAACAACGGATATTCCAAGCCTTTGCCCGCTTCCTTCGGTATAGCCAAGCAATACTTTCAGCCAGCTGTCTTTTTTTTCTGATGTTTTCCTATTTCCCATCTAATATTTCCCCTTTCCGAAATCTGTACTCTACAGGTGATAACCCCATCACACTTCGAAATGCAGATGAAAATTTTCCCAGATTTTCATATCCTAAACAGGAGGCGATCTCCTGTATTTCTTTCGCCTTATCCTGTAACAACATATTTGCAGCTAGATTCATGCGGTATCTCTTCTGATAAGAATAAATGGAATCTCCATAAACATCTTTAAAGCATTTTTTCATAGTTGTCAGTGGGATTTCATATATAGATGATAATTCTTCCATAGTAAACCGCATCTGAAGATTCCCTATTATCTTTGCATGAATCTCTTTGATTTTTTCAATCTGAGTTTTATAATAATACGGTCTGACTTCCTTCCTGTCTTCTGCGGTCATCGTGTTTAAGTACAACAATAATTCCACGACTTTTATCTGATAATTTTCTCTGTTATCCAGACGAAGTTCCTTTTCCTGCATAATACTGAACACACCAGGCTTTACCTCCATCTCAATTCTTCCCTCCCGGCAGTGGTCAATACAGAATATTTTTCTGTCGTTCTTCAATTCAAATTCAGATACACACTGTTCCATATGCATGTCTGAAAAGCAAATCATCACTCCGGGCAGCACACGGTAAATTGTCATCACTCCCTCTCCTGTCACATCATTCAGCATAAGGATCGAACAATTCTCATTCTGAATCACAGGCTTCACATTACTTCCAAGACTTGCAATTTCATTTACATTCAAATTTCTTCTCCTTTCACATAGTGGTATTTCTTTGTGTTAGCTTTATCTAACCTTTTCTATTATCTTAACATGAGAATCGAGCATTATCCAGACCTGAGCGGACGGCAATAATCCATTTAGACAAAAAATAAAGTTCCAGACTTATCATCTGAAACTTTATAATGAATCATCATCATTGCATTACTTCACACAACGGAAATATACCATAGAACCGTCAACATGGATATCCGTTTCTTTATATAGTTTTTGAAGGATATCTCTCAGCTCTTTCTCCGTCTGAAACGGTGGAGAAAACCACCCTTTCTTTGCAAGAATATTTTTTACCAGCCAATCTGTCCGTTTCGATTTTCCCCTGATATAAAAACAGGCAATGAAATCGCCGCCTGGTTTCAAAACACGCCATATTTCATGAAATGCTTTTTGCTTATCAAGAAATGCATGAAAACCATTCATACTGACAACGGTATCAACAGATTCATTCTCCATTTGCAGGTTCCCCACATCCCCCTGAATACATTTGATATGCGCATGACTACCAAGTCTTTTTCTGGCTTGTTCAAGCATATCCATGCTGTAATCAATACAAGTAATATGTGCATTTTTCAGAGAACTCCATTTGTTTTCCGTAAATACAGCAGTTCCAACCGGAACATCAAGAAGATTTCCTGAAAAATCATCAGGAACATATGATAAAACTTTTCGTGCTATATCATTATCATCAGTGCCACTCCAAAATAACTTAATATACAGTTTGCTGAAAATATTTCTTTGCGTAAGAACATCGTCATATATATTTTTTGATGTTTCATAAGCATTTTGTATTTTGTCTGCCATATTACCCTCCAAATTTATTTTTAATTCTAAAAGCTTAAAACTATCGTTCTCTAATCTTCCTGACATTACGATTCATTAGATGTCTTCCAATATGTCTATAAACAAATGCTTTAAAAGCTGAAATTTCTTGATGATGTTCCTTCAATAGTTCATCTGGACAATCATAAACACCAAAATCCTGATTGATTCCCTCGCTCTGAATATAAGTATTGTTCCTATCAAATTCAATAATGAGATTTCTGAAATCCTTGACTGCTACTCCATAACCGCAAAATGCACCTTTACATTCCGGATTTCGTTCCTGTAACTTCTTTATATAGGTTTTATCCAAAATGAAAGCTTCCAGTTCATACCACTGATTTTCAAAATTAATTTCTACCCAGCTATGGAAAATATTTTTTGGAGCATTACGGTAAACAAACCCAGTCATAGCTCCTTTCTGCAGGCTTTTATCAATCGTAAAACCATGTACTCTGCATGGAATATTGCAGGCACGTAAAAGTGCCATAAATAAAGTTCCTTTTGTATTACATTGTCCATAACCATCTGCAAGTACTTTTGAAGCTGAAATTCCGTCATCAATATTATATCCAAATAAAATATCATCTCTTACATAGTTGTAGATTGCCTTAATCCTTTCAAATTCACCCATTTCCTTCCATTTCATATTTTGAATAAGTTTTTGAATTGCCGGATTAGAAAAATCAACCATTCGTGTTTCCCTAAGATACTTATCTTTCATTTCCTATCGCCTTTCCCATAGGTTTTCTCACAACACAATGCATTCGCATACCTTTACGAATTTCAAATTTTTCTACTTTTAATCCTGCTTTTTTGCAACATTTTATGACCATGTCTCTTGTTGACACTTGGACATCTCCATGTCCGCATATATTTGCCAACGGCATTTCCAATGTATTCATTAGCCATACCAATACTTTATTGTCACTGGTCACATCTCTCAGTATCAATCTTCCAGTTGGGCGAAGACATCTTTTCACACTGTCAAAAAATGCCTGTGGATCCGGATAATGATGGAAGCTCATAGAACAAATAATTGCATCAAATGAATCCTTTTTAAAAGGAAAGTTCTCACAGTCTCCTACAACAAATGTTGCATTTGGAATATTTTTC
>OGQR01001071.1_pt1 | contig 19904 bp, 16 predicted proteins | sample 1553271 | NCBI WGS metagenome assembly OGQR01 (sample SAMEA2579970, study PRJEB22360) | human gut metagenome | biome: human gut; feature: human-associated habitat; material: faeces | place: Denmark | collected 2008/2010 | reverse complement strand
ACGTGGTTTCGTCATCACCAAGGTGGATTTGAACAGGATTTTCACTGCTTTCGATGAAGCGATTATAGTTGCGTATAACTGGTAGATGCTGCAATCCAAGCGCACGAAGCGTACACCGGAAGGTATCCTTTCCCAAACAGAGCAGTACACGCGGATGTATGATATCAACCAATCTGCGAAAGAATGGGGCATCTGCATTGGCCCAAGCTGTTTTAAAACCACCGCTCGTTCCTTGCAATCTGTAGCCCATTATCTGTTCCGGTGTTAGACCCTGCCGTTGATTGCCAGACAAGATTCGCAACGAAGTTCGAATATCCAAATACCTCGTCACATATTTTTTTAAAGTTGGAAAACTCCTTATCATCTATACTTATATAAATCGCGCCGTTATCAGCTAACAAATTTCTCGCCAGCATCAGCCGTGAATAAATCATGCTGCACCAATCGGAATGGAAGCGCCCGTTGGAATCGGTGTTCTTGAACAGACGGTTTTCGTCCTCATCGGGTCCATAAAAACGCTGTCTTTGATACAAACAGAAAAAGCCTTCTCCGGCACATAAGTGCTGAAAAAGGCTTGAAATAAAGGGCTTTCAAGGTTCCGCTGTGTTTTACAGCAGAGCTTCGGAAGCCCTTTTCTGTTTATTTGATTGTTGCTGGCCGCTTCTGTGGCTTTTGGAACTTACCCCTCAAAACAGGCTGTCGGAGGAATAATTAAAAAGTGTGGAATAATTAAAAGGTTCAACCCGTCCACGAAATATTTACACTTGATTTTGATTTTAGTATTGACATACTAAATTTCGTGTGATAGAATACTAACAGAAAGCTAAAGGAGGTATCTTTCTATGAGTAAGAGCTCGATGAGTGATAAAGCCCTATTCAATGCAGCCAACGTAATTAGAAGTTATGGTTTTTCGGATCAGTCAAGCATGATTGACCTCCTCTATAGAGTCGTTATGACGAAAAAGGCTCTCTCCGGCAAGGACGATGACTGTGATACCGTTTATCGCACCATGCAAGAAGTATCAGCTACGCTTCCTCGCTTCCCCGGAGATGCCGATCTGTTTTTTACTATTTACAACGCTCTTTCTCCACTGGACGAGCGAGGCATTCTTTCCTTTATAAATATTGCGAACGACGGCAGAGAGCTTTTTGCTCCGGATGTACTGATCGAAAAATTTTCTGAATACATCGAAGCTGGCACCAGCAAGGTTCTGGTTACCGAGTGCGAGCAATACGGGCCTTCTCTTCTCGATGTGATTGAATCCAACCCAAAGGTCCAGTTTACACTGACCTCTCGCCAAGCAATAAGGACAGAGCTTCTTTCGGTCGTGTACGCTGGAATCAAGAACGTAAAATTGCTTGCCGCTGATATTTATAGTTATGGCTTCACCACCGAGAGATACGATCTAATAATCAGTATCCCGATCTTTGGTGGACGAGTGCTTGTAAATGGTGAGGATTTCATCAGCCGAGAACCTGACCTGATTGCTGTGCAGAATTTGCTATACCACATTAACATGGACGGCAATCTTGCGATGGTGCTTCCTGCAAAAATCACATTTGGTGGCGGCAGTACAGCTGCTCTCAGAGAATACATTGAGCGCAACTATAAGATAAAGGAAATAAGTGCTCTGCCCGCCGGTTTGTTTACACCGTACACGTCTATTCGTACCTATCTGTTTGTGTTCTCGACCGGCAGAACAGACGATGTGGTTCTAAAGCAGTATGAGTCTGACAAACCTATCCGCAAGAGCTCGCCGTGCAAAAGCCTCGTGGTAAAAAACGAAATCCTTCTTTTCGGCGATGAGTTTGCCGACCTCAATGGCTGGAACGTAGACATGGCATTTTCCGAAGAGGATGAGGACATCAAGGCATTTTCTAATTCTCCGGTAAAAAAGTTGCGCTTGAAAGATGCAGCAACAGTATTCCGTGGTAAGGCCGTAAATGCGAAAGCCGAAAGTGGTAATGTGGCGGTTATCAACATCTCAAACATCACCGACACAGGAATTGATTATGAGCACCTCGACCAAATCGAGGAGGAAGAAAGAAAAGTCTCACGCTACATTCTGGAAGATGGAGACGTTCTTGTAACGGCCAGAGGCACTACGGTCAAAATCGCAGTTTTTGAAAAACAACCGATGATCTGTATTCCGTCTGCGAACATCAACGTAATCAGGCCAAAAGACATGCTGCGTGGAGCTTACCTGAAACTCTTCCTTGAGTCGCCGGTAGGAATAAAGATGCTTCAAAGTCTGCAGAGAGGCACTGTGGTGGTAAACATCAACTACAAGGATATTATTGAGTTGGAAGTTCCGGTGTTACCGCTTGAAGCGCAGGATGCACTAATCGAAGAATACAATACCGGTCTGAGATTCTATAAAGAAACTATCGCCGCAGCCGAGGAAGGCTGGCGAGGTGTACAGCAAAGAATCCAGTCAAAGCTGTATTGAGTCCGTTTTTTGGCACAGCTAATCTGATACGATATAATCGACAAGCTATGGAGGAAATAATATGGCAACTACTTTTAACGAAGATAACACCATTGAGCAGATGATTATTTCAACCCTGAAAAACAACGGTTGGAAGTATATCCCTGCCGAGGAGCTCCCTCGTATGCATTCGGATGTGCTGGTCGAGCCTATGGTGAAAGAAGCCCTGATTAGATTAAACCCCGAAATCGCAGAGGACCCGTCTCGTGCAGATGAGGTCATATATAAACTGAGAACTGTTATCCTCTCCGTTCAGCCCCACAACCTCGTTACCCAGAACGAGGTTTTCAAGAAGATGATATTTGAGGAAAACTCCTATCCCTTCGGCAAGGATGGCCGTATGGTACCTATTCGTTTTTTCGGAACAATGTGTAAAGAGGACCTTGCTCTAAACGAATACGTCGTCACAAATCAGTGGGTATACCCGCAGGCCGAAGGTGGAAAGCGACTCGATATTGTTCTCCTTATCAATGGTTTCCCGATTGCCGTTGGTGAGCTTAAGACTCCCGTCCGCAGCGCAATCACATGGCTGGACGCTGCCGGTGACATCTCCGCTTACGAGAAAAGCATCCCTGCTATGTTCGTAACGAATGTGTTCAACTTCGCTACCGAAGGGAAATGCTATCGATACGGTTCTATTAACATGCCCATTAACATGTGGGGCCCGTGGCATACAGCAACCCACAAAGCTGAGGGCGGCCTTGCCGATGTGAAGATCAGCATCGAAGATATGATTACGCCCGAAAAGGTAATGGACATCTTCCAGTTCTTCACCATGTTTGCAACGGACAAAAAGTATCGCAAATACAAAATCATCTGCCGCTATCAGCAATTTGAAGGTGCAAATATGATCGTCGACCGTGTTGTGGCCGGGTATCCCAAAAAAGGCCTGATCTGGCATTTCCAAGGTTCCGGAAAGTCGCTGCTGATGGTGTTTGCAGCTCAGAAGCTGCGTATGATTCCAGAACTCAAGAATCCGACAGTGGTTATTGTGGACGACCGCATTGACCTTGAAACACAGATTACTGCCACGTTCAACGCTTCCGACATTCCTAATCTTACAAGTGCAGCCACGAAGGAAGAACTGCTTTCCTTCTTCCGTGGCGATATGCGTAAAATACTCATCACTACCATCTTTAAGTTTGGTGAAGTCAGCGGCGAACTTAATGCTCGTGACAACATCATCGTTATGGTCGACGAAGCACACAGAACTCAGGAAGGCGACCTCGGTGAAAAGATGCGTATGGCCCTTCCGAATGCATTCTTCTTCGGCTTGACAGGTACTCCTATCAATCGTGTGGACAAGAACACCTTTGCCACATTTGGTGCTGAAGAGGATCGTACCGGGTATATGAGCCGTTACTCCTTCTCCGATTCTATTCGTGACGGTGCAACACTGCCACTTCACTTTGAGCCCGTTCCTGTTGAGCTTCACGTGGACAAGGACAAGCTGGATCGTGAATTTGATGCCATGACTGACGAGGCCGGTCTTTCAAGAGACGAAAAGAATGAACTGTCCCGCCGAGTCAATATGAAAGCCATCATGTATAACCCGGCCCGTATTCGTAAGGTGTGCGAGCATATTGCCAAACACTTCAAGGAAAAGATCGAGCCTAACGGCTATAAAGGTCAGGTAGTTGTATATGACCGTGAATGCTGCCTGATGTACAAGGCCGTCCTTGATGAGCTCCTCGGAGAAGATGCTACCACCATTGTCATGGATACGAATAATGACAAAGAAGATCGCTATAAGAAATACCGCCGTGACCGTGATCAGGAAAGCAAAGTTCTTGATTATTTTCGTGATCCTCACAGCCCTCTTAAGCTCGTTATTGTTACCGCAAAGCTGCTGACCGGATTTGATGCTCCTATTCTTCAGGTGATGTACCTTGATAAGCCTATGAAGGACCACACTCTCCTTCAGGCCATCTGCCGCACTAACAGAACCTATGATCAAGGTAAAACTCATGGCCTAATCGTTGACTATATTGGCATCTTTGACGATGTGGCAAAGGCTCTCGACTTCGATGAAAACAGCATGCGACGCATCATCACAAACATCGAAGAAATCAAAAAGCAGCTTCCTGCCCTTCTCAAAAAGTGCCTGAGCTATTTCATGGGCACCGACAGAACCGTCGAAGGCTGGGAAGGTTTGATGGCAGCGCAGGAATGTCTCCCGACAAACAAAGAGAAGGACGCTTTCGCTGCAGACTATCGTGTATTGAATCGTGCGTGGGACGCTCTTTCTCCCGATAGTTTCTTGAATCCCTACAAGGTAGACTATCAGTGGCTTTCCCGTGTTTATGAATCGGTCAAGCCGACTGATGGCCGTGGCGGTTTGATTTGGGGCTCTCTGGGTGCAAAGACCATCGAGCTGGTCCACCAGAATGTCACCGTCGGAGAGGCTGATGAGGACATGGATATCCTCTCTATGGACGCCGACCTTATTGATGACTTTTTGGAGAAACAGAAAGACTTGAAGAAGACCACTAAGAAGGTCGAAATTAACCTTGTCGCTAAAATTCTGAAGCATGCCAACGAACCGAAGTTTGTGCATCTTGGGGAGAAACTGGAAGCTCTGCGTGAAAAGCATGAGCAAGGCCTCATCACCAGCATTGAGTTCCTGAAGCTCCTGCTCGAACTTGCAAAGGAAGCGGCACAGGCAGAAAAAGAAGTTGTGCCGGAGCAGGAGATCGACAAAGGCATCGCTGCTCTTACCGAGCTCTTTAATGGAATCAAGAATAAGAGCACACCGGTTATCGTCGAGCGCATCGTGGCAGATATTGACAGCATCGTTAAAATCGTCCGCTTTGATGGTTGGCAGAGTACGACCGCCGGTAAGCAGGAAGTCAAGAAAGCTCTGCGTAGCGTGGTCTGGATCAAGTATAAGATCAAAGACAAAGAGGTCTTCGATAAAGCCTACAACTACATCGAGCAGTATTATTAATTCTTTGGAAAGCGAGGTTTTTAGATGATTGGTGCAATAATTGGTGACATCGTCGGATCACGCTTCGAGTGGGATAACCACCGGTCAAAGGATTTCGACCTGCTCACTCACAAATGCTTCTTCACCGACGACTCCGTGATGTCTCTGGCCGTCTGCGATGCCCTTATGAAATGCCAAGGGGGCTACAGCGACTTGGGCGAGCAGGCTATTCGCTCCATGCAGAGTGTTGGACGTCCGTATCCCCACTGTGGATACGGCGGATCATTCCAACGCTGGATGTACTCTGATAATCCAGCGCCCTATAACAGTTACGGCAACGGGGCCGCAATGCGGGTCAGCGGATGCGGTTACGTTGGAAGAACTATTGATGAAGTTAAGCAGCTTTCAAGATCTGTTACCGAAGTGACCCATAATCATCCGGAGGGTATAAAAGGAGCCGAAGCTACCGCCGTAGCTGTATTCCTTGCCCGGACCGGAAAGAGCCTGATTGAGATACAGGATTACATTATAAAGAACTACTATCCGTTGGGCTTTACCCTTGACAGCATCCGTGAGACCTATCGGTTTAACGAGACCTGTCAGGATACCGTCCCACAGGCATTAGAGGCATTCTTTGAATCGACCAACTTCGAGGATGCCATAAGAAATGCCATATCCATCGGCGGCGACAGCGATACACTTGCTGCGATCACTGGTTCTGTTGCCGAAGCCTACTACGGTGTACCGACCAGCATTAGGAAGCATGCTCTCACTTTCTTGGATGAGAGACTCCTAAAAATCCTGTTGGAATTTGAAAATCGGTATCCAGCAAAAATCGAGAAAAAGAATGAAACCGGTAGCGTAGGCATTTCCCCATCAACCGGCATGAAAGTAAGAACGGGAGGTCGTGCAGAAATGATGGAATCAGCTATGGATGTTGCTGATCTTGAACTTGATGCCAACACAGCCCATCCTGAAGAAACGACAAGTCAGAAGCTCTTTTCCCATCTGTTTGAGGCCTGCAACATTTTGCGTGGTCCTATCAACCAGGATGAGTACAAGAGCTACGTGACACCGATTCTGTTCTTCAAAAGGCTTTCTGATGTCTATGACGAAGAAACGCAGGCAGCCCTTGAGGAATCCGGTGGCGATGAGGAATATGCGAGCTTCGCTGAAAACCATCGCTTTGTCATCCCGGATGGATGTCACTGGCAGGATGTTCGTGAGGCAAGCGAAAACGTCGGAGTTGCTATCGTCAACGCAATGAACGGTATCGAGCGTGCTAACCCGGATACCCTGAGTGGCGTCTTTAGCAGCTTCGATGATGCGAACTGGACAGACAAAACAAAACTCTCAGACGAGAGATTAAAGGACCTCATTGAGCACATGTCCAAGCTCAAAGTCGGTAACAACAATTACTCTGCCGACGTCATGGGCGACAGCTATGAATTCCTGATTAAGAAGTTCGCAGACCTGTCAAAGAAAAATGCCGGTGAGTTTTACACCCCTCGTTCTATCGTTAAGTTGCTCATCATGCTGCTGGCTCCCAAAGCTGGCGAAACCGTGTACGATCCAGCATGTGGAACGGGCGGGATGTTAATCGAGGCCATCCGATTCATGCATGGCGACAAACTCACCTATGGCCGCATCTACGGTCAGGAGAAAAACCTCGCAACCTCCGCGATTGCACGAATGAACCTGTTCTTGCACGGAGCCAAAGACTTCAAAGTAACACAGGGCGATACACTTCGCTCACCAAATTATCTGGAAAGAGGTTCTCTGCAAACCTTTGATTGTGTGGTAGCGAATCCTCCATTCTCTCTGAAGAACTGGGGCTCCGAACAATTCAGCAGCGACATCTACGGTCGTAATATCTGGGGCTGCCCGACTGACTCCAACGGTGACTTTGCATGGCTGCAGCACATGGTGAAGTCGATGAACCCGAAGACCGGGCGCTGCGCTGTTGTACTCCCACAAGGAGTCCTGTTCAGAAGCGGCAAGGAGGGAGAAATCCGTAAGCAGCTCGTTGAGTCGGATAAGCTGGAAGCTATCATCACAATGGCGAGTGGCGTATTCTACTCGACCGGAGTGTCCGCTTGTATTCTTTTCCTGAACAACAATAAGGCTGTTTCTCACAGAGGCCGCATTTGTATGATCGACGGTTCCGGTATCTACACTCCGCAACGAGCGCAGAACATCATGACAGAAGCCGATATTCAGACTGTTTTCGATTACTACACCGCTTATGAGGATGTGATTGAAAAGGTCAAGATCGTCACGATTGCTGACATTCGAGAAAAGGACTATTCTCTGGCAATCAACAACTATATCGAAAAGAAGGAACAAGAAACAGTTCCTCCGGAAGAAATCCGCAGACAGTACTTCGAGGCCTATGACGAGATGATCGAGGCCGAAACCCGGATGAGAGAACTGCTGCTGAAAGGAGGCTACATCAGTGAGTAAGAGAATAACAATCGAAGAACTGCAGTCCTACCTCTGGAACTCTGCAGTTCTGCTCAGAACCAACATTGATGCCGGTGCCTACAAGCAGTATATTTTCCCACTTCTTTTCTTCAAGCGCATCTGCGATGTGTACGATGAAGAAACATCTAATGCTGTCGAAGAGTACGGTGATGATGCATCCGAATTTGATGAGGACGAGATCCATACCTTTATTGTTCCGAAGGGCTATCATTGGAATGACGTCCGCGCCGTTTCTGAAAATGTAGGCGTAGCTATCGTTGAGGCGTTCAGGAAGGTTGAAAATGCGAACTCTGATAAGCTGCAGGGCATCTTCGGTGATGGAGCTTGGACCAACAAAAATCGTCTTCCCGACAGGCTTTTGAAAGACCTGTTGGAGCACTTCAGCACGAAAACACTGTCTATTGCCAACTGCCCTGAGGACGAGCTCGGTCAGGGATATGAGTACCTAATTAAGAAATTCGCAGATGACAGCGGCCATACAGCGCAGGAGTTCTATACCAATCGTACCGTTGTCCACCTGATGACTGAAATGCTGAAGCCGGAATCCGGAGAATCCATATATGACCCGACCTGTGGAAGCGCCGGTATGCTCATCTCCGCTATAGCGTACTTGAAAGAGCAAGGCAAGGAATGGCGCAATGTGGCGGCCTATGGGCAGGAGATCAATGCTCTGACATCAGCTATCGGCAAGATGAACTTGTTCTTGCATGGTGTTAAGGACTTTAGCATCGTCAACGGCGACACACTTGCTTCTCCCGCTTTCATTGAAAACGGCAAGTTGCAGCAATTTGACCTCTGCCTTGCAAATCCACCTTATTCCATTAGTCAGTGGGATCGAGCCGCTTTTGAGAGCGATAAATACGGTCGCAACTTCTTAGGTGTTCCTCCACAGGGCCGTGCCGACTATGCTTTTCTCCAGCACATTATTGCAAGCCTCAAAGAGGATACCGGTCGATGTGCTATTCTGTTCCCGCACGGAGTCCTTTTCCGTAATGAGGAAAGCACAATGCGCGAGAAACTTGTCCGCAGCGACAGAGTAGAATGCGTTATCGGTCTTGGGCCGAACCTGTTCTACAACTCCCCAATGGAAGCCTGCATCATGATCTGCCGAATGACAAAGCGACCGGAGCGCCGTGGGCAAATCCTCTTCATTAATGCTGTTAACGAAGTCGAGCGGAAGAACGCGCAGAGCTATCTGGAGGACCGTCATATTCAGCGGATCGCAACTGCGTATAAGAATTACTGCGATGATGGCGACTTTGCTAAGATCGCAACCATTCAGGACATTGCCGATAATAACTTTTCACTCAGCATTCCGCTGTATGTCAAACCGGAAGTAAACGAGGAAGAAATCGACACTCGCACGGTTCAGGAGCACTACGACAGTTGGAGAGCAGCCTCGGAAATGATGAAGCTGAGCTATGAGAAACTGAATGCCATGCTGGGAAAGGAGGCCGAAGATAATGAGTAAAGTGAAATTGGGAGAAGTTGCAATTGAACATAAGGAAACCTGCAAAGGCAACAAAGACGGATATCCCATTGTCGGCCTTGAGCATCTGGTTCCGGAGGAAGTGACTCTCACCGCTTGGGATGAGGGCAGCGATAACACCTTCACAAAGATGTTCCGCAAAGGCAACGTTCTGTTCGGTCGACGCAGAGCCTATCTCAAAAAGGCTGCCGTTGCGCCGTTCGACGGCATCTGTTCCGGCGACATCACGGTAATAGAAGCTATCCCGGATCGCATTCTTCCAATGCTTCTTCCGTTTATCATTCAGAATGATGAACTGTTTGACTTCGCTGTTGGTAAATCCGCTGGGTCCCTCTCTCCCCGTGTAAAGTGGGAGCATCTGAAAAACTATGAGTTTGAACTACCTGATATGGATAAACAGCGTGAGCTCGCTGAGCTTCTGTGGGCTATGGACGCCACGAAAAAATCCTATCAGAAATTGATTGCAGCGACGGATGAGCTGGTGAAATCTCAATTTATCGGGCCCGTAGCCTATAAGGATTTCTCCGGTCACACCGCTCCCATGAGGAGGTGTGCATAATGGCGAAATATCGATTTGATCAGATCGCTATCAACAGCACCGAGAAGAAAAAACCTGTCGAAGAGGATCGCTTCACCTACCTTGGCCTTGAGCATCTTGATTCTGGAACTTTGAAGGTTACCCGGTTCGGCTCGGAGGTAGCTCCAATCGGTGAAAAACTGGTGATGCACAAAGGCGATGTGCTTTTCGGTAAGCGTAGAGCTTACCAGAAGAAAGTCGCTATAGCACCCTTTGATGGTATCTTCTCCGCTCATGGTATGGTGCTGCGGCCTAAAGAGAACGTAATCGACAAGGATTTCTTCCCGCTGTTCATCAGTTCCGACTATTTCTTGGATGCGGCCATCAAGATTTCTGTGGGATCATTATCCCCGACAATCAACTGGCGTGACCTGAAGGAGTTGGAGTTTGAGCTGCCGGATATGGACTCTCAGCGCAAGCTGGCCGAAGTTTTGTGGTCCATTAATGATACGATGGAGGCTTATAAAAAGCTGATCTCTGCTACCGACGAGCTCGTTAAGTCTCAATTTATCGAGCGCTTTGGCAAGCCAGGAACAGACCCGTTTAGGTGGGGACTAACTACACTCGGAAAGTGCTGTGAACTTAATCCACGAAAGCCGAAGGGCATAAATACGGATGACAGCTACTCATTTGTGGCAATGCCCTCTGTCAGTGAAGATGGTCGTATCGATGCCTCCGTAGAGCGGCCTTACTCGGAAGTCTGTAAGGGGTTCACATACTTTGCCGAAAACGATGTGCTCTTTGCAAAAATAACGCCCTGCATGGAGAATGGCAAGGGCGGCGTTGCTAAAGGACTGAAAAACGGAGTCGGTTTTGGATCTACAGAGTTTCATGTACTCAGACCCATTAAGGGCGTTAGCGATCCATACTGGCTATACATTATCACAATGTTTTCAAAGTTCCGCTCCGATGCTGAAAAAGTTATGACTGGCACTGGTGGTCAACGGCGAGTGCCAATCACATATCTGAGTGAGTATTCCATAACACTGCCTCCCATCGAGCTTCAGGAGCAGTTTGCGGCCTTCGTTCGTCAGAGCGATAAATCAAAATTTGAACTGGAACAGGCGCTCTCTGAGCTGACCGCAATCTACAAACGCATTATAGCCGAAAATCTCGGCTAAGAAACAAGGTCATGAAGTTTCCTCCGGCTCGTGGGAACACCGGAAACGGAGGATACGAAAAGGAGGAAACTACCATGATCAATCAAGTTATTACGAACATCCAGAACGACCTGCTCGGCATTCTGGACAAAACCCAAATGAAACTGCTTTCGGAAGTGCTGGCAAAGCATCTGCTGCCGTTAGAATCGTCCACAACCGAGAGCAAGAACAAAAAGAGCGACATGTTGCCGGTCTTTATTGCCGCCAAGCGTGTCGAGGGATGCTCGGAAAAATCCCTCCGCTACTACGAATCTACAATCCGGAACATGCTGGAATGCATCGGCAAACCAGAATGCCAGATAACAACCGAGGACCTTCGCTCCTACCTCGATACATACCAGCGTCGTGGAACCGTGAGCAAAGTCACCCTCGATAATGTGAGACGCATTCTCTCTTCTTTCTTTGCGTGGCTCGAAGACGAAGACTATATCGTTAAGAGCCCTGTCAGGAGAATCCATAAGGTGAAAACTGGTAAAACAGTCAAAGAAACCTACTCGGATGAATCGCTGGAACTGATGCGTGATCACTGCGACAACGCACGAGATCTGGCCATGATTGATCTTCTGGCCTCAACCGGCATCCGAGTCGGCGAGCTCGTAAAGCTCAATCGCAGTGATGTGGATTTTGAAAATCGGGAATGCATCGTTTTCGGTAAAGGAAATAAGCAACGCAAGGTCTACTTTGACGCCCGGACAAAGATCCACTTGCAACGCTATCTGGGCGAACGCACAGACAGCAATGAGGCACTGTTTGTATCCCTGCTGAAGCCATTTGACCGGCTTCAAATCAGCGGCGTGGAGATCAGGCTCCGCAAAATTGGTCGTGAGCTGAGTTTTCATAAGGTGCATCCACACAAGTTTCGACGAACGCTTGCTACAATGGCTATCGACAAAGGCATGCCAATTGAGCAGGTGCAGCAGCTTCTCGGCCACCAGAGCATTGATACGACGCTTCAATACGCTATGGTGAACCAGAACAACGTGAAAGAGTCCCACCGTAAGTTCATCGGGTAGCTGTTTGCAATTCTCAATTTATCGTTATGTTCGGTTCCATAGATTCAGAAGGACGGTTCCCACGGAAGCAGTGGAATGATGTCTTACGAATTATCAACGGACGGGATTATAAGCCTATATCAGACCCGTCAGGTCCTTATCCTGTATATGGCTCTGGCGGGCTTATGGGTAGAGCAACAGAATACCTTTGCCCAGAAAATACCGTCGTTGTTGGACGTAAAGGAACGATAGATAAACCCTTCGTAGTTACCGAGAAGTTCTGGAATGTAGATACTGCCTTCGGTGTGGTTCCAAATCAAGGTGTGTTGCATTATCTTTATTTGTTCTGGTATTGCAAGCAGCTTGATTTCAAGAAACTCAATAAGGCATCCACGTTACCAAGCACGACTAAGGATGACCTGCTAAAGCTGTGGATTAATGTACCGCCTTTTGAGCAGCAGGAGCAGTTTGCGGCCTTCGTCCGTCAGAGCGATAAATCAAAATTTGCCGTTCTGAGCTGTTCAAATCTCAATTTATCGTTATGTTCGGAGAGTCTAAGAACAGCCCAGACGCAGTGAGTTTCGAGACCGCATTTACGATCAGAGATGATCTTCGGAAACCGATTAATGATGCTGTTCGCTCTGAAATGCATACCGGCCAACTTTATCCCTATTACGGAGCAAACGGTCAGGTAGACAGTATCAATGATTATCTTATGGACTGTGATGCGATATGTCTTGCTGAAGATTGCGGTGCTTACGGTGCCGGAGAACATACATCCTACATTGTTTCGGGAAAATGTTGGGTGAATAACCATGCTCATGTCCTGATCCCGAAAGAATGCTGTGATATTGAGTTTGCAAATGTATACTTCCGGATTCTGGACATGACCGAATATGTGACAGGAACTACACGTCTCAAGCTCACACAGGCAAAGATGAAAACGCTGCCTATGATCCTGCCCTCTTTAGAGCTACAGCGAGAGTTTGCGGACTTCGTCCGGCAGAGCGATAAATCAAAATATAACGCCTCACAAGCGATGAGGCTTTGAATAGAAAACGAAACCAAGGTGAAAGGATGGTTTAGTGCATGAATATTAACAACATCAACGTAAACAAGTATCCGGTATCGCAGGTGTTTGACCCGGATTCAAAGGTAATCTTCGAAATTCCGAAGTATCAGCGTGAGTACACTTGGGGCTCCAGAGAATGGGAGGCCCTGTTTGACGACCTCACTGAAAACGATGATGGATATTTCCTCGGCTCGATCATTTGTATCAACTCGGCCACGGATACGATTAACGCACCGAAGTTTGAGGTTGTTGATGGCCAGCAGCGACTGACTACGCTCAGTCTGTTCCTTGCTGCACTCTATACCACCCTGAATTCATATAAAGATCTTCTGGATGAGGATCAACAGTCGGATATCCTTCAGCTCAAGCGCAAACTGGTGCTGAAGAAAACGCAGTCAGATATCCGTGTTGTCCCGCAGATCCAAGGCAGCAACCGTGACGATTTCATGGGCCTCCTCGCAAAAATCGGTATTATCCCGAAGCGGCCCATGCCCAAGTTCGCCGGACTACGGAGAATCGAAAAAGCATACAACTATTTCAAAAAGCGCATCAATGCCGTTCTGGATGATGCCTCCGACAAGGTGCTCGCAATGTTCCGAATCCTCGATAAGGTGAATTCTGCAATTCTCGTCATGATCGAGGTGTCGAATCATGCTGATGCATACACCCTTTTCGAGTCTCTGAACAACAGGGGCACTCCGCTGACATCAGTCGATCTTATCAAGAACCTGCTTCTGGCCCGGTTGGATGTCAATGGCGACGGTGATATTGACTACTATTTCTCTCGCTGGACTGAAATCCTTTCTGACCTCGGTGATGAATACTCTGATCAAGAACGTTTCTTCAGGCAGAATTACAATGCCTTCAGGAAGAAGCTCAATGCTCCATTCCTCAAAGGCGACCGTCAGTATCCTCTCGGCACTATTGCAACCCGGTCTACCATGCTGGACATCTATGAAAAGATCATCACCAAGGACCCTGTTGCCGCTCTGGACGAGTTGACTGAAAATGCAGCAATCTATGCCGGTATCATTTTGAACAAGACGGATACCCTTTCCGACGAACAGCGTGAAAGCTATCTAGATCTGCAGCGTGTTCAAGGTGCTCCGTCCTATCTGTTCATTATGTACTTGATTAAGCATCAGGAGTCGCTTGGCGTAACTGACGAGGATGTAGTAAAAATCTGCAAGCTGCTGGTCAACTTCTTCATCCGTCGTAATTTGACCGACACTCCGCCTACTCGTGATTTGACCCGTATCTTTATGTCGTTTATCGAGGCCATCGAACAAAATGAGTACCGTGGTGCAGACATTTACACTAATATGCGAGATACCCTTATTTCCGTTTCCGCTTCCGATGAGTTCTTTGAAGAGAAACTTCGTGGTCCTGTGTACGATGATAACAGCGGTGCTACCCGTTTCATCCTCTGCATGATGGCAAAGCGTGGTATGACCCGTGAAAACGTGCAGGACCTCTGGAGGAAAACGAACAGCAATCAGTACGTTTGGTCTATCGAACACATCTTCCCGCAAGGACCGAATATTCCAGACAGCTGGGTGGATATGATCGCTGGAGGTGACCGTGAAAAAGCGAAGGAATATCAGTCGCTCTATGTTCACACGTTCGGCAACCTCACGATCACAGGGTACAATAGTACGTTGAGCAATAAGGCCTTCAATGAAAAGAAGGAACGCAAAGATAATAATGGTCAGTACATCGGTTACCGCAACGGACTTAATCTGAACGATGACGTCTGCGATAAGGATGAATGGACGGTAGATATCATCAAGGCACGGACAGATCGCATGGTGAAGGAAATCATGGCGATGTTTGCGCTGTAAGACAAAGGAGGGATTTCTTCTGGCACGTAAGGATAAATCTTTTGCGGCATATCTGGAAGATCAGCATTATGACTTGATGTTCAAGCGGCTCAAGTCATACATATTCCAGAATCGTGGAGGGCTGAATTTACACACCAGCCTTGTTCCTGATCCGAGCTATACTGAGCTCGATGATCTTCATGTAATGGGAGTTTCTTTTAAGGAGACGGAAGACGACCGTATCCTTTTTAGAGCTGCTGTGCAAGCGGATGTTATCGTAAAAGGTCGCTCCAGACGTGACTACGAAGAAGACATCGTCTATCCGTGGTTTTCCATCTCTTTTACAGGTATCCTCCGTTGTGGCCTCAATATGGTTACTATCACGTCTGTGGGTGAATACAGCAAGGAACGCTTCAGTAAAGAAGACGCTCTGTCTCAGTATTTGATCCCATATGTGTACTCAAAGGACCTTGATGCTCACGCTGAAAAATTCCTGAAAAAGTACTGCCCGAAAGCATTAGAAACGCCTATGCCGCTGCCAATCAAGGAAGTATTGGAAGCGATGTGTCTTACCGTTCATCACGCTCCTCTTCCTGACGGCGTTTTTGGCAGGACCTATTTCAACAATGCGACTGTCGATATTTACGACCGGGACAGAAATGTTGTGTCTGCTGACATTGAGGAAGGAACAATTCTGGTTGATCCGGATGTATTCTTCATGCGTAATATCGGCTCTGTGAACAACACCATCATTCACGAGTGCGTCCATTGGGACAAGCACTATAAGTTCTTTGAGCTTCAGAAACTTGTCAACCCTGAACTCACATCTATTTCCTGTGCTGTCGTTGAGGAGTATAAAAAAGGAGCCGGTGGTTTAAGTGAGGAACTGGCATGGATGGAGTGGCAGGCTAATGCCATCGCTCCGAAAATCCTGATCCCTGCAAAGACAGGCCGTGCAAAATTAAGTGAACTTCTCTACACGCTTAGTCGTGCATTCCCCTCAGATAGCAAAGCATCCATCATGCAGCTTGCTATCAGTGAGTTTGCCGATTTCTTCAAGGTTTCCACGATGGCCGCAAAGATCAGAGCCATTGAGCTGGGCTTTGATCAGGCCGCCGGTGTATTCAACTATGTAGACGGGCAATATTCCCCGCCGTTCTCCTTTACCAAGGGATCTTTAAAGAAGGATCAGACCTTCATCATCGACAGGAACAACGCCATTATCGAATCGCTGTTCAATCAGGACCTTGCAGAAGATTTCAAAGCAGGCCGGTTTATTCACGCTGGCGGCATGATGGTCATCAACGATCCTAAGTACGTTGTCGTACAGAATGAGCGTGCTGAACTTACAGAATATGCTCTGGCGCATGTCGATGAATGCTGTTTGGTATTTGACCGCACGACAAGAGTCAGCAGCCACTACGACGACTCCTTCTACCGGATCTGTTTCCTCTGCCGTGACGCTGATTCAAAGAGCTTCGTGGAGGCAAAGTTCAATCCCAAGGAAGGCAAAAACGAAGATGTTCAGAAACGTGCCCGTGAAATGGCTGCTATCGCAGCGGAGGCAAAACGGGTATCTGATATTCTCGCAGAAGTTCCGTCCTCATTCTGTGGCACCCTCGATTATCACGTAAAACGTCGTGGATATACCAACGAGAAGATGGAAGAACGCACCGGTATCAGCTCTCGAATGATTCAGGACTACCGTAATAAGAAAGACGCCAAACCCACCCTGCAAAGTGTGCTTGCCCTCTGTATCGGCTTGAACTTGCACCCGTCCTTCTCATACGATCTGATTAACAAGGCCGGGTACAATATCATGGCCGCCAATGAGGAATATCTCATTTACCGGTATCTGATCGATAATCACCACATGGAGAACATCTTAATGTGGAATGCAAAGCTACAAGATGCTGGTATCCCGCAGCAACTGCCCAAAAACGGGAACAAATTGACTGTTCCTGAAAAATAATTCGGAAGTCGCACTTCCGGTATAAAACCCTGATTTATCAAGGCTCTTATGTCTTTCAAGACATGAGGGCCTTCTTTTTTTGCCTATTTTCAGGCTTTTTCGGCCATCAGAACCGGAAGTCCCACTTCCTCGTGAAAATCCGAAATCTCAATAAAATAATACCTGTGAGTGAAAGCTCACACCCACAAGCGGTACGTCCACTGGCCCCGGACGATCCAGTACCGCCTGATGGGACAAGTTAATACGAACAGCTGCCTACTGGATAAGGAAGCTGCAGACCGGAACGGAGAAATCTCCGTCGGGACTGTGGTTGGATTTCTATACCCATTTTGCAGCTGACCATGAAGGTTTCCTCCGTTCCAAGCAAATCGAACGGAGGAAATTTTCATGCAAAACAACGACAAGAAGTACTTTATCCCGGTCGACGGGACCCCTATCGAGGTCAGCGAGGAAGTTTACAGGGCATAATACTACCAGCCCATCTGGAACATCCGCTACCACGCCCAGAAGAACGGCGAGTGCCGCTGCACCAAGGCCCAGCTTTGGAAATGCGACGGTGTTTGCCCCGGCTGCCCGTTCTACGCTGCCGGTAAGAAGGTTTCCATCGACACGCCTATCGGCGGCGAGGAAGACGAGCTTACCCTTGGCGATACGCTGGCCGATGACGCACCGTCTGCGGAGTCCATCCTTATGGACAAGGAACTGCTCGACGCTCTATACGACGAGCTGAACCGCCTTGACCCGGACGGCAGACGCATCTGCGAGCTTATCATGCAGGGCAAGACGGAGCGTGAAATCGCTGCCGACATGGGCAAACGCCAGTCGACCATCAACTATCAGAAGAACAAGGTGTTCTCCATCCTGCGTGAAGCCCTGAAGGACTTCATCTAATACCCAACAAAGGCCGCCGTGGAAGCAATTCTGCGGCGGTCAAAATTTTTTTCAAATTTTTTCGTTCAAAACACCGGTTTTCCTCCAGTGGGTACTGAGGACAGCAAAACAACACAGGTCCTCAGAAAGGAGGAACCGCCAATGAGTGAGTCCAGACCCAACAAGGCCGTCACCGATGAAGAGCTCATCGGAGTGCTTACGGCAATCAGCGTAGTGTCAAGACGTCTGGCGAGGAAGCTGATTCAGCTGAACCAGACAAGCCAATCTCAGGAAGGAGGAAAACGTGGTGAGCAAAATGAGCGAAATGGAAGCGACCATCAGGGAGTTGCGGGATATTGCATCTTCTATTAACGACATCGCCAACTGGCTGACCGGCGCATTCAGCGGCACCGAGGAAGCGGCCCCTGCTCCGGAACCGGAAAAGGCACTCACCCTCGAAGAGGTCAGAGCGATTCTGGCAGAAAAGTCCCGTGATGGCCTCACCGCTCAGATCCGTGACCTTCTCCTGAAGTACGGTGCCAAGAAGCTCTCCGAGGTTGACCCGGCAAGCTACAAGGCATTGTTAGCGGATGCGGAGGTGCTCGGCAATGGCTAATCACGCACTTCTCTCAGCATCGTCATCGCACAGGTGGCTCAACTGCCCACCCTCAGCAAGGCTCTGTGAGGGCTACGACGACAAGGGCAGCGATTTCGCAGCCGAGGGCACCGACGCCCATGCCCTCTGTGAGTACAAGCTCCAGAAGGCACTCGGCATGGAGGCAAATGACCCGACCGAAGACCTCACTTGGTACAACTCCGAAATGGAGGAATGTGCCAACGGGTATGTGTCCTTCGTAATGGAGCTGGTCGAGGAGGCCAAGAAGACCTGCCCGGACCCTGTGGTCCTGATCGAACAGCGGCTCGACTACTCCAAGTATGTCGAAGAGGGCTTCGGCACCGGCGACTGCGTCATCATTGCAGACGGGACACTGCACATCGTGGACTACAAGCACGGCAGAGGCGTTCTGGTCGAAGCCGATGACAACCCGCAGATGAAGCTGTACGCCCTCGGTGCGCTGGAGCTGTTCGACTGCATCTACGACATCGACACCGTCAGCATGACCATCTACCAGCCCCGACGCTCTAACGTCAGCACCTTCACCATTCCAAAGGACGAACTCTACGAGTGGGCCGATCAGGTTTTGGCCCCGACTGCAGAGCTTGCCTTCAACGGAGACGGTGAATACCACTGCGGCGAATGGTGCCAGTTCTGCAAGGCCAAAGCTGACTGCCGTGAAAGAGCCAATGCCAACATGGAGTTTGCCAAGTTCGAGTTCAGGCAGCCGCCTCTGCTGACAGATGAAGAGGTCGAGGAAATCCTCGGTCGCATCGACGAGCTGATCGCTTGGGCCTCCGACATCAAGGACTATGCGCTACAGGCAGCCATCAGCGGTAAACAGTGGTCCGGCTACAAGCTGGTCGAGGGCCGCTCCAACCGCAAGTACACAGACGAGAATGCCGTCATCGCAGCCGTAACAGCTGCCGGGTACGACCCCTACGAACACAAGATTCTCGGCGTCACCGCCATGACCTCGCTTCTCGGAAAGAAACAGTTCAACGACATTCTTGGAGGCCTGATCACCAAGCCTCAAGGCAAACCCACGCTGGTGCCGGACAGCGATAAGAGGCCGGCAATGACAACCATTATCGATGATTTCAAGGAGGACAACTAATATGTCAAATTCTACTAAACTCGCAAACCCCATGAAGGTTATCACCGGCAAGGATACCCGTTGGTCCTATGCCAATGTCTGGGAGGCCAAGTCCATCAACGGCGGCACCCCGAAGTTCAGCGTCAGCCTCATCATTCCGAAGACTGACACCGTAACCGTTCAGAAGATCAAGGCGGCGATTCAGGCGGCCTATGAGGAAGGTCAGGCCAAGCTCAAGGGGAACGGTCGCACCGTACCGCCTCTCACCGCTATCAAGACGCCTCTCCGTGACGGCGACACCGAGCGTCCGGATGATCCGGCTTACGCTGGCAGCTACTTCA
>OGQR01001062.1_pt1 | contig 20011 bp, 12 predicted proteins | sample 1553271 | NCBI WGS metagenome assembly OGQR01 (sample SAMEA2579970, study PRJEB22360) | human gut metagenome | biome: human gut; feature: human-associated habitat; material: faeces | place: Denmark | collected 2008/2010 | reverse complement strand
TGCCGACGTACCGCCTCGGGGCGGGGGGCCAAAGCGCCAGCCGAAGCCATCGACGGGCGCATCACCCGCAAAGACTACGCCGAGCGGCGCGACTTCCGGCAGACGGTGACCTTCACCGTCGATCCGGCCGACGCCAAGGACTTCGACGACGCGCTGTCGGTCCGCAAAGTCCGCGACGGCGTGTGGGAGGTGGGCGTCCATATCGCCGACGTGACGCACTACGTGCGGCCGGGTTCGGTGGTCGACACCGAAGCCGAAGCGCGCGGCACGTCGGTCTATCTGGTCGACCGCACCGTGCCGATGCTGCCCGAACGGCTCTGCAACGAACTCTGTTCGCTGCGGCCGCACGAGGAGAGCCTCTGCTTTTCGGCGGTTTTCACCCTCAACGAGAACCTCGAAATCCTCGACGAGTGGTTCGGCCGCACGGTGATCTACTCCGACCGCCGCTTCGCCTACGAGGAGGCGCAGCAGGTGATCGAGACCGGCCGGGGCGACTACGCCGAAGAGATCCTTACGCTCAACCGGCTGGCGCAGGCCATGCGCCGCGAGCGGTTCCGCAACGGCGCGATCAGCTTCGACCGCGCCGAGGCCAAATTCCGGCTCGACGAGAAGGGCCGGCCGCTGGGCGTCTATTTCAAGGAACAGAAGGAGGCCAACCAGATGATCGAGGAGTTCATGCTGCTGGCCAACCGCCGCGTTGCCGAGTTCTGCGGCAAGGTCAAAGGGCGCAAGTCGGGCCGCACGATGGTCTACCGCGTCCACGACGAACCGAACGTCGACAAGTTGCAGAGCTTCCGGCAGTTCATCCTGCGCTTCGGGCACGTCTTCAAGGCCTCCGAGGGCCGTCCCGTCGCCAAGGAGATGAACAAGCTCTTCCAGAAGGTCAAGGGCCGCCCCGAAGAGAACGTCGTCACGACGCTGGCCGTACGTTCGATGGCCAAAGCCTACTACACCACCGACAACATCGGCCACTACGGACTGGCCTTCCCCTACTACACCCACTTCACTTCGCCGATCCGCCGCTATCCCGACATGATGGTGCACCGCCTGCTGGCACGCTACCTCGAAGGCGGCAAGACGACCGACAAGGTGGCATTCGAAGCGCTGTGCGAGCACGCCTCGGAACGCGAAGTGATCGCCGCCGAGGCCGAACGCGCCTCGATCAAATACAAGATGGTGGAGTTCATGCAGGCACGCCTGGGCGAGGAGTTCGCCGGCCACATATCGGGCATCACCGAGTGGGGCATCTTCGTCGAGATCGACGAGAACCACATCGAAGGGCTGGTGGCCATGCGCGACATGCACGACGATTTCTACGACTTCGATCCGGCCGAATACACCGTGACGGGCCGCTCGACGGGCCGGCGCTTCACGCTGGGCGATGCCGTGCGCATCCGCGTCAAGCGCGCCGATCTGCAAAAACGCCAGCTCGACTTCGACATGGTGCTACCCGACGCACCCCGCACCGACACCCCGCAGCGAGGCCGCCGGAGCCCGCAGGTAAAACGCCGCCGCTGACATGACGACCGACCGCATACTCGACAAGGCCGTGCGGCGCGAGCCGCTCACGCGCGACGAAGCCTATGCGCTCTACGAATGCACGCCCGTGCAGGAGTTGGCCGCAGCGGCCGACGCCGTGCGGCGTGCGACGGTCGCCGACCCGACGGTCGTGACGTGGCAGATCGACCGCAACGTCAATATCACCAACGTCTGCATCTCGGGCTGCAAGTTCTGCAATTTCCACTGCAAGCCCCACGATACGCAGCGCGCCTTCGTCACCTCGCGCGAGGAGTACCGCGAAAAGATCGCGCAAACGCTTGCGCTGGGCGGCGACCAGCTGTTGTTGCAGGGCGGGCTGCATCCGCAGCTCGGCATCGACTTCTACGAGGAGCTGTTCCGCGACCTGAAACGGATGTTCCCCCGGATCCGGCTTCATGCGCTCGGTGCGCCCGAAGTGGCCCACATCGCCCGCATCAGCGGTCTGACGACGCTCGAAACGCTGCGCCGGCTCATGGTCGCCGGACTGGATTCGCTGCCGGGCGCCGGAGCCGAAATCCTCGACCCCGACGTGCGGCGCGCGATCTCGCCCGCTAAGCCCTCGGTGGCGTCGTGGCTCGCGGTGATGCACGAAGCCCATACGCTGGGGCTGGCCACGTCGGCCACGATGATGTACGGCCACGTCGAGCAGCCGCGCCAGCGCGTCGACCACCTGCTCGCGATCCGCGATCTGCAAGCGCGCTGCCCCGAAGGGAAGCCCGGCTTTCTGGCCTTCATCCCGTGGATCTTCCGCTCGACGGGCACGCGGCTCGAAGCCGAAGGGACATCGACCGATTTCTCGCCGCTGGAATACATCCGCATCATCGCCGCCAGCCGGCTGATCCTGAACAACATCCCCAACATACAGGCGTCGTGGCTCACCGTCGGCCGCCAGACGGCGCAGGCGGCGCTCCACAGCGGCGCCAACGACATGGGGTCGATCATGATCGAGGAGCACGTCGTCTCGTCGGCCGGCGCCGACAACCGCTTCGACGCCGAAGGCATCCAGCAGGCGATCCGCGAAGCGGGCTTCACCCCGCGCCTGCGCAACCAACTCTACGAACTGCGGCCGTGGCCGCTCGACGACACGCTCCGATGAACCGCCCTGCAACCCTCCTCGTCCTCCTGCTGGCCGGACTGCTCGCCGGCTGCGGCGGCGGTTCCCGGCCGACCGGCATACGAACCGCCGAAACGCCGGCCGACGACGTGGCCGAATACCAGCCCCGCTGGCGGTCGCACACGGTCGACTCGACGCAGTACCGCAAGGTCTTCCTCGCCGGCACGATCGACATGGGACGCAGCTCCGACTGGCAGGCGGCTCTCGTCGCCCGCTTCCGCGACAGCATCGGCGGCCGCTGGCTCTTCTTCAACCCCCGCCGTCGGGAGTTCCATGCCTCGCCGGCCGAAATGGAGTATCAGGTCGCGTGGGAGCTGGCGCACCTCGAAGCGGCCGACCTCATCGTAATGAATCTGCTGGGCGACAGCCGCTCGCCGATCTCGCTGCTCGAAATGGGACTTTACGCCCGTTCGGGCAAGCTGTTCGTGGCGTGCAGCCCCGACTACTACCGCTACGACAACGTGCGCATCACCTGCCGGCGCTACGGCGTGCCGCTCTACGACTCGCTGACGGCACTGCTCGACGACCTGCCGCAACAAAGCGACGAATGACATGGAAGGATTTCTGGACACGGCCACGCAGCTCTGCATCGACTGGGGCTATTGGGGACTTTTCCTCTCGGCCTTCGTGGCGGGGAGCATCGTCCCGTTCAGTTCGGAAGCGGTGATGGTCGTACTCGTCCGCTTGGGACTCGACCCCGCACTCTGCCTGCTGGCAGCCGCCACGGGCAACACCGCAGGCGGCATGACCTGCTACTGGATCGGTCATCTGGGCAAACGCGAATGGTTCGGCCGCTACCTCGGCATCGGCGAAAAACAACTCGACCGTGCCGGACGCTTCCTCGCAGGAAAGGGGGCATGGAGCGCCTTTTTCGCCTTCTTGCCCTACGTCGGCGAAGCGATCGCCATCCTGCTGGGACTCATGCGCAGCAACGTGTGGATCACCACGCTGGCCATGTTCGCGGGCAAGGCGCTGCGCTACGTGGCTGTCCTCTACGCCGTGCAAGGCGCAATATCGCTGTTGTAGGGCGCGCACGGCGCGATTGTTGCACATCCGACAGAGCGTTATGAAACGAATCATCGCAGGGGGAATCGCCCTCATGGGAATTCTCCTCACGGTAAATGCACAAACCATGAAACCGCTCACACCCGACGAACGCCGGATCATCGTCGACAAGGGAACCGAGGCTCCCTTCACGGGAAAATACTACAAGCACAGCGAGCGCGGCCTCTACCGCTGCCGCCAGTGCGGCGCGCCGCTCTACCGTTCGGAGGACAAGTTCGATGCGGGGTGCGGCTGGCCCGCCTTCGACGACGAGATCGCAGGTGCGGTACGCCGCACGCCCGACGCCGACGGCCGCCGCACCGAGATCACCTGCGCCCGCTGCGGGGCGCATCTGGGGCATGTCTTCACGGGTGAACGCTTTACCGACAAGAATACGCGCCACTGCGTCAACTCCCTCTCGCTCGACTTCGTGCCGGCCGCGGAGCCGTCCGACCGAACCTCCTCCGAGGCGGCCGCCACGACCGAAACGGCGATCTTCGCCGGCGGTTGTTTCTGGGGCGTGGAATACCTGCTGGAACAACAGCCCGGCGTCCTCTCGGTCAAAGCGGGTTACACCGGCGGCCGCACCGACCGCCCTACCTACGAGGAGGTGTGCAGCCATACCACGGGACACGCCGAAGCGGTGCGCGTGACCTTCGATACGTCGAAGGTCTCCTACGAAACGCTCGCACGCCTCTTCTTCGAGATCCACGACCCTACGCAGATCGACCGCCAAGGGCCCGACATCGGCGACCAGTACCGCTCCGAAATCTTCTACACCTCGCCCGAACAACGCGCCGTGGCCGAACGGCTCATCGCCCTGCTCCGCAGCAAAGGTTACCGCGTCGCCACGCGCGTGACGCCGGCCGGCCCCTTCTGGCCCGCCGAAACCTGTCACCAGGACTACTACCGCCGCCGGGGAACGCTCCCCTACTGCCACGCCTACACCCGCCGCTTCTGAGGTCTCCTCGCTACTTCCAGAGAGTTTCTTCCGGTCGACCGCCGTGTCACACCGTTAAAAAAAGAGACGATATGGAAAATCTGAACACCACTCCCCTGCCGCGCATCGGCGACAAGGCCCCGTCGTTCGAGGCCGTCACTACGCAAGGCCCGATCCGCTTTCCGGAAGATTATGCCGGACGCTGGATCATCCTTTTCAGCCACCCGTCGGACTTCACGCCCGTCTGTACCTCCGAATTCATGACCTTCGCGGCACGCAGCGACGAATTCGAAGCGCTCAACTGCCAGCTCGTCGGACTCTCGGTCGACGGACTGTACAGCCACATCGCATGGCTGCGCACGATCCGCGACAAGATCGTCTACCGCGGAATGCAGCACGTCGAGGTGCGCTTCCCGCTGATCGCCGATCTGCGGATGAAAGTCGCCAACCTCTACGGCATGATCCAGCCGGGCGAAAGTTCGACGTCGGCCGTCCGAGCCGTCTTCTTCATCGACCCCGACGCCACGATCCGCGCCGTGATCTACTATCCGCTGGCGCTGGGCCGCAACTTCGACGAGATCAAACGCGTGCTCGTCGGCCTGCAAACCGTCGACCGCTTCAACGTGGCGCTGCCCGCCGACTGGCATCCGGGCGACGAAGCGATCGTACCCACCGCCTCATCGTCGGCCGCTGCCGAAGAGCGCATGACCCGTCCCGACGAAGGGACGCAGTGTTACGACTGGTTCTTCTGCACGCGGCCGCTGCCGCAGGAAGAGCTCGAAGAAGTTCCCGTACAATAACCGCAAAACAACCGCAATCATGGCAATCACGCAACTGACCAAAACCGAATTCTCGGAAAAAATCGCCAACCTCGACTCCGCCATCTCCGAATGGCACTATCTGGGCTCGCGACCGGCCATCGTCGACTTCTATGCGACCTGGTGCGGCCCCTGCCGCACGCTCGCACCGATCCTGGAAGAGCTCTCCGAGGAGTACGCCGGCGAAGTGGATATCTACAAGGTCGACATCGACTGCGAACAGGAGCTGGCCGCAGCCTTCGGCGTGCGCTCCGTCCCCACGCTGCTCTTCATCCCCGCCCGGGGAATGCCGCAGATGGCTACCGGGGCATTGCCCAAGGAGACGCTGCGCGAAGCCATCGGCGAGCTGCTGCTCAAACTCCCCGCCGCCGAGTCCTGATCCCGCAGCGAAACGACAACGAAGGGGCGTCACTGATGTGACGCCCCTTCGTGTTTGCAGACGGATTCCTCCGCTTAGAACATATATTTGATACCGAACTGCATCGTCCAATAGGAGCCGATATCGGGTTTGTAGGTACGATCCAGCGAAATGTCGTTGCCGTAGATGTCCTTCAATCCGTTGGTCATCTTGTATTGAAGCGTATAGTCGTTGGCCGCCGTCGGCTTCTGCGTGACGGACAAGAACTGATACTGCTGACCGTTCGTCCCCAGATACTGCGAGTAGCTTACACCCCAGTTGCGGTTGAGCAGGTTGAGGAAGTTGTCAATGTTGAAACTGAATCGCAACTTGTGCTCGCGACCGTTGCGCTGCGGAACGATGATGTCGTGCGAAATGCTCAGGTCGAGCTGATTGGCGAAGGGTGCCACGGCGCCGTTGCGCTTAGTGTACTCGCCGCGGTGCTTGCTCAGATAGGCGTCCTGCTCGATGAACTTGTCCATCGCCTGCCAGGCATTCTCCCAGGCCTGCGCCTCGTCGAAATCCTTGTCACCGGCCATGTTGCCGTTGTTGTCGGCGAAACCGTCGGAAACCAGATGGCCGACCGCTTCGTCGCGGTTGGCCGGCACGTAGATCAGGTCGTTGGCCGTCTGACCGTCGCCGTTGGCGTCGCCGCCGTAGCAGTAGGAGAAGCGGAAAGGACGGTAACGCTGGTAGACCAGACCGAAGTTGGTCGCACCGTGCTTGCCCCAGCGTGCCGTGTAGAAGGCGCTCAACAGCAGCCGCCCGTCGAACGAGCCGGCCGAATAGCCCAGCTCCTCGCTGTTGACAGCCACCTTCTGCGTATATTTCCAGGCCGACGTAGCCACCGACGACGTACCGTCGGTCACGCTGCGCGCCGTACCCATCGTATACGATCCATTGAGGTAGAGACCGCGCAGCGGCCCCTGCACGAACTCCTTCTGGATTTGGAGCGTGGTGTAGAACGAGTAGCCCTTGTTCGTATTGCGGAGCATCACGACGTTGTAGGTATTATCCGCCAGATAATTACCGGTGAAGGCAGTGCGTTGACCCTTGCCGCCATCATTGACAGACTTGCCCTCAGCCACTTCGATACCGATGTTGTCATGGTAGATCGCATTGACATCCTTCGTGTAGAGCGCTTCGAGCGTGAAGACCCAGCCGCGCCACTTGTAGTCGAGCGCAAGGTTGCTCTTCCACAGCATCGGATACTTGAAATCGGGATCGGTAATGGCGATATCGCTCTTCACGGGTTCATCCGATGCTGGCCAGTATTGCTGTATATTTCCAGTAAAGCCCAACTGATGACGATTGTCATAAGCGACACCGTCAATCTTGCCGACATACTCGGGAACACTTCCAAACAGACGGCCGTTGTTACCCGCCTGATTCGAAATCCAGACATAGGGAGGCGTACCCGTGAAGAGACCCGTACCGCCGCGCAACTGCAACGAACCGTCTTCGAGCGGTTTCCAGTTGAAGCCCACGCGCGGCGAGAACTGCGGATGCACGCCCGGATATTTCGAGACGTCGATCTTGATGCCATCCCGATAGGTGTTGGCTGCGACCGCGGGATTCTCCTGCAAGTCGGTCAGGAAAATCGGCATGTCGACACGCAGACCGTAGGTCAGCGAGAAGCGGTTGCTGGGCGTCCACTTGTCCTGCACATAGAAGCCGAGTTGCAATACGTCGACTTCGGCGAAGGGGAAACTGCCGTCGGGAGTAAGCGGATAGCGCTGCTGGAACTTCGTCTGCCCCGTACCTGCACTGTTGGCAAGACCGCCGTTGACGGGATTGAGGCCCCACTTCGCAGGATCATACGTGCGAATATCGAATCCGTTCATATTGCCGTGCGAAGCCATGTAATCCTTCGCGGCCAGCACGTTGAACTTGAAGTCGTCGATCGACGAGAAGACCCACGAGCCCGGATAGTTCTGCGCGAAGCCGTTCTTGAACGTACGATAGTCCGACTGCGTGCCGACGGTGATCTGGTGACGGCCGTAGTTCATCGTGAAGTTGTCCTGAATCTGGAAGATGTCGGTATCGAGCTGATTGTTGTAGGAGTTGGCCTCGGTACCGAAGACCGTATAGCTCGATCCGTCTTTGAGGATGTCGACCTGCGGGAAGAAACCGCCGTCCATGTCGCGATAGTCGCGCAGACGCGAGTACCCCACCTTCAACGTGTTGGACATGTGGTCGTTGATCGTCGAGTTCCAGTCGGCCATGACGATGTTGAAATCGTTGTTCGTGCGGTAGTAGCTCGACGAGAAGGGCATGGCATAGGCGTTGGGGCCGCGTCCGTTGGCAGGAGCGCCCGACGTCGAAGGTGCGTTCGTATTATAGGATTTCAGGTAGTAGTACTTCAACGAGAAGGTATTCCGATCGTTGATATTCCAGTCGATACGCGCCGTAAGACGATCGGCCCGCGTCTCGGTCTTCGACAGATCGTAACCGCCCGGATTGTAGTTGAACTGATCGCCGAGAAATTTGGCCAGATCGTCCAGATCAGCGGCCGAGACACGCGAATCGGCCAGACGGTTCGAGATCGGTTCGTCCTGACGGTCCAGCTCGCCGTTGACGAAGAAGAAGAGCTTGTTCTTCACGATCGGGCCGCTCAGGCTCACACCGTACTGACGATTGGAGAACTCCGACACCTGACCGACATAGTCGCGCACGCGGTGGCCCTGCAACTCGGGACTCTTGGTATACATATAGGCCGAAGCGTGCCACTCGTTGGTACCCGACTTGGTCACCGAGTTGATACCGCCGCCCGTGAAGCCGCCGTTGCGCACGTCGTAGGGAGCGATCATCACCTGCACCTGCTCGATCGATTCGAGCGAGATGGGCTCCGTACCCTGGGCGCCCAGCGCCGACGACAGGCCGAACGAGTTGTTGAACGACGCACCGTCGACGGTCACGTTGTTGAAACGATACGACGTACCGGCGAAATTCTTACCGCTCGACATAGGCGTCAGTTTGACGAATTCATCGAGCGAACGGCTCGTCGTAGGCAGTTTCTCCATCATTTCGAGCGTCACGACCTCCTGCGCGCCCGTGCGGTTGGCATTGAAGACCGGATTGGCCTTGCCTACGACCACCACTTCGCCGATCGACTGCGAGTCTTCGCGCAACACGAAGTCCAACGTAGCCTCCTCGCCGATGGTCAGATAGATTCCCTCGATCTTTTCCGTATTGCAGCCGATAAAGCTGACCTCCACATCGTAAGGACCTCCCACACGCATACCGCCCAAGTTGAACTGGCCGTTGCGTGTCGATGCCGTAGCATACTGCGTACCCGTCGGCGTATGCACGGCGACGATCGTCGCACCGATGATCGGCTGGCCGTCGGTGTCGGCGACGCGACCGCTCATGCTCGACGTCGTCACCTGTGCCGAAGCCGTACAGAATGCGAACAGCGACAAAAATAAAAAGGCAAGTTTCCTCATAAGTATAAGTTTAGATTAATAAAAAGGGAGATTTCCATTCGTCTACGGCATCCGGCTCCGAAAAACAGAGTCGCCATGCCACCCGTTACCCGTTGTCTTTTCGGATCGATCCGTAACATAAATCTGCTGCAAAGATAACGCTTTCCTACAAATTATAAACGCTTACCTATGTATTTATGAAAATCCGGCCGCTTTTACCTCCGAAACGCAAGTGGTCGGACTCACGACGTGAGTCCGACCACTTTACGAATCGGGTGTTTTCGTCAGAAATAACGGCCGCTCAAATCCTTCATCTCGGCCATCTCCTGCAAAGCCGGCAGGAGGCGCTGCTGCATCATTCCCTCGGCCATCGCTTCGGCACGCACCTTCTCGTCCTCGGCCGTCTGCTGCCGCTCGGCCGGATCGATCGCAGTCACCTCGAAGAGGTAAACGCCCGAAATGCCCTTGACCGGAGCCGAAACCTTGCCTTTCTCGGTCGTCTCGGTGATCGCACCCACGAGCGCCGGCTCGACACCCGCACCGTCGATGTAGAACGACCCGAAGGTCACGTCCTTGAAATCGGTCACCTCGCTGCCGAAGCTCTCGGCGGCGCCTGCGAGCGACGCATCGGAGAGGTTCTTCACGATATAGTCGTATTTCTTGTCGCGCAGCAGGCGGTTCTGAATCTGCGGGGCAGCCTTCTTCACCGAAGCGTACTCGTCGTCGTCAATCTCCGTGAGCAGCGCCACGACATAGTCCTTGCCGACCTTGAAAATCTCCGACAGGTCGCCCTTGTCCGCGCCGTAGGCCCAGCGGGCCACTTCACGCGAACCTTCCAGACCGCGAACCGAGCGGTCACCCATGTTGAGCGTCGCTATGCGCGGCGTCACGGCAGCCTTCGAGGCGGCCTCGTTGAACGCGGCGGCGGAACCTTTGGCGTTCACGGCGAAGGTGCTGGCCTGATTGTGAACGTCGCGCAGCGTTGCGGCCGAAGCCTCCACGGGATAACTTACCGTCGCCACCTTGTAATGTTTCGAGGGTTTGTCGGCACGGTAAACGTTGACGAGCTGGATGGCGTCGCCGCTCATCACCTTCACCACGTCGCCCTTTCTGGCGTCCGAAAGCGCTTCGGCCATTACGGTATTGAAGGCCGAGAAGGGGTAGACGCCCACCTCGCCGCCTGCGGCGGCCAACTCCTCGTTGGCCGAATACTGACGCGACAGATCGGCGAAATTCTCACTCGTCGCCACCGTTTTGAGACTGTCGGCCAGTTTCTCGGCGGTATACGGAAGCACGATCATTTTCAGACCGAGCGTATCGGGAGCCATGCGGCTCTCCACCACACGGGCCATCGTCCAGACGTTGTTCTTCAACTCAGGGCCGAACATCTTGCCCGCGACGAGCGCCTCGGCCTGTTCGCCCAGCTGCGCCGCCGTCACATAACGGTCGGCGATCTCGCCGTGGCGATCCTGACGCACGAAGAGTTTCACGTCCTCCGCGGCGTCGAACTTCTCGCCGACGGCGCGCACCTCCTTTTCGAGGTTCAGCATATCGTCGTCCGTAGCGTTCACCTCGAAGACCACGTACGACAGCGTGCGCGACGGCGACTGCTTGAACATCTCCTTATGGGCGTTGTAGAACGACTTGATCTCGCCCGACGAGACGCTCACCAGCGAATCGGGCACCGACGAATAACGCTTGGCGACATACTTCCCGCCGAAGACCTGGTTGGCCGCATCGACACCGTCCTCGATTTCAAGTTTGTTGACATAGGCGCCCTTGCCGATCAGCGTGGCGTATTTCTGCACGGCGCGTTCCAGCCGGGCCTGCTCGTTCAGGTCGTTCCACGCCTGTTGCGCGCGGGCGTCGGAAGCGGCCTGCGACAGGAACTGCGACACGGCGGCAGCGTTGTAAGCCCCCGTACGCGGATCGCCGAAAGCCGAATAGAAGGCCTGCGAAGGGATCTTGCCGCTGACCATGTCCAGACGCTCCTGCTCGGGAACCTCGATCCCCATCCGCTCGAAGCCGGGGACGAGCACGTGGTCGGCGAAAAGCGCCTGCCACGTCGCGGCGGCCAGCTGGTCGGACTCTTGATCGGTCGAAGCCTCTACGCCGCCGTTGCGGTTCTTGATGGCGTCGTACTGATTCAGATACTCGGAGTAGCGGATCTTGTCGCCGTCGATCACGCCGACCTTCGGATCGTTGTCCGAGAAGCCCATGTCGGTCTTCAACGACAGAATGAATGCCAAGAGCGCGAGTGCGATAATCACCGACAGAAGCGCGCCGAACTTGGTCCGTAAAGTGTTCAAACTTGCCATAAAACTGTATTTATTTTTTCATTAGTTTGCTTTCCTGCGGACGTTTTTTCGCCTCGGCACAGCCCGAACGGGTGCGGCTCTGCATCCGGCTTATCGAAAACGTCCTTTTTTCGGGCCTCCAAAGATAGTAAATTATTCGTAATTAACCCGCTGATCGGACGAAAAAAAGCTCACAACCGTCTGACCCGCGCCAGCTCGATGCGCGAACGGGTCGTGCGCAACACGCGGATTTCGAGGCCGTCGACCGTAAGCGACTGACCGGCAGAAGGAATCCCGTCCAGATGCGAGATGATGTAACCCGCCAGCGTGTCGTATTCGCGGCTCTCCTCGATGCCGAGCCCGTAGCGTTCGTTGAGGTATTTCACTTCGAGCCGGCACGAAAAGACGTACTCGTTCTCGTCGACCTGCTTCTCGATCATATCCTGCTCGTCGTGCTCGTCCTCGATCTCGCCGAAAATCTGTTCCAGCACGTCTTCGAGCGAGATGATGCCCGCCGTACCGCCGAACTCGTCGATCACCACGGCGATGTAGGAGCGGTGCTTGATGAAGTGTTCCAGCAACGCCTGCAACGGCATGGTCTCCGGCACGAAATAGGCCGTCATCAGCACCTTCCTCAGATCGGCCGGCTGGCGGAACAGGCTCTTGGAGTTGACGTATCCCACGATATTGTCGATACTGCCCTCCCAGACGAAGATGCGCGAATATTTGCTCTCGACGAAGCGGCGCGTCAGCTCTTCGACGCTCATCGACAGCTCGACGGCCTCGACATCGATGCGCGGCACCATGCAGTCGCGCACGCGCAGATCGGCGAAGTCCAGCGCATTCTGAAACAGTTTGATCTCGTTCTCCTCGTCGTGCTGCACCTCCGTCGACCCCTCGATCAGACTTTCGAGATCGGTGCGGTTGAAGTCGGCCGCCGGCGCCTGCCTCTTCATCCGGCAGCCGAACAGCCGCAGGATGACATACGAAACGACGGTCGTAAGCCATACGATCGGATAGAGCAGGATGTAAAAGACGAAGAGCAGCGGCGCGAAGGCTCGGTAATAGAAATTGGGATTTCCCTTGACGATCGACTTGGGCAGATATTCCGCCACGAAGATGATGACGACCGTCGAGATGAGCGTTTCGGCCAGCACCGACCCGCCCTGCGCCACGGCGTCCCAGCCGGCCAGCGCAGCCAGCGCGCGCAGCAGCGACGACATGTAGAGCGAATAGACGACCAGCGCGATGTTGTTGCCCACCAGAATCGACGTGATGTACTGCCCCGGATGCCGCTCGAAGACCTTCGCCACGAAATCGAGCAGGCCGCTCTGCTTGCGGTCGATCTCCAGTTTGAGGCGGTTCTTGCTCACGAAGGCGATCTCCATGCCCGAAAAGAAGGCCGAGAGGAGCAGCATCACGAGGATCAGGATAACGGATACGGTCATCGCTACGCTTCGGTTTGCGGTTCGCCCGCCTGCGGCGAAAGGGCCGCAGGGGCAGGATCGCCGTTATCGGGAGTCTTCTCTCCGGTCGGGGTTTCACCGGGGACGGCAGCCCCCGATTCGGCGGCAGGCTTTTCGCTCGCTTCGGCGGCCCGTTCACGTTCGGCTGCGGCAGGCTGCCCTTTTTTAACAGTATCGGCGGGATTGCCTTCGGCAGCAGGATTCGAAACAATTGCGGCAGCCTCCGATCCGGCAGCAGGCTTTCCGCCCGTTTCAGGCGCCGGCTCGCGTCCGGCAACGGTCTGTTCCTTCCCGACCGAGCCGGCAGGGCCGCGTTCGCCCGCAGCGGCAGGCGGGCGGGTCGCGGACTGCGGCGTCTTTTCGCCGGCCGGCCGGTCTTCCCCGTCGGCAGCTTCCGATTCGGACGGTTCGTCGTCCTCCTGGCTCACATCGACATCCATTTTCCCCGTGAAGCGGCGGAAACGCCACTCCTTGAAGGCTTCGTCCGACTCGAAGCCCTCGCCCTGAAAGACGTTGCCGCCTTCGTTCTGGACGATCTTCGTATCGACGTTCGAATAGATGCGCTGCGTCTTGGCGTTCCAGAAGAGCTGCTGGGTGTAGAGCGTCTTGCCGTCGGACTTGACGACCACCACGTCGCCCTTGGCCTCCCACAGTTTCCGGTTCTCGTAATAGATCGCGTAGTTGGCCGTCAGCACGGCGTCGACCGTCGTCAGCGAGTCGTCCTGGTAGGTGGTGATCTCGATCCCCTTGCGGAACTCGCGGTACGGCTCCTTGACCAGCGTATATCCTTCGAGCAGCGGCGCCTTGAAGAAATAGGAGCGCCGCCCGTTCTCGGACATGATGACCGACAGGTGTTCGCTGTACTCGGTCATCAGCGCCTCGTCGCCGCCGCTCGCTGCGGCAGGAGGCTTGTCGCACGAGAATAGCAAGATAGCACTCCCCGCAACGAGGAGTGCTACCAGAACATATCGTCCGATCAGACGGGCCATCTTCGCAGGCGCCTGATTAGCGGATGCAGCGAACCGTCGTCGCAATGCCGTTGACGACATAGCGCTGACCGGCCTGCACTTCATTGAAGAAGCACTCCTCCTTCGAGGGCCATGCGCTGCGGAAGGCGGCCATCATCTTGGTCGCGGTCTCTTTCAGATCGGCCTCTTCGAGCAGCTGAGCGGCCTTCTCCATCGTGTCGTAAGCCACCCAATACATCGCCTGCGAAGTAAAGTTGGCACCCGAAGCCTGTGCGCCGTAGCACTGCGCCAGCACGAAATAGGTCATGCCGTCCTCGGGATTGAGCGCCTGCGCTTCGAGCGCGGCCTTGCGGGCCTCGGCATAGTTCTTCGTAGCCAGCTGTACGACGCCGATGCGCACCAGCAGCTTCTCCTTCTCGACATTGTCGGTCTCGACGGCCAGCGCCTCGGTCAGATACTTGATCGCCTTGTCGTACTCCTGCTTGTTCTGGAAAGCCTGCGCGAGGAACAACGCGGTTTCGGCCGACGGCTTCACTTCGTAATATTTCTCGGCGGTAGTCAGATAGAACTCGCTGTCGCATTTGGCGCGCGTCATCAGATCGACGGCCTGCGCCAGCACGTCGGGATCGTTGTTGCTGGCGGCGATCTTTTCCTTGAACATCGCTTCCAGATTCTCGCACGAAGCCACGCCCGACAGGCCGAAGCACTTGTCGAACTGATCCTTATACTCGGCAGCCTGCCCCGTAGCGCCGTCGAAGACAGGCGACAGACGGTCGTACTCGGCGATGATCTCCTCGGGCGAACCTTCGCCGTCGTCCTTATAGTAGTCGGTGAGCTGCTTGAAATAGATCGCTACCAACTCCGGATCGGGCTGTGCAGCGATCGCCTCGCGGAACAGCTCCAACACCCGTTCGTGGTCGAGCGGATTATAGATCAGAAAGTCGCGTGCCTTGCGGTCGAGGATGTAGGCCTTGCCGCGGGTCGCATGATCGCCGAAATTCTCGATACGCAGATCGTAGAGCAGCATCAGCGAGTCGATGTAGGTCTTCTTCTCGGCTACGCTCTTAGCACGCGCGATCTTGTTCTTCATCACCGTAGCGCCCTTGGCATAGATATTCTCCGAAGCCTTGGGACACTTGTCCAGCAGTTGTTTGAGGTACCCCGAAGCAGTCTGGAAATCCTGGTTGCCGACCGCCTCGTTGAAAAAGTTGAGCAAATAGATGTTGTCTTTCCGTTCCTCGGGCGTTGCGCCGTATTTGCCGTACTTCGCATCGTCGCTGAAATCCTGGGCCATCGCCACCACTCCGACGACGGCCAACGCTACAGAGAGCAGAATTTTTACGCTTTTCATCTTAACTATTCCCTTCTTATTTTAGATTTTGTCAAGTTTAATCGTATTTGTAACGCACGAACCACGAATCCTCGCCGAAGAGCGTCAGACCGAGCGAGAATTTCACATAGCGCTGCCGTACCAGCCCGATCTGCCGGTTGTCGATCCGAAGCGGCGAATCGTTTCCGCGCTGGCCGAACTCCACGCCGAAATCGATGCTCGACCGGCCCAGAAAACGCACCGGCATACCGAATCCGGCCGTCACGGCATATTGCGACAAGGTCTTCCCCTCAAAGGTCTGGTAGTAGGTTCCGTACCGGAATCCCACGCGGTAAGACCAGCGTTTCAGGTAATTGCGGATATCCATCCGGTTGGGCGTATACTCGAATCCCAACTTGACGGTGTTCGTGTTCTTATAGGCGACGTTGACCGCTCCGGGAACGGACTTCGGCGACTCGTTGTTCTCCCAATTCTGGTAGATGTAGTCGACGCCCGCCGCGATCTTGGCGTTCTGGTAGTAGAGCCCCACGCCCAACTGAACGGGCAATTTGAGTGCCATGCGCGTCGTATCACCCCGCACCACGGTGCCGTAAATATCGCCGTTGACGACCGTCTGATTCACCGACGGACGCAGATTACCGCCCATATCGTAGGTCGCGCCCAGCGTCAACACCTGCCGCTCGGACTGGATCAGATCGGCTTGCAGCCCCAGCTGCATCTTGATGCGCGAAATCCCGTAGGAGTCGGTGCCCGTCACCGTATTGACCGAACCGCCGTTGACGATGTTGTTCGAGACCACCGTCTGATACGTCCGCTCGATGTCGCCCCAATAGTATTGGGCGGCGACGCCGATCGAAACGCGCTTGACCACCTCCCAGCCGATGCCCAGCTTCACCTCCGTCAGGTCGCCCTCGCCGGCGTAAAGATACTGCACGCGGCCGATATTGCCCCACACGTCGTCGCTCTGTTCATCGGCCGAAACACGGTAGCCGACGCTGCTGTACGGCGTCAGGCTGAATCCCAGTCCGAGCCGCCTGGCCAGCGGCAGCTGAAAGGCGATGTCGTGGAAATTGAACGTATTGTAGCTCGTGCGCGACGTGGTCTGCGCACCGTCGGCATACTTCTGTTGGCGGTTGTAAAAGTTGACCCCCTCCACGCCGAAATCGAAGAGAAATCCCTGGCGGGGCGTCAGGCTGTACGCCGCAGGATTGAGCGGATTGACCATCACCGAGCTGCGCATCCCCAAGCCTACGCCTCCCATCGACCGCTGGGCCACCACGCCGGGCGTCTGCAATTCGCCGATGCCGTACATCGAATAGGGAGAAAAGGCATTGATACTGCTTGTCTGAGCCATTGCCGAAACCGGCACGACCAGCATCGCAGCGACAGCCAGTCTATACATTAATCTCTTCACTATCATTCGTTTTAGCATTCGGCATTAAACTCCAAAATCCGATTCAGACCCAAGAAGACGAGTTCACAGTCTGCAAATATCGCATTTTTAATTCTTTTCGCAAAGTTTTTTGCGGCGCCACCGGTAAAAATTATGCAAATATCCGCATTTTCCCGCCGGAAACGCGCGATGTATCCTTCGATTTCGAAGGCGATGCCGTTCATCACGCCCTGCTCGATGCAGGAGGTCGTAGTCGTCCCGTAAAGGCGCTCTTCGGCAGTCTCGCGGCACAACGGAAGCCTGGCCGTATAGCGGTGCAGCGCCTGAAAACGCATCCCCATTCCGGGAGAAATGGCCCCGCCGCGGTAGGTGCCGTCGCCCGACACGTAGTCGACGGTGATGGCCGTTCCGAAATCGACGACCAGCGCGTCGCGCCCTTCGGCCACGAGCGCCGCCCCCACCGCGGCGGCGAGGCGGTCGGCGCCGAGCGTTTCGGGCGTATCGTAGCCGTTGCGGATCGGCACGGGCGTCGCCGGTGTAAATTCCAGACACTTCACGGCACGCACCCGCAGCATCCGCGCCAGCGGTGCGGTACGGCCTCCGGTAGAGGCGATAATGGCCCGGTCGATCGCCGGCCAGCGCGCCAGCAGGCCGTCGAGCAATTTGGTGTCGCACTCCTCGGCGAGCAGTTTCTCGACGATTTCACCCCCGTCGAAAACCGCCATTTTTATCAGCGTATTGCCGATGTCGATCGTCAGGTTCACGCGTCTTGTTCTTTATACAACGATTTCAGTATCTCCCATGCCCCTGCGATGTCGGTTACCCCTCTAACGGTCATCGCCAAACGGTTATTGTGCTGTTTGAGCACAAATTTATCGGGCCGTCGGGTCACGCGGCGCAACAGCTCCGAGAAGACCTCGCTCTTGTAGAAGGGCGACGCCGCGTCGCCCACGAAGTGTACGATCATCAACCCGTTCTTGACCTTCACGCGCTCCATGCCCAGACGCACCGCCTCCCAACGCAGACGCACCACGTCGAGCAGCTCCCTGGCCGCCTGCGGCAGCGCCCCGAAACGATCGACGAGCCGCTGCTCGAACCGTTGCAGCTCCTCCTCGCTGCGCATCGCGTCGAGCTCGCGGTAAAGCCGCAGTTTTTCGGCCGTCTGGCTCACGTAGGAGTCGGGCAGCTCGGCCTCGACGTCGACCTCGACGGCCGCATCCTCCACATAGCGCAACTGCTCGACGACCTCCTGCTCGCGGTCGCTCAGCCCCGCCACGTCGAGTCCCTCGGCCCGCAGTTCGGCCACCGCTTCGCGCATGATCTTCTGATAGGTCTCGAACCCGATGTCGGCGATGAATCCGCTCTGCTCGGCCCCCAGCAGGTTGCCGGCGCCGCGGATGTCGAGGTCCTGCATGGCGATGTTGAACCCCGATCCCAGGTCGGAGAACTCCTCGATGGCACGCAGACGCCGCCGTGCATCGCTGCCGAGCAGTTCGTCGGGCGGCGACAACAGGTAGCAATAGGCCTTGCGATCCGACCTCCCCACACGGCCGCGCAGCTGATGCAGGTCGCTCAGACCGTAGTTCTGGGCGCCATCGACGATGATCGTATTGGCGTTGGGGATGTCGATGCCGTTTTCGACGATAGTCGTCGAGACCAGCACGTCGAACTCGCCGTAGATGAAATCCATGACGAGCCGTTCGAGCTGCTCGGCCGGCATTTTGCCGTGACCGACCCCGACCCGCGCCTTGGGGCAGACGCGCGTAATCAGGCCCGCGACGGTTTGGAGATCCTCCACGCGGTTGTGGACGAAATAGACCTGCCCGCCGCGCGCCAACTCCGCTTCGACGGCATCGCGGACGATCTCCTCCGAGAAGACGTGTGACTCCGTGACGATCGGCTGGCGGTTGGGCGGCGGCGTCGAGATGACCGACAGGTCGCGCGACCCCATGAGCGAAAACTGCAACGTGCGCGGAATGGGCGTCGCCGTGAGCGTGAGCGTGTCGACATTGACGCTCAGCTGCGTGAGCTTCTCCTTGGCCGCCACGCCGAACTTCTGCTCCTCGTCGATGACCAGAAGCCCCAGATCGTGGAAGCGGACGTTCTTGCCCAGCATCTTGTGCGTGCCGATCAGAATGTCGATCCGCCCCGCTTCCAGATCGGCGAGAATCTGCTTGGTCTCCCTGGCCGATTTCGTACGGTTCAGGTATTCGATTTTCACCGGAAAGTCGCGCAGCCGCTCCATGAACGAACGGTAGTGCTGCAACGCCAGAATGGTCGTGGGAACCAGTACGGCGGTCTGCTTGCCGTCGCAGGCGGCCTTGAAGGCGGCGCGGATCGCCACCTCCGTCTTGCCGAAGCCCACGTCGCCGCAAACGAGCCGGTCCATCGGTTCGGCCGACTCCATGTCGCGCTTCACGGCCTCGATGGCCGCCTGCTGGTCGGGCGTCTCCTCGTAACGGAACGAGGCTTCTAGCTCGTGCTGCAAGTACCCGTCGGCCGAGAAGGCGAAGCCCTGCGATGCCTTGCGCTTGGCATAGAGCGCGATCAGCTCGCGCGAAATATCCTTGACGGCTTTCTTGGTAGCCGCTTTGAGCTTCTGCCAGGCGCCGCTGCCCAGCTTGTAGACCTTGGGCGGCTCGCCGTCGCCGCTCTTGTAACGCGAAATGCGGTGCAGCGAATGGACGTTGACGAAGAGTACGTCGCCGTCGCGGTAGACCAGCTTGATCGCCTCGTGCGTGCGCCCGTTCTCGTTGATCTTGACCAGACCGCCGAACCGCCCCACGCCGTGATCGATATGCACCACGTAATCGCCCGGTTTGAGCTGGTTCAGCTCGGCGACGGTCATCTGCTCGTCGCGCCGGATCTCGCCGTTGATGCGGTAACGCTGGTAACGGTCGAAGAGCTGGTGGTCGGTATAACAGCAGAGACGGAGCGTATGGTCGACGAACCCCTCGTGCAGCGTGAGCGACACCGGCGTGAAGACCACCCCGCCGCGGCCGACCTGGTGGAAAATATTTTGCAGGCGTTCGACCTGGGCCTTGTTCTCCGATAATATATAGGTGCGATACCCTTTCTGTATCGCGGCGGAAAGGTCGTCGGCCAGCAGCTCGAAATTTTTGTTGAAGGAGGGTTGCGGCGCCGTGCGGAACTCCACCGCGACCGTCGCCGGCCGCTCGGCCAGCGTATCGCGCGCCGCGAAGAGTCTCTTTCCGGCCAGCGCGTCGAGCAGCTGCCGGCGGGGGGGTCGCGCCCCGGCCACGCCCGCGGTGCCCTACCG
>OGQR01001033.1_pt1 | contig 20377 bp, 19 predicted proteins | sample 1553271 | NCBI WGS metagenome assembly OGQR01 (sample SAMEA2579970, study PRJEB22360) | human gut metagenome | biome: human gut; feature: human-associated habitat; material: faeces | place: Denmark | collected 2008/2010 | reverse complement strand
AGGTAGTCGAGGGGACGGTTCCCGCGCGTGGTCACGAACGTGCCGAACATCGTGATGTTGAAGAGGATGATCTTCGCGTTCGTCAGCTGCACGACGAAGCCGGACAAAAACGAACACGTCGTCCGGGACGATTCCCGCAGTGCCCCACCGCTTCGCGCGATACCCCACGCGAGCCAAAGGATGTACGCCGCCCCGATATAGCGCACGTAGACAACGGACGCGCCCAGCGACGTCCCCAGCGCCCCGCAACACGCGGCCACCACCCAGAGCGCGACAGAGAACCCCGCGACAAGCCCCCACCACATCCGCAGCGCGGCGCGCCGCCCGTACTTGAACGTGCAGGAGAGCGCATAGAGGTTGGCCGGGCCCGGCGTGTAGCCGACCGCGAAAATGTAGGCGAGAAGCGCCGCGCCGGACGACGCCGTCATGTGCGCGTTCCTCCCGCTACACCCTGGGGAGTTCCCAGCCCGGACGGTAGGTCGTGCGCGTGAAGGCGTTCGCCGCCGCGTTGTTCGTCGCCCGATGGCCGTCCCACAGCAGCTTGCACTTCCCCGTCTGGGCAAGGACGTTTCCGAGCAGGACGGTCTTCACGAGCGGCACGCCGAAACGGAAGTCCGCGTTCGCGCGGCGTCCCTCGCGGATGGCCGCGAAGAATTCGTGGACGTGGCTCTTCTTGATGCGCGGCAACCAGGGTTTGGGCCGCTTGATCCCCTTCTTGAGCGAGGACGGCACGAACTGCATCGCCGAACCGAACTCGTTCTGCCAGAGGATGCCCTTCTCGCCCATCCAGAGCGTGCCGATCTGACCGAGCGGAAGATTGTACTTCCGCTCCAGCTCCTCGACGATGGGCGGCATGTCGGGCATCGGGGCCGCCGCGGCCTCCTGTTTGGGTTGCAGACGCCATGCGCGGATGTCGGTGTACCAGCGGCCGTTGTATTCGCGCGACTCGATGTTGACCGACACGAGGAAGGTCTCTCCTTCGCGCAGTTTGGCCACGTCGCTCTCCTTGTTGAAAAACGTCACGCAGATTTTGCGGGAGAACTGCCCGCCGTCGTTGTAGTCGAAGACAACGTCCTGACGCTGCCATTCGCCCCGCGCGGAAGTACCCCGCGTCACGGGCATGATCTTATATACGACTCCTTCGAATTCCATAATATCATCAATAAATCGGTTGAAAACAATGATCGAAAAAAGTGTCTCCCGAAGAGACACTTTTCCCGTATGACACGCCGACGGCGATTACTTCTTCGCCGGCTCGGCCACCTTCGTGCTGTCGGCCGGAGCGGGTTCCACGTAAGGTTTCACGTCGACCACCTCCACGCTGAATTCGAGCGCTTCGTTGGCCCCGATGTCGCGGCCCGCGCCGCGCTCGCCGTAGGCCAGCTCCGCCGGAATCCACAACGTGATCTTACCGCCCTTGCCGACGAGCTTCATGCCTTCGGTCCAACCCTTGATGACGCGGTTGAGCGGGAACTCGGCCGGTTCGTTGCGCTCGTACGACGAGTCGAAGACCTTGCCCTTGCGGTTCTTGCCCTCGTAATTCACCACGACCACGTCGCGGTCGTCGACGGCGATCGTGTCGGCGTCGCCCGGACGCTCGATCTTGTAGAGCAGGCCCGATTCGGTCTTCTCGACACCCGACTTCTTGGCGATGCCTTCCAGCCACTTCGCCGACGCCTCGGCGTTCTCGCGCGGACGGACGACCATGAAGTAGTTTTGCAGATAGCCCTGGACGATCATCTCGTCCATCTTGGCGACGCTGTCGCGCACGTTGGCCATCGCCTCGGTGATCCATACGATCTGTACGGGGATGTCGCTCGACTTGATATTGTTACCGATGTCGTTACCGAAAGCGTACGACACCGAGTCGCACTCGCCCGGCGTGAGGAACATCGGCTCCGCAGCGGGAAGCGTGTCTTTCAGCATCCCCGCCGAAGCGGCGGCGACAGCAGCCTGCATCGCCTTCTTCTGCTGGATGGCGAAGGCGCGTGCGCCGCGCTTGTTCATGAAGTAATCGCGCAGGATGTCGATGGCATCCTCGTGCTTCTGCTTCGACTTGTCGAGCGCGCCCTCCTTGATGCCCTTGTTCACCTCCTCGAAATTGAAGGGGATGTCGCTCATCTCGTACTGCATTCCGTAGCCGATATTGGCTCCCAATGCATACGACAGCGAGTCGAATTTCGACAGACTGCCCATTTTCAACGTCTTGTTGCCGCCGCAGGAGCAGAGCAACACGGCACCCGCGAGCGCCGCAACCGATAACAGTTTTTTCATTTGCGTATCAAAGTTTTTATAAAGTTTCATAGTGCACAAGCATACAAAGATATACAAATTAATCGATATTCGTGCGTCCGTCGGCGGCAAATCGCAGTTTTTCCCGCAAAATCCGCCTAACGGCCGCCGGACTTTCCTCCGGCGGGCGCATCGGCCTGCACGTCGAGCAGTTCGGCTTCGTAATAGAGCGTCTCGTTGGCCCCCACTCCCAACGTCCGGTCGCCCTCGGCACCGTAGGCCAGCGCGGCAGGAACCCACAATTTCACGGCACCGCCGCTGCCCAGCAGCTTCAACCCCTCGCGCAACCCCGCGGGAAGCGAATCGAGGCGCGTGCGCAACGTATCGCCACGCTCGTAGGAGGAGTAAATCTCTCCGCCGTCGCGCCGCAACGCCTTGATGCGAACGGCGATGCGGGCCGTGTCGGAGGCGATCGTCCGTTTGAGGTCGCCGTCGCGCGTAACGTCGTACCGCAGACCCGATTCGCTGCTCTTGAACCCCTGACCCGAAGTCACGTCGTCCAGAAACCGCCGCTCCTGCTCGCGGATCTTCTCGGGCACGGCATAGTTCACATAACGCAGGTAGAAGGTCTGCGCCTCCTCCATGGTCATCGACTGCCGGCCGGCGAAATAATCCGCGATTCCCTTGCAGACGGCCGCGGCATTCAGCGTCGAATCCATTTTCAGCAGGTTGGCACCCACGTTGAGACCGATGACATAAGCCACCGAATCGGTATCGGTGTGCAATTTCACCCCGCCGCCGCTTTTGGAACAACCGCTCCACAACGTCAGCATCAGGATCGGAAGGATCGTAAATCGTTTCATATCGTTGGTCGTTTTAATTCTTTACCGCAGGCATCGTGACACGGATCAGCAGCGCCCCGAGCAGGGCCGAGGCGAGCGATCCCAACAGAATGGCGATCTTGCCCTGATTGACGAAGAACTCCTCGTCGAAAGCCAGCGCGTCGACGAAGATCGACATCGTGAAACCGATACCGCCCAGGCAGGCCACGGCCAGCAGCATCCGCCACGAAACGCCGCCCGGCATCTCGGCAAACCCCGACTTGACGGCCGCCCAGCTCGTGAGAAAGATTCCAAGCGGCTTGCCCACGAGCAACCCCAAGAAAATGCCCATGCCGACGGCTCCGCCCTCAGAAGAATAGCGGAAAATATCGAGGTATTCCAGATCGATGCGCACCCCCGCGTTGGCCAACGCGAAGATCGGCATGATGATGAACGTGACGTACGGAGCGAGCAGATCTTCCAGACGGTAACTCATGCCGATCGAGTTGTAGGAGAGGTCCTTCATGCGTTGCAGGTAATAACGCTGCTCGGCATCGGGAAAACGTTCGTCCTCCTCGCGCACCCGTTCCAGCGACCGGGTGAAGTTGCGCAGCTGGCGGAAGAAATAGGGCTTGCTGTAACGCGGGCGCATGGGAATGATCATCGCCATCGCCACGCCCGACAGCGTAGCATGGATGCCCGAATAATAGAAAAGTCCCCACACCACGAAGGCCGGGATCAGGAAATAGGAGATCCGCGTCTCGCCCAGACGGTTGAGTCCGTAAAGCCCTGCCATAATGGCCAGTGCGAGGAACAGAAAACCCCATTTCACCTCACCGCCGTAGAAGATGGCGATTACCAGGATCGCGCCCAGGTCGTCGACTACGGCCAGCGCCGTGAGGAAAATTTTGAGCGAGACGGGCACACGATCGCCCATGAGCGACAGGATGCCGATGGCGAAGGCGATGTCGGTGGCCGTGGGTATTCCCCAGCCGTGCGCCGCCGGCGTGCCGTGGTTGAAGGCCAGATAGATCAGCGCCGGCGCGAGCATACCGCCCGCCGCGGCCATGACCGGCAGGATCGCCTTGCGCGCCGTCGAAAGTTCACCGCAGACGATCTCACGTTTGATTTCGAGCCCCACGACGAAGAAGAAAATCACCATCAGTCCGTCGTTGATGAGCTTTTCGACGTTCATGTCGCGCGGGAAAACCAGATCGACCACATGGTCGGGGCTCTCGATCAGCAGCGACAGGTCGGTGCTCAGCACGTGTTCGTAGTACATCGCCGTCGAGGGCAGATTGGCCAGCAGCATCGCCGCCGCCACGCAGAGCATCAGCACCGCGCCGCCTGCCCACGGCACGCGCATGAAACGCCGGCGCCGTTCGTCGAGCCGGTGCCGCTTGCGCACCCAGCTGTACCGCGAGAAGAGTTCGGCATGATCCTGAGGTGTACGTTGATCGCTCATAATTCGGATTTAAGGGTCAGTCCGCAAAGTTTGTAGAGGATGCGCGCACCCGTCGAGGCGTCGATCGAACTCCCGGGACGGGGAACGACCTCCACCACGTCGAAACCGATGATCCGGCGCCCCGAACGCACCGTCTCGTGCAGCAGGTAGACGGCCTGATTGAAGGTCAGCCCGCCTGCGACGGGCGTACCGGTATGGGGGCAGTATTCGACCGACAGGCCGTCGATGTCGAAGCTGACATAGACCCGTTCGGGCAGTTCGGCCACGATGCGGCGGCAGGTCGCACCCCATGTTTCGCCTTCGAAGGCTGCCGCGGAGAGCTGCGTGTCGTCGAACATGCGGATGCGTTCCGAAGAGCGTGCCAGTTCCGCCTCGGCGTCGCAATAATCGCGCACGCCGACCTCGACGATCCGCTCCGCCTGCGGCACGTCGCGCAGCACGTTGTACATGATCGACGCATGGGAGTATTCGAACCCTTCGTAGGCCCTGCGCAGGTCGCAGTGGGCGTCGATATGCAGAATCCCGAACCCTTCGCCCCGCTCGCCGAGCGCCTGCACCAGTCCGTAGGGAGTCGAGTGGTCGCCGCCGACCAGGCCGACGAGCTTGCCTTGCGCCAGCCACGCACGGGCCTGCGCACGGATATTTTCGTTCATCTGCACGCAGCCTTCGTTCACGCGGCGGATTTTGCGGCAGACCGCATCGTCGGCGACCGACCCGCCCTCTTCGAGGTGGCGGATCACCCGCTCGGCGTCCGAGCGCAGCCGTTGCGAAGTCTCCAACAGCGAGTAGTCGATGTCGGCCGTGGCGATGCCGAGCCGCCACGCGCCGGGCGACAGAGCGTCGCAGAGGTCGAGCTGCATCGAGGCTTCGATAATGGCGTCGGGCGCCTCCGACGTCCCCGTACCGTAGGAAACCGTAACGTCCCACGGCGCCGAAATCAGCACCAGCCTCGCCTCGTCGGGCGTGAACGGCAGGCCGAAATAGGCCCCGTTGTCGAGCCCTACCCCATTGGGGTCGAATGTATCGAGTGTATTCATATCAAATCGTCATATCGCATCCGGAGGTACCAGCGCACCGCAACGGGACATCCGCAGGCTCCGCGAACCGGCAGGGTGTTTGCAACGTATCTCCGCAAAGATACGAAAAGTCGAGCGCAGAAGCAAGCGCCAGCTTGATTATGCCGAGACAGAGTATCCAAGGCGGAGTCAAAGATACGAAACCTTTCAAATTTTCCTACCTTTGTCCCGATTATACATGGTGAAAAGTGAAAATCGTCATCGATAACGCCATCCCGTTTCTCGAAGGGGTCCTCGAACCCTACGCCGAGATACGCTATCTTCCGGGCAGGGAGATAGCGGCGCGCGACGTGCGCGACGCCGACGCGCTGATCGTCCGCACCCGCACGCGCTGCGACGCGGCGCTGCTCGACGGTTCGCGGGTGCGGTTCATCGCCACGGCGACCATCGGATTCGACCATATCGACCTCGACTACTGCCGGCGCCGGCAGATCGGCGTAGCAACGGCCGCAGGCTGCAACGCCCGCGGCGTATTGCAATGGATCGCAGCCGTACTGCATCACCTCTCGCAGCGCGACGGGTGGCATCCGGCCGAAAAGACGCTGGGAGTGGTCGGCGCGGGACACGTCGGGGAGCTGGTACGCCGGTACGCCGCATCGTGGGGATTCCGCGTGCTGACCTGCGATCCGCCGCGTGCCGCACGCGAAGGCGGCGGCGACTTCGTCCCGTTGGAGGAGGTGGCGCGGCACTGCGACCTCGTCACGTTCCACACGCCGCTCGATGCCACGACGCGCCGCATGGCCGACGAAGCCCTCCTCCGTCAGTTGAAACCGAAGGCCGTGGTCATCAACTCGTCGCGCGGCGAGGTGGTCGACGGCGACGCGCTGCTCCGCAGCGGCCGTCCCTATATCCTCGACGTCTGGGAACACGAACCCGACATCGACCGCCGGCTGCTGGCGGGGGCGATCCTCGCCACACCCCACATCGCAGGTTATTCGGCGCAGGGCAAGGCCAACGCCACGGCCATGGCCGTCGGGGCCGTCGCCCGCCGTTTCGCGCTGCCGCTCGAAGGGTGGTACCCCGCCGTCGCGCCGTCGCATCCCCGCCCGATCGGCTGGGACGAACTGGCCGCAACCATCGGCGCACGCTACGACATCGCCGCCGAGAGCGACACGCTCAAACGCCACCCCGAACGATTCGAGGCGTTGCGCAACGGCTACTCCTACCGAGAGGAGTATTTCTGAGCCGGTGATCGGAAACCGCCGCCTTCGCCGCGAACGCCCTCGTCCCGCCGGAAGGAGACGGCGATGCGGACACCCCGCGCGGAACGAGGACGAAGGTCCCGCGGCCGCCGGCAAATTGTCGATCGTCCGTTGTCGATTGTGAAAATATACCTATATTTGCACCGTTAATTCATCGGTACATGCTGTACGGCAAACTCATCAAACCCCTGCTCTTCTCCCTGCCTCCCGAACAGGCCCATCACATCGTGACGGCAACCCTTTCGCTGCTCGGCAAGGTACCCGGCGGACGGTGGTTGCTGCACAAACTCTATGCGACGGAAGACCCGTCGCTCGAACGCGAAGTCTTCGGCATCCGTTTCAAGAATCCCGTAGGAATGGCCGCCGGATTCGACCGTTACGGCCACATCTACCGCGAACTGTCGGCCATGGGTTTCGGATTCGTCGAGGTGGGAAGCATCACCCCCAAGCGTCAGCCGGGCAATCCCAAGCCGCGCATCTTCCGGCTCGACGCGGCCCGCGCGCTGCTCAACCGCGTAGGCATTTGCAGCCACGGTCTCGACCGCGCCGTGGCGCACCTGCGACAGCCGCGCGGAGAGGCGATCGTCGGCTGCAACATCGGCAAGAACACGGCCACACCCTGCGACCAGGCGCCGGCCGACTACCTCAAATGCTTCCGCAACCTCTACCAGTACGCCGACTATTTCACGATCAACGTCGCCTGCGATCCGGGGCAGAAGGCAGCATCGTACCAGACGCGCGAAAACATCACGAAGATTCTGGAACCGCTCTTCGAATTCCGCCGCGGGCAGAACCAGTACCGCCCCATCCTGCTGAAAGTCTCGCCCGACCTCTCGGACGAGACGATCGACCTGATGACCGACATCATGCTCGACACGCCGCTCGACGGCATGGTAGCCGTCAACGCCACCGTCTCGCGCGAAGGAGTCGACCGGCTCGAAGCGACGCGCATCGGCGCCGGCGTCGTGAGCGGACAGCCGCTCACGCAGCGGGCACTGGAAGTCGTGCGCCGCATCCACACCCGTTCGCAGGGAACCTACCCGATTATCGGCGTCGGCGGTCTGATGACGCCCGACGACGTGCGGGCCATGCTCGACGCAGGGGCTGCGCTGGTACAGATCTACACCGGCTACATCTACAACGGCCCGGGCTACGTGCGCGAAATCTGCCGCGCACTGCTCGAAAAGAAGGCCGCAGAAAACTGATACGCTCCATGAAAGCCACGATCATCACCATCGGCGACGAAATCCTCATCGGACAGATCGTCGACACCAACTCCGCATCCATCGCCCGCCACCTCAACGCGGCGGGCATCGTCGTCGCCGAAAAGGAATCGGTCGGCGACGACCGCGATGCCATCGTCGCCGCGCTCCGCCGCGCCATGGACGGCAGCGACGTGACGATCCTCACCGGCGGCCTCGGTCCCACGAAGGACGACATCACCAAACGTACGCTCGCCGAGCTGTTCGGCTGCGAGCTGGTGCGCGACGAACGGGTCGCCCGGCACGTGCGCCGGATGCTCGAAAGCCGGGGCATCGCCTACAACGACCTCAACCGGGGACAGTCGCTCGTTCCCGCCTGCTGCACGGTGCTGTTCAACGCCCACGGCACAGCGCCGGGGATGTGGTTCGAACGCGACGGCCGTGTCGTAGTCTCGCTGCCGGGCGTGCCGTTCGAAATGGAACACCTCATGCAGGACGAAGTGATGCCGCGTCTCAAAGCCCGCTTCGCCCTGCGGCAGATCGTACACCGCACGCTCATCACCTCGGGACTGGCCGAGTCGATGCTCGCCGAACGGATCGCCGGCTGGGAGGCCGCCCTGCCGCCCTACCTGCATCTGGCCTACCTCCCCTCGCCCGACAAGGTGCGGCTGCGGCTGTCGGCCTACGAGGTCGAAGGCGAAGAGGTGGCGCACGAAATCGAAGCGCAGTTCGAGAAGCTGCGCACGATCATTCCCGAATATATCCTCGGCTACGAAACGGCCACGATCCAGTCGGTCGTCCACGACCTGCTCACGCAGCGCCACCTGACGCTCGCCACGGCCGAAAGCTGTACGGGAGGCGCCATCGCCGCCCGGTTTACCGCCATGCCCGGCGCCTCGGCCTACTTCCGGTGCGGCGTGGTCAGCTACACCGTCGAGGCGAAACACGACCTGCTGGGCGTAAGCCTCGACGACATCGACCGCTACGGCGTGGTGAGCGAACCCGTCGTCCGTGCCATGGCCGAAGGAATGCGGCGCACGGCGCACGCCGACTATGCAGTGGCTACCACCGGCGTCGCAGGCCCCGCGGGCGGCACGCCCGAATGTCCGGTCGGAACGGTCTGGATGGCCGTGGCGGGCCCGCAGGGAACCGTCGCCGTCTGCCGGCAGTCGGGCAGCGACCGCGGCCAGATCATCGATCGTGCGTCGGGACAGGCCATCGCCCTGCTGCGCGACGAGATTCTGTGGCAGAATTTCGTGAACAGCTATCAAATCTACAGAAAGGATAGAGAAATGACGAAAAATCAAATATAAATCATTGAAATATAGCTATTTATATTTTATTGCGGAATTTTCGGTTGTTTTTGCGATTTTCCTGATAAAGCCCATGATTGCCCGATATTTGTTACTATTTTGTTACTTGAAAATACCGCAGTAACAAAACAAATTTGCTATATTTGCCGTTGGAGCAATAAACGGGAACGGTATGGTGAAGCAGAAACAGACGGTCAAATTGAAGGAGCCGGTGCGAATCCGGTTCAAGCAACTCTCCAACGGAAATCAATCCATCTATTTGGACTATTATACGGGCGACGTGATCCGTAAGGAGAACTATGTCGGCGGCAAGCGGAAATACGAGTTTCTGAAGCTATACCTTATCCCCGAACGGACGCGGGAGGATAAGGCAAAGAACGAAGCGACGCTCGCCCTTGCCAAAGCGATTCAGAGCAAACGGATCGTCGAGGTGCAGAACGACGCGCACGGATTTCAGAATACGAACAAGTCCAAAGTGAACCTGCTCGACTATCTGGAAAATATCGGGAAGCAGTCCGCCGAGCAGGGAAGCCGGAATTATGCACGAACGGTACTCAATACTGTTCGGGCATTGAAGCTGTTTCGCGGCGACTATATCGCTTTTCGGGACGTCGATAAGGAGTTTCTTTCGGAGTTTACTGATTACCTGCGACAGATGCCGAAGGCCAGCAAATACGGCGTATTGAAAACCGGAGGCAGATTGAGTAACAATTCGGTTGTCTCCTATTACGGGACGCTCCGCACAGCAATCAATCGCGCCTACAAGGAGGGTATTATTACCGTCAATCCCACCAAAGAGTTCGATTTCGCAAGTAAAGTTCGACAAGAGCCGAGCCGCCGCGAATATCTGACAATCGATGAGTTGAAGACGCTGATAAATACCGAATGTCGGCACGAGATCATCAAGCGGGCTTTTCTTTTCAGCTGTCTGTGCGGCCTGCGCGTAAGCGACATTCGTAAATTGAGGTGGTGCGACCTGCAACGAAACGGCGGACGTGTCCGCATCGAAATCACGATGCAAAAGACCAAAGAACCCCTTTACCTGCCGATTTCGGACGAGGCGTTGAAGTGGCTGCCGGAGCGTGGCAAGGCGAACGACAGCGATTTTATCTTTCCGCTGACGCACGAGGGGACGGTGAACGACACGCTGCAACACTGGGCGAAAGTCGCTGGAATCACCAAACACATCTCGTTTCACGTTGCCCGTCATACCCATGCCACGATGATGCTGACTTTGGGTGCCGATTTATATACCGTCAGCAAATTGCTCGGCCATAAGAATATCGCCACGACGCAGATTTATGCCAAAATCGTGGACAAGAAGAAAGAGGAAGCTATTGGGCTGATTCCGAATCTAACCGACTGAAACAGAGGCCAAACGTGCGGACGATGATTCGCACGTTTTTCTTTTTCAACAGTTTTTCGTATCTCTGACTTCGTCTTAGATACTCCCGCTCGGCAAAATACAAACTTTGTTTGCTTTTGCTCTCGCTTATCATTATCTTCGTATGAAACAAGACGGATTATGGAAGGTATGGAGTTGAAACCGCAGTTCGACAAACTGCAAAAGATATTCGACCGTTGTATCAAGCACGCTTATGACGTATCGAGAGAGCGGTTGGCCATGAAAACCGCCGGTCTCGACCCGGAGCAGATGCAGCAAGTGGAACGGCAGGAGCATAGCCGCACCGCCGACGAGTTGGCCGAGTTGTATTTGCACCACTCCGTATTGTCCGACTTTCGGTTCTGTTACTCCGAACTGGCATTTCTTTGGGAAGGCGGATTCTTCGAGACGTTGAATGCCGATGAAAAAAGAAAGTACCTCGCATTCTCCGTACCCTCGTTCGACTATTCCCGATACGAGCGGGACAACACGGCCTATGATGCCGAGCTGCCATATTTCTCCGTCGTTATAAACGTCGTCGTTCGAGAGCGTTATGCAGCTTATTTGCGGCAACGGGAAACACCCTCACTTGAATCTCCGCAAAAGCCAACTATTGCCGCGCCGCCTATTGCGGAAACAGAAAATCCGTTCGATTCGATACTCACCGACGAGCAGATCGCCTACCTCGCTGCAGCCGTCAACGACGTCAAGATGTTCAACGTCTCGCTGTCGGCAGACGAGTTGAAAGCCATCTTTGCCTGCAAGCCCGAAGCGATCGTGCGATCGAACAACAATCGTCTTGTGGCATTCTTTTTCTCGGGATTGAGCAGCCGCGGGCTGATAACGCCCAACTGGCAGTCCGTCATCGCCAATCACAAACTTTTCCTCTCGAAAGATACATCACGCGATAAATATATCAATCAAAGCGACTTATCTACGGCGACCAACTACATCCGCGACGTCGGTGTAGAGGGAAAATACGCAACCCTTGAAAGGTACCTCATGCAAGTGAAAAGACTTTGAGAATGGGTTGAGACCTCAAAGATAGGTCAATCTGCTATCAAGTTTATCATCAATACATTTGCCCTCGTAACGGTTACAAGACACGGAGGGCATGCACTCCATTTGTTTTATTTCAAATCTATCTAAATTATGGAGAAAAGTATTGAGATGCGGGTTGCAGAACTCGAAAAACAGGTGTTCCTCACCAAAAACGTGCTGAGCTTCGAAGAGGCCAGCCGTTTTCTGAACCTCTCTAAAAGCTACCTCTACAAACTGACGTCGGGTAATCTGATTCCGCACTACAAGCCGCAGGGCAAGATGCTCTATTTCGAGCGTGCGGAGCTGGAAGCGTGGTTGCGTCGGAATCCGATTAAAACGCGGGCGCAGATCGAGGCCGAAGCACAGCAATATGTACTCGGCCGCACCTCGAAGAAGAAGTAGCGATGGGTGCGCAACGTGATTCCGATTCGGTTCCGGTGTTCTCATGGCGCTCGACCCGTCTGTTTGTAACGGACGAGTTCGCTGCGCCGCCGGTGATTTTGCGGGTGGATGATTCGGTCGTCGGAACTTTGGGGAATTTCAGCGCTTCTACGGGTAAGGCAAAGAGCAAGAAGACGTTCAACGTCTGCGCGATCGTGGCGGCAGTCCTAACGGGCGGCACGGTGCTGAACTATTCGGCCTCTTTGCCGCCTGAGAAGCGGCGCATCCTCTACGTCGATACGGAGCAGAGCCGATTCCACTGCAAGCGGGTGTTATGCCGGATTCTGCGGCTGGCGGGATTGCCTGCGGATGTGCATCCGCCGCTGCTGGAGTTCTTGTGTCTGCGCGGCTATGCCACCAAAGAGCGGCTGCGTAAAATAGAAGAGGCCATATATGACCTCGGCGACCTCGGACTGGTTATTATCGACGGCATCCGCGATCTGGCGCACGACATCAACAGCCCCGGCGAAGCGACCGATCTCATCACGAAGCTGATGCAGTGGACGGACGAGCGGCGCATCCATATCCACACGGTGCTGCATCTGAACAAAGGCGACGACAATACGCGCGGACATCTGGGTACGGAGCTGAACAACAAGGCCGAAACCGTCCTGCAAATCACCAAAGACGATTTCGACCGCAATATAAGCTCCGTTGCGGCGATGCACATCCGAGACCGAGATTTCGAGCCGTTCGCCTTTCGCATCAACGCCGATGCCTTGCCCGAACTGGTCGAGGATTACCGACCTCAGCAGACTACCGCCACCAAAAGTTTCGACTATGCCGAGGTCTGCGAGGCCAAGCACCGTGAGGCGTTGGAGCTGCTGTTCTCCGAAGCCGACCGCGTTTCCTATTCGTCGCTTATCGGACGGTTGCAGAGCAGCTATGCCGCTATCGGACATTCGTTCGGGATCAACAAGGCGAAAAAGCTCAAAACGTTTCTGGAGAACAAGCGGATGATCGTCAAGGAGGATAAGTTCTACCGCTACAATCCCGATTTCCACTATTAACCCTTGCGGGCGGTTTAGTCCACGACGGGGTATATATTATTAAACCATTCTAAACCGGTACGGCGGATTAAATCCCGAACCGTACCGATCGAACCGATGAAAGAAAAAGATGATGGATGCAAAAACAATCAATAAGTTCCCGATACGGGAATACCTTGTCGGGCAGGGTATTCATCCGGCAAAAGAGAGAGGATATTACGGATTCTATCATTCGCCGCTGCGCGAAGACCGCACGCCGAGTATGAAGGTGGACTACGACAAGAACCTATGGATCGACTACGGTGCAGGCGAGGGCGGCACGCTGATCGACCTCGTGATGCGCATGGAGCGGTGCGATGCGGGAGAGGCCATGCGGCGGTTGGAGCGGCGAATCGGCGAGAGCCCCGTTTCTTCTTTTTACGGGACGAATCCGCCGTTGCCGAAGCGCGAGACGTCGATGATCGTAGACGCCGTGCGGACGCTGGAGAATCCTGCGCTGCTCTCTTACCTCACGCAACGGAGCATCGACCTTGGTATGGCACGGGCGCATTGTTCGGAGGTGCATTATCGCGTGTCCGGCAAATCCTATTTTGCTGTCGGATTCCGCAACGATACGGGAGGTTGGGAGCTGCGTAACCGTTATTTCAAGGGCTGCACGTCGAAAGCTCCGACAACCCGAAAGGCCGATTGTCCGACCTGTCTTGTTTTCGAGGGGTTTATGGATTACCTCTCGCATCTGACGCTCAAACATGCTTCCAAGCCACTACACGACGTGGTGGTGCTGAATTCGGTAACGAATCTCGCCAAGGCTGTCCCGTTTATCGCGTCGCACGAACAGGTCTATGCTTACCTCGACAACGACGAGGCAGGCCGCAAAGCGACGGCAGCACTGAAAGCCGTGTGCCGGAACTTTTCCGACCGCTCCGTTCTCTATCGGTTGCACAACGATCTGAACGATTACCTGCGCAGTTGTTGTCCCGTGAAAGAGTGCAGACACTCGCGCGGTCGCAAATTGTAACGTCGTCCGGAATGTCGCCGGCACCGTCGCCCACCCATTCGGCAGCTGCGCGCCCGCGGCTTTTCCTCCGCGGAAAAGCCATAGCCTATTAGGGTATTTTCCGAGCCGCAACACGTCGTGTCGCTGAAAATGCCCCAATAGGCCAAAGGGGCCGCAGCCCCTATGGACACCCCTGCGACCGTGCCGGCAGCCGACCGCTCGTGCGGTCGAAATTCCAGCAACCAAACTCATCAACCACAAAATTACGATTGAATCATGGGATATGTCGTATTGCATCTGGATAAATCGCCGGGCAACGAAACGGCGATGACCGCTCATATCGCCCGTACACGAATGCCGTCCAATGCGATTCCGTCGCTTACCTGCCTCAATGAAGAACTGGTCGAGTTCCCGGACGGAGTGACGAACAGGACGGAGGCTATCGACCACCGGCTCGAACACGCCGGACTGACCCGTAAAATCGGGACGAATCAAGTGCGGGTAATCCGCGTCATGCTGACTGGCACACAGGAGGATATGCAACACATCGTCCAAGAGGGACGCTTGAAAGCATGGTGTGCCGATAACCTCGAATGGCTGCGGCAAACTTTCGGAGCTGAAAATGTCGTTTCAGCAGTATTGCACATGGATGAAGCAACACCGCATATCCACGCAGCGGTCGTTCCCATCGTTACGGGCGAACGTCGCAAACTCTGAAAGACGAAAACAGACGACCTCTATAAACGGAGATACCGCACGAAATCTACGGCCCGACCTCGGCTATGCGCTGACGACGTAATGTCGCGTGTCAAGCTGAAAGAGTACCAAGATACCTATGCCATAGCAATGGCCAAATACGGCTTGCAAAGAGGTATTGACGGCTCGAAAGCCCGACACGTTACGACGCAAGAATTTTATCGTAACGCCATTGCCCGACAGCAGAATTTGCAGGACAATATCGGCGAACTGCTCCGTATCGAGACGGAGAAACGCGAAGCGGTCGAACGTGCTATCCGGCAAGAGCAGATAACTCGCTCGGAGCTGGATAAGACCGAGGCTGCACTGAAAGCTGCGAAAGGAGAGTTGAAAACCGAGCGGTTGAAAAACTCCGCCGCCGAGGTCGGCACGACCATCATCGACGGGATCGGAGCGATGATCGGCACGTCGAAAGTCAAACGGCAGGAGCAGGAAATCGGAGCGCTGCGGCAAGAGGTCGCTACTCGGGACGAAAGCATCGAAACCCTGCAAAAGAAGATTACGACCATGCAGAGCGATCATAGCCGGGAACTGACGGCGATGCAGGCACGGTACACTGTTGAGATTGCAAACAGGGAGAAGCGACACGAGAAAGAAGTATCGCTGCTGAAAGCAGCTCTTTTGAAAGCGGTAAAATGGTTTCCCTATTTTCACGAAATGATCCGGATGGAAAACCTCTGCCAAACAGTCGGATTCGACGAACAGCAGACAACGACGCTAATCAAAGGCAAACCGCTCGAATATAGCGGAAAATTATACTTCGAAGAACACAACTGCAAATTCACGGTAGAACGGGTAACAGCACAAATAACGCCTGATCCGACAGACAAACGAAAACTGCAACTCAATATCTGCCAGATGTCCTTTATCGAGTGGTGCAAAAGGCAGTTCGAGAAGGAGCGGACGGAGGTTCGGCAAGAGCCGCGACAACGACCATCAAAAGGGTTGAAATTATAAATATTAAGCCCCGATAATATCATATTATCGGGGCTTAATATTTATTTTTGATCTTTACCAATCGCTTTATCTATGACCGTCCTTAATTTTTCTAAATTATATTCATCGTTTTCATCTAATATGAAGCATCCATTAGTATATTCCATATTTTCATCTACAATAATCAAAATATCACTGATCTGTTGAATACCAAATCCATTGGCACATCGAAATCTATGGTAGATATTCCATCCGCAGAACTGATGCTCAACTACTGTATTTGCGCGATCTCGTATCTCATTCATTTTGGTCTTAACTTCTTCAGCCAACTCTTTGAGTTGTTTGGCGAAATCGTCCATTTCTTCTTTTGCCTGCTGGTATTCTGCTCTGGCGTAGCTACTCCAACCTCTTGAATCGTTCCAAATAGCAGCCGATGATTTTGCGGAATTATATTGACGTTGCAACCGTTCTTTTTTCTCTTCCGCATTTAGCTCAATTAAATCATGGGCCGCTCTAATCACATCTAAATCCGTATAAATGGAAGTATATGCGCTGTCGATTTGTGTTTCAATGGGTTCATAACTATCCGCATTGTAGAGAATTTTCATCATTTCCGATTTGGCAATCTTTGCGGCTTTTTCTTCCTTGCTCGGAGTGCAAGCAGAGAAGAAAAGAAGAGGAGCTAAAAATAAAATAATTTTTTTCATAGTAATAATTATGATTTTATTGGTAATTATCGGTAATGATAATTTATACCAACTCGCTCCGTTCCATCTTTTTCGTAGGTATATACATCGTCAATAATGACAGCTCCTCGACAATATAATTCGTATATCTCAGGGAAGTTGGTTTTAATCAGTTCAATTCGAGCGCTATAATCCCTTACATATGTTCTCTTCATAACACTACATGATGAAAACATAATAATAGCTGATAACAAAAGAATTGCTTTTTTCATAATAACTCACTATTAGTCATCCTTCAGCTACCACAAGGATGTTTATTAAATCGCGAAAGCGTGGAACTGCAATGCCACGTCTTAACTTGAAGGTCGTAGGAAACCTATAGATGCAGATGTAGTAATAGCAGCCCACGCTAAAGCGTGAGAACCACTATGCCACTCTTGCATCTAATTGAAAATTTCCTACGTTTTCAAGTTACAAGATGAGCATAACGCTTCTTCATATGTCTGGAACGAGCAAACTCTATCCAAATGCAAAAATAAACAAAAAACATAATTATTCAATGAAATAAGAAGCGTATTATAGTTTCAAGAAAGAATATCTTTTTATACCTTTGTTATCATTCAGTTAACTTTATTTAGAGGGTCATGATTAACTCACAAGATACATTAGCAAATTATTGTTTTCTCGCTGCGCTAACTGAGAATCAAAATGATTTATATAATCATGTATATGTGCCTATCTGTAAAAGAGCATTGAGTTTGTATAGTTTACGAGGGGCAACACATGGTACTGCACAAGATATTCAAGATATTATAAAACAGGAATATGGAATTGATGTTCCTAGTGTTATTGTTAGAAAACTAATAGTATCGGTACTTGCCTCTCTTTCTAAACGTCAAAGGAATGAATTAGATGCACAAATATTTGAACATGGTAATTCATTCCAATTAACACAATACTCTTTTACTAGTTTAGAATCTAAATATAAAAGAGGATTGAGAGATGCGTCTAAGCTTGAATTGTCATTTAACAATTACCTTTCATCAGAACAGATTGATGCAAGTAAATTACCAACATTTGCCGATTTTTTGGATAGGAATAAGCGGCAAATAGCCTCGTTTTTTAGGGGTAATGGCTCAATTAAGAAGGATGATATTGAGCAAACTTATATTTATCATGTTCAATTTTTGGAATATTTAGATACCAGCAACGATGAATTATTCCAAATAGCAGAACAATTATATTTAGGTACTATAGTAGCTGGATTTTTGGAATCGGGAATTGATTTAGAAACTAAATTTGTTTCAAATGAAATTTATTATTTAGACACTCCGTTAATTCTTCGCGCATTAGACTTGCAAAAAGAAGAAGAGACAAGACCGGCTTTAGAATTATTAAATCTAATCAGAAGTACAGGGGGTACAATAAAAGTGCTATCTATTACTTTGAATGAACTCTCCGATGTCATATCCAATGCTGTTGATAGTTATAATAATAAACAACCTATTACGACAATAAACGATGCGTGTTTACGGTTGGGTAAAAATAAGGCTTGGCTCATTAATATTGGGGCTAAAATCGGAGATTATGTTTGTGAAACTCTCAAAGTTTCACAAGAAAATATTTCAACAAGTTCGTTGAATAGATTTGAAAAAAGTCCAGACGTAAAAGCATTAAAAGACACACGAAAGAAAAAAGGAAATGCATTTCACGATGTTGCTGCATATCTTTTTGTGCGCGAACAAAGAGGTAATACAATAACTTCTTTTCAAAAAGGCAAATATTGGTTTGTTACCACAAACTATGATCTCCTTTTATTTAATAAAGAGCATGCTCCCGTGAAAGGAGTAACAGAAATATCTTTACCAGAAACTCTTACAAGTATGTTATGGTTGAAAGATCCTGCCAAATTAACATCACAAGTTAAGAAGGTTGGATTGAGAGAGTTGATGGCTACCACATTGAATGAAGAAATTGCAAGCAAAGAATTAATTGGAGAATTTGAAGCTGCAATTTCATCTTTGGATGATGTGTCGGAAGAAGATTATATTATTCTTTTAGAATCGGTTGCGAGTCAATCTGCCAAGAAAATTGCGAATTTTAATGAGTTGGCAGCACAAGATAAGAATTTAGCAAAACGACAGGCAATTAGTATTATTGAAAAGGAGAAAACTCGCAAGGCAAAGCAAACTCAGAAGATAAAAGAGGCGCAAAATGCCCAAAAACAAGAAGCTGATAATAATGCTATATTAAACGATAATATTGATGTATTAAATCAACGTATTAAAGTATTAGAAGATAATCGTACTCAATCTCAAACCGAGATTGAAAAGCTTTCTATACAACTTATAAATCACAAAAAGGCTATACGAAGAGCTGCAATCGGATTTACATTTGCAGTAATATTAGGGTGTTTAGCTTTTTGGGGATTCAATACTTTTTCAACAATATTATCACGTGTCGTTAATACGATTCTCTCGTGCGGAGGTTTATGGGGATTTGGTTCGTTCTCAATAAACTTATATAAGTCTTTTAAGAAGTAGCATTTTGACAGGTCTTTTTTAGTGCCTATTTTGTTGCTATTTTGTTACTTACCACAAGAAGACTACTATGCTATTGGTTAATACTCAAATAAATACAAGAGCTTGTAAATAATATGCGGCAGGATACACCCCGAAACGAATAGACCCATGCACGAAGATCCCCGAAAGGCCCCGCTGCCGGACGATCCGGCGGCTCACTCCGACGCGGTCGGCCGTCCCGTCGACGCATCCTCCCGCATCGCCTTTACGACCTCCGACGGGCAGCCGGTCGAAGTGCCGTTGCTGACGCTCGTCCCGATTCCCCGACTCACGATCGACGAGGCGACCGTCGGCTTCGACATGGAAGTACGATCCGACGGCTCGACCGCCGTCAACGGGTGCTGCCGCACCTCGGAGGACGATCCGAAAAGACGACGGTAACTACTCGGGCCCGATTACGGCGGAAAGGGCGGCCGGATTCGATGCCGCGCGGGGTTTGGGCCCTCGCAGACACCGCCCACGGCGGGCTTCTCCGCAGACTCCGCCCCGCAAATACGACAGCAGTCGGTCCTTACGCCGGAATTCCGCCGCCCTCTGGATGACATAACAGAATTTATAATTTCCCGTTTTAAACTTGCGAAGCGTCGCTTTTCCCCGCGACTTTGCATATCTTTACGAAAAACAAACGATCCCACAGGATGAAACGCTGCAAAATCACCATTCTCAAAACCACCCTCGATGAAGAACTGGCCAAAGAGTACGCCGCCCCCGGCTTCACCCGCTGCCCGATGATGCGCGAAGGGCAGGTCTTCTACGCCGATTACGCCAAACCCGAAGGCTTCTGCGACGAAGCGTGGAAAGCGGTCTACCAGTACGTTTTCGCCCTGTCGCACGGAGCGGGCGTCTTCTACTACGGCGACTGGATCGATCGGGAGGGCGTGGCGATCTGCTCCTGCAACGACGGTCTGCGGCCGGTCATCATGAAGATCGAACGCACCGACGAGGAGTCGCACATCGACTATGAACCGGTCGAACGATAGCTCCCGAACCGTCGCGGAGCTGCGTGACGAACTGTTGGGGTTCACGCATCCGTCCGCCGTGCGGCGCATCGCCTCCGCCGTACGTTCGGCCGACGAAGTACAGGCACTCTACGCTCTGCTTTCCGCCGGCGAAGAGCCGCTCGCCTACCGAGCTGCGTGGACGCTGTGCCACCTCGCCCCGACATGGGACGCCGTGCTCCGCGACCGCTACGACGAACTGGTCGCCGCGGCGCTCGACTGCCCGCACGCGGGACGCCGGCGGCTGCTGCTCGCG
>OGQR01001020.1_pt1 | contig 20611 bp, 16 predicted proteins | sample 1553271 | NCBI WGS metagenome assembly OGQR01 (sample SAMEA2579970, study PRJEB22360) | human gut metagenome | biome: human gut; feature: human-associated habitat; material: faeces | place: Denmark | collected 2008/2010 | reverse complement strand
ATATCCGGGCTGTCAAGGCCGCCCGCAGGCGTGAAGAACTTCAGTCCGTTGCGGAAGAACGGGTGGTGGCTCGCCGTAATCTGCACCGAGCAGTCGCACGGCAACTCCAAAACCGCCATGAACATCGACGGGGTAGAGGCAAGGCCGCAGTCGTAAACCGAAGCACCGTATGTCGTAAACGCGCGGAACAGCGCCGCCGCAATACGGTCTGCGGAAATGCGGGAGTCATGGCCGACGGCAATTTTCAGCCCCTCGGCGCACTTGTCCAGGTGCTTTTCGCACCAAACGAGAAAACCGGCCGCAATGCGCTCCACGACCTCATCGGTCAGGTTAATCGGCGCGCCGCCGCCTTCACTTGCAACACCGCGAATGTCAGTGCCGCTTTTCAAAGTTTTATAGGCAAACATGGAAAAGACCTCCTGTTTCATTTTGCATTTTATCCAAGCTTATTATAATACAACTCCCGTAAAATGAAAAGAGCTTTTTGATTTTTGACAAATACGTTTTAGTTTGGCTAAAAACCGCTTACAAACTGCAAGTTGTAAACTGAAAAATTGCAAATTTCATGTAAAATCAAAAATTTTTTCAAAAAAGTGTTGACAAAATGAAATTTTGGTGGTATAAACTTAGCATAATAATTCAAGGGCACAGATGAAGAGAAGTACCCGGCAGACCGCTTTGCACAGTGAGCGGGGGAGAGTGTGAACCCCGCGTAAGCACACCGGCGAATAACACTTCGGAGCCTCAAGCCGAAAAGATGCGTATATCTCAGTAGGTGCGACGTGTGGCGGCGCGTTAAGCCGTGCCTGTCTTGTTAGAGACAGTAAAGGTGATCTTCTTTATAAGATAATTTAGGTGGCACCGCGGATACAACAGCTATTCGTCCTAAGAAATTGGGACAAACGGCTGTTTTTTTATTTGCGTTTGGACTGAAATTATTTTATTTGGAGGGAACCGATATGTGTTCGATTATGGGTTACACAGCAAAAGACATTCGTTTGGAAGATTTACGAAAGGGCTTTGATAAAACCGTTTCCCGCGGGCCGGATATGTCCCGCACACTGGAAACGCCCGCAGGTTGGCTCTTTTTCCACCGCCTCGCCATCATGGGCCTCACAGAAGAAGGCATGCAGCCGTTTGAGCTGGACGGTTCCGCCGTCGTCTGCAACGGCGAGCTCTACGGCTTCCGTTCCGTTAAAGAGGAGCTCCGGAGAAAAGGCTACACCTTCAAAAGTGATTCTGACTGCGAAATTTTACTCCCTCTCTACAAAGAAGAGGGCACCGAGATGTTCAAAAAGCTCGACGCCGAGTTCGCCCTGATTATTTACGATGCCGAGACCGATCGCTTCATCGCTGCGCGCGACCCCATCGGCATCCGCCCGCTCTACTACGGGTATAGCGAAAGCGGCCACATTGTGTTTGCCCGCGAGCCGAAAAACCTCGTCGGCCTGTGCCATCGCGTTATGCCGTTCCCGCCGGGCCACTACTATAAGGACGGCAAATTCACCTGCTACTGCGACATCGCCGAAGTCGAAGAAGTTTGCCACGATGACCTCGAGACCGTCTGTAAAAACATCCATGATAAGCTCGTTGCCGGCATCGAAAAGCGGCTCGATGCCGATGCCCCGCTCGGTTTTCTTCTCAGCGGTGGGCTTGATAGCTCCCTCGTCTGCTCCGTCGCGGCAAAGCTTTTAAAGAAGCCCATTCGCACGTTCGCCATCGGCATGAGTGAAGACGCCATCGATTTAAAATACGCCCGCGAAGTTGCCGATTACATTCACAGCGACCACACCGAAGTCATCATCACAAAGGACGATGTTATCGAAAATCTCGAAACCGTCATTGCGCTGCTTGGCACGTATGACATCACCACCATCCGCGCCAGCATGGGCATGTACCTCGTCTGCAAAGCCATTCACGAGCAGACCGATGTCCGCGTGCTGCTCACCGGTGAAATTTCCGATGAGCTCTTCGGCTACAAATATACAGATTTCGCCCCCAGCGCCGCTGCATTCCAAACGGAAGCCCAAAAGCGCGTGCGGGAGCTTCATATGTACGACGTGCTCCGTGCCGACCGCTGCATCTCCGCCAACTCGCTCGAAGCCCGCGTCCCGTTCGGTGACCTCGATTTCGTCAAATACGTCATGTCCGTCGATCCCGAGATGAAGCTCAACAAGTACAAAAAAGGCAAATACCTCCTGCGCCACGCGTTCGAGGGCGATTACCTCCCGCTGCCGATTTTATACCGCGAAAAAGCCGCGTTCTCCGATGCCGTCGGTCACTCTATGGTCGATTACCTCAAGGCCTACGCCGAAACAAAGTATACCGATGACGAAATGAAGCTCCGCGCCGCAAAATATCCGTTCGCAACGCCGTTTACGAAAGAATCCCTTCTCTACCGTGAAATTTTTGAAAAATACTATCCCGGTCAGGCGGAAATGGTCAAGGACTTTTGGATGCCGAACAAAGCGTGGGAGGGCTGCGACGTCAACGATCCCAGCGCCCGCGTGCTCGCGAACTACGGTGCCTCCGGCGAATGATTGAAAAGATTCATAAACTTTCTCAAAGTTTAACAAATTCACTGAAAATTTAACCTGAATGCAACACACCTTTTTTCCGTTTAGCCCTTGTGTATTCTCTGCTGTTGTGATAGAATAAAGCCATCATAGGATATTATGGTTTTCCACATAGAACCCTATCGGCAAACCATAATGAGACTAAATCTCATATCGAAGGAGAGATGACTGATGTCCAAGATGATCGAACTTCACGACATCGATGTTCCGGGCTTCCTGTCTGTACTGGATAGCTGCGAGGGCAATGTGTATCTGATGACGCGCGACGGTGATAAGCTGAACCTGAAAAGCAAGCTGTGTCAGCTCATCGGTCTTACGTCTCTGATCGAAGGCGGAAAGATCGCAGAAGCCTTTGTGGTCTGCGATAATGAAGCGGATGAATCCAAGCTGTTCCGCTTTAACCTTTACAAGGACGAAACGCAAGGTAAGTAAAGAGTAGGATTTGCAAAGTAAGCTGCTGCAAGTAAAAACTGCGGCAGCTTTTTTGTATCACGTAAAACAAATTATGTAAACACATAACGCAAACGGAGAGATAAATGGACTTACTGGAAAAATCAAGAAATACTCTCGAACTTCCGGCGGTGCTGGAAATGCTCGCGGGGGAGGCGGTGTCCGAACCGGCGAAGGCCGAGGCGCTCGCTCTCGTGCCGAGCGTCCACCGCGCGGAGGTCGAACGGCTGCTCGCCGAGACGAGCGATGCAAAGGACATGATGGTCTATAAGGGCAGCCCGTCGCTTTCGGGTCTGCGCGATGTGCGCGGCTCGCTCGCCCGTGCCGATATGGGCGGCGTGCTCAATACGCGCGAGCTTCTCGAGATCGCGGGCGTGCTGCAAAGCGCGCGCGCCGTGCGCTCCTACGGCATGAGCGCCGAGAAGGAGACGTGCATCGACCATCTTTTCAAAATGCTCCAGACGAACCGGTTTCTGGAGGACAAGATCGTAAACTCCATCACCGGCGAGGATGAGATCGCCGACAGCGCGTCGAGCGAGCTGGCGTCCATCCGCCGGCTGATCCGCGCCGCGAGCGCGCGCGTGCACGATGCGCTGCAGAAGATCATCTCCTCGCCGAGCTATGCCAAGGCGCTGCAGGAGCCGATCATCACCATGCGCTCCGAGCGCTATGTCGTGCCGGTCAAGGCCGAGCACAAGGGCGCCGTGCCCGGCCTCGTGCACGACGTGTCGGCCTCCGGCGCGACGCTGTTCATCGAGCCGATGGCCGCCGTGAAGGCGAACAACGAGCTGCGGGAGCTGCGCGCACGTGAAAAGACGGAGATCGAGCGCATCCTCGCCGAGCTCTCGGCCGAGTGCGCCGCGCACCGGGAGGACATCTCGAGCGACTTTGACGTGCTCGTGCGCCTCGACCTCATTTTTGCCAAGGCAAAGCTCGCCTACCAGCTCGACGCGATCGCGCCGGAGCTGACGGACAAGCACCTGCAGCTGCGCCGCGCGCGCCATCCGCTGCTGCCGAAGGACACCGCTGTGCCGATCGATGTTTCGCTCGGCGGCGAATTTGACACGCTCGTCATCACCGGCCCGAACACCGGCGGCAAGACCGTCACACTCAAGACCATCGGTCTGCTCGCGGCCATGACGCAGTGCGGCCTGCACATCCCGTGTGCCGACGGCAGCACCATGCCGGTGTTCCACGAGATCATGGCCGACATCGGCGATGAGCAGAGCATCGAGCAGTCGCTGTCCACGTTCTCGGCGCACATGACGAACACCGTGCGCATGCTCAAGGAGTGCGACGACCGGTCGCTGCTGCTGTTCGACGAGCTCGGCGCCGGCACGGACCCGGCCGAGGGCGCGGCGCTGGCCATCGCCATCATCGAGCACGCGCGCAAGTGCGGCGCGCTCATCGCCGCCACGACGCATTATACCGAGCTCAAGGTCTACGCCACGACGCAACCCGGCGTCATGAACGCCTCGTGTGAGTTTGACGTGGACTCCCTGCGCCCGACGTACCACCTGCTTATCGGCATCCCCGGCAAGTCCAACGCCTTTGCCATCTCCGAGCGGCTGGGTCTGCCGCAGGAGATCATCGACGACGCGCGCAGCCGCGTCAGCACCGAGAGCGCGAGCATGGAGGCCACCATCGAAAAGCTCGAGCAGGTGCGCCAGCTCATGGAGCGCGACCGTGCCGAGGCGGCACGTCAGCTGCGCGAGGCGGAGGAAAACCGCCGCAAGTCCGAGCGCCTGAAGGCGGAGCTCTCCGTCCGGCTGGAAAAGGCGGACGAGAAGGCCCGCCGCGACGCCGAGCGCATCATCGGCGACGCGCGCCGCACGGCGGACGAGGTGATGCGCGAGCTCGACGAGCTGCGCAAAATGGAGAAAACGGACGCCGACCACCACCGCGCCAACGACGCGCGCGCCGCCCTGCGCCGCAAGCTGAACGTGGCCGAGGACGCGGCCGCCGCCGCGGCGCACCCGCAGCCCAGGGAGAAGAAAGTCTCCGCCCGCCCGGTGCGCGTGGGCGACACCGTGCAGCTGCGCAAGATGGGCGACATCAAGGCGACGGTCACGGCCATCTCCGCCGACCGGACGCTGACCCTGCGCGCGGGCATCATGAACGTGACGGCCAAGGAACAGGACGTGTACCTGCTCGAAAACGAGAAGCCCGAGGCGCAGAAGTTTGCCGCCGCGCACGCAGCCAGCCTGCGCAATGTGGCCGCCGAGTCGGAGATCGACCTGCGCGGCATGGACACGATGGAGGCTGTCGCCGCGACCGAGCGTTTCCTTGACAACGCCGTCATGGCCAAGCTCGAGAAAGTCACCATCATCCACGGCAAGGGCACCGGCGCGCTGCGCGCAGCCGTGCAGCAGTCGCTGCGCAAAAACAAGGCCGTCAAGTCCTACCGGCTCGGCCGTTACGGCGAGGGCGAGAGCGGCGTGACCGTTGTCGAACTGAAATAAAAACAGAAAAACCCGGCGAAAAAACGCTGTGCAAAGCAACAAAAAAACGAAAATCGGTTGACGATGCTGGGCGTTTTTGATAAGATGATACAAGCATAATAGTGCATAAGGAGTGGAGAAAATGATCACGAAAGAAGCAGTCATCAACAACCTGGAGGGACTCCATGCACGGCCCGCGGTCTTTTTTATCCAGAAGGCAAACGAGTTCAAGAGCAGCATCTGGATCGAGAAAGACGAGAGACGCGTTAACGCCAAGAGCCTTCTCGGCGTCCTGTCACTTGGCATCGTGAAGGGCTCGACGATCACCCTCGTGGCCGACGGTGCCGACGAGCAGGAAGCGATCGATACCCTGACCGCACTGATCAATTCCGATTTTTCCGAGTGATCCCAACAACATGAAACCGAAACAGGGGCGTGTCATCAGCACGCCCCTGTTTTCCTGACCGCAGATTTTTTTCGGCATCGCAGGAGCAGACTATGGAAAAACTCCGACCCGAGCAACTGCGCGAAAAGGCCAATATGCTCCCGCTGCTGCCGGGCGTGTACATCATGCTCGACGAGCACGGCGAGGTCATCTATATCGGCAAGGCAAAAGCGCTCAAAAACCGCGTCACGAGCTATTTTCGCGGCGAGCACCTGCCGAAGGTGGCGGCCATGGTCGCGCACGTTGCGGATTTCAATGTCATCGTCGTGCAGTCCGAGTTCGAAGCGCTCGTGCTCGAAAACTCGCTCATCAAGCTGCACAAACCCAAATACAACATCCTGCTCAAGGACGACAAGGGCTATCCCTTCGTGCGTCTGGACGTGACGCAGCCGTACCCGACGTTCTCGCTCGTCAATCATACGGAGAAGGACGGCGCGAAGTACTTCGGCCCCTACGGCGGCCGGAGCATGACGGCCGAGATCATCGACACTGTATGCAAGACGCTGCGCCTGCCGACGTGCACGCGCCGCTTTCCGCGCGACATCGGCCGCGCCCGCCCGTGCCTGAATTACCACATGGGCACCTGCGCGGGCTACTGCCTGAAGGACGTCACGCGCGCGGAGTACCTCAAGGCCATCCGCGAGGCCGAGATGATCCTCGACGGCCGCACGGCGGAGCTCACGGCCGAACTGACCGAGCAGATGCAGGCTGCGGCCGATGCGCTGCGGTTTGAATACGCGGCGTCGCTGCGCGACCGGCTGCGCGCCATCCAGGGCCTGCAGAACCACCAGCGCGTCATCGCCACGGCCTACTCCGACACGGACGCCGTCGGCTTTCAGCGCGGGGCCAAGTGCTGCTTTACCGTGCTGCACTTTACGGACGGCAACCTCACCGGCAAGGACAAGTCGTTTCTCGACGAGCCGATGGAGCCGGACGGCGAGGCGCTTGCCGCGCTCGTGCAGCAGTATTATGAGGGGCGCGGCGCCTATCCGCGGCAGGTGCTGCTGCCGTGCGCGCTCGAGGGGCAGGAAGCGCTCGAGCGCCTGCTCACCGAGGCGGCGGGGCACAAGGTCGCGCTCGCCGTGCCGCAGCGCGGCGACAAGTGCCGCCTGACGGAGATGGCGGCGAACAACGCGCGCGAGGAGATCCTCATTGCGACGACCGCGGCGCAGCGCAGCCTCAAAACGCTCGAATGGCTTCAGCGTGCGCTGGAGCTCGACGCGCCGCCCGAGCGCATCGAGGCATTTGACATCTCGAACCTCGGCGATACCGGTATCGTTGCCGGCATGACCGTGTTTCAGCACGGCCGGCCGCGCAAGTCGGACTACCGGAAGTTCCGCATCCGCACGACGGACGGGCAGAACGACTACGGCGCCATGCACGAGGCGGTCACGCGCCGCTTTCAGCACTATGTGGACGGCGATCCGGGCTTTTGCCCGCTGCCGGATCTGCTGCTCATCGACGGCGGCGCGGAGCACGCGACGGTCGCACAGACGGTGCTCGACGGCTTCGGCCTGACCGTGCCGGTGTTCGGCATGGTCAAGGACGACCGCCACCGCACGCGCGCGCTCATCATGCCCGGCGGGCATGAGATCGGCATTTCCGCCAACCCCGCGGTGTTTGCCTTCATCGGCACGATCCAGGAGGAGACGCACCGCTTTTCCATCGACTATCAGCGCCGGCTGCGGCGCGAGAGCCTCTCGTCCGAGCTCGATCAGATCCCCGGCGTGGGCGAGAAGCGGCGCAACGCGCTGCTCAAGGCGTTCCGCAGCACAAAGGCCATCCGCGCGGCTTCGTATGAGGAGCTGTGCGCGGCCGTTCCGGCGGGTGCTGCCCGCGCGGTCTACGACCACTATCACCCGAAAGGAGAACCGCCATGCGTGTGATCACAGGTACGGCCCGCGGCCGCAGGCTGCGCGAGCCGGAGGGAATGGCCACCCGTCCCACGACCGATAACGTCAAGGAATCCATGTTCAACCTCATCCAGTTCGACATCGAGGGCCGGCGCGTGCTCGACCTCTTTGCCGGCACGGGCCAGCTCGGCATCGAGGCGCTCAGCCGCGGCGCGCGCAGCGCCGTGTTCGTCGATGAGAGCCGCGCCGCCGTGCAGCTCGTGCGCGCCAATCTCGCACTCTGCCGCCTGCAGGGCGACGTGGTGCAGGGCGAGTCGCTCGGCTACCTGCGCACGTGCGGAAAATTTGACCTGATCTTCCTCGATCCGCCGTATGATACGGGATTGCTTGACAAAGCACTTGAAAATGTTGTACAGTTTGACATATTAGCTGAGGGTGGTATAATCGTGTGTGAGAGCCGCCGCGAAAAGGTGCTCCCGCAGCTTCGAGCGCCGTATCATCTGCTCACGGAGCGCAATTACGGCAAGATCAAGCTCACGCTCTACGGAAAGGGAATCCACGCATGAAAACAGCGATTTACCCCGGCAGCTTTGACCCCATTACCCTCGGCCACCTGAACATCATCCGCCGCGCGTCCGGCATTTTCGACCGCGTCGTCGTGTGCATCATGCCCAACGCCGGCAAGCTGCACCCCATGTTTACCCGCGAGGAGCGCGTGGCGCTCGCGCGCCGCGTCGTCAGCCGCTTCCCCAATGTGGAGGTGGACACGTTCGACGGCCTGCTCGCCGAATACGCCAAGACCTTCCCGGAGGGCGCGGTGATCGTCAAGGGCCTGCGCGCGAACACGGACTTTGAAAACGAGTTTCAGATGGCGCTCATCAACAAGAAGATCAATCCCGAGCTGGACACCATGTTCCTGACGGCCAGTCAGAAATATACGTTCCTCAGCTCGTCGGTCGTCAAGGAGCTCGCGGGCTACGGCGCGGATCTGACGCCGTTCGTCCCGTGCGAGATCATTGACGATGTGCACGAACGCGCGACGCGCGGCGAATAAACCCGTTTCAGATCGACTTTTTCACCGGCACTGCCGGAACACGCTTTGGGAGGAAACAAAATGGACAACGAAGTCATGGAACTCATTGACCAGCTTTATACCATGGTGTCGGAGGCATGGGGCGTGCCGCTCGGCAACGAAAAGTGCATCGTCGAGCGCGACCAGGTCCTCGAGATCCTCGATGAGATCAAGACCGCCATGCCGGTGGAGCTTTCCGAGGCAAAGCGTCTGGTCTCTGCCCGCGACGAATTCATCAACAACGCCAAGCGCGAGGCCGAGGGTATCCGCAATCAGGCGGAGGAGCGCGCCCGCGCGCTCGTGGACGATCAGGAGATCGTGCGCATCGCCAAGGCCCGCAGCAATGAAATGCTCGCCTCCACGCAGGCTAAGGCCGACGCGCTGCGCCGTGCTTCGAGCCAGTTCTGCGATGAGGCGCTGCGCCGCACGGAGGAGGCCATTCAGGCCGCCTTGTCCGAGGTGCAGACCTCCCGTTCCCAGTTCCGCTCCGCCTCGCAGGAGCAGATGCAGGCCGCCCAGGATCACCTGAAGCAGCAGGAGACCCCGCCCCAGAAGCCTGCTGAGAATAAGTAAACCAAGCCGCCGCTGCCGCTGCCCCCGCGCCCAGACAGCCGGAGATCCGCTTCGAGGGCGAGGAAGCCCCCGAGGAGGAAGCCAACTGACCTGCCTTTTCCTGCACATCTGCACCGCCGCCGGTATGTCCGGCGGCGGTGGTGCGTTTTGCCGAAATTTTTCCCCGCTGGGCGCGCTTTGGGCGCTTCCGGCGGGGATTTTTTCACGCTTCGGCGGCACATCTTGTGCCGCTGTTTTCCTTTTTTCGGCGGGAAACGCAAATGCTTGTGGCCGGAAAAACCACAGTCGGATTGACAGAATTGTCGGAAATTGCAAGAAAAAGGCGGGAATTTCTCCTTGCAATTTTTCCATCCTGCCACTATAATGAGGATTGCACGTGGGGCGAAGTGGTTTAAAAAGCATCAAAAGCCCACGCATGGGGCGCGAAAGTGCACGATTTCGGAGAAGGGGGGATGCAGCATGACCGGTATCTATCAGCATACGCTTGACGCCAAAGGCCGTCTGTTCATCCCGGCCAAGCTCCGTGAAGAACTGGGCGACACGTTCTATGTGACGGTCTCGCCCGAAAAGTGCCTGTCGGCCTACAGTCAGGAAAACTGGAAGGCGATCTCCGAGAAGGCGGCGGCCATGACCAATCTGCAGCAGCGCAAGGTGCGCCCGCTGTTCGCGTATGCGGCCCGCTGCGATCTCGACGGACAGGGACGTATCCTCCTGCCGCAGCACCTGCGTGAATTCGCCGGCCTGACCAAGAGCGTCACCGTGGTCGGCAGCAACAACCATGCGGAGTTCTGGGATAGCGCGCGCTGGGATGAGATCTGCCCGCTCGAGGCGCTGCCGGAGAACATCGCCGCCGTGATGGAGGAGCTGGATTTCTGATGGACGCCGGACATATCCCCGTGCTGCTGCACGAATGCATCGACAACCTGAACATCCGCCCCGACGGCATTTACGTGGACGGCACGCTCGGCATGGGCGGCCACTCCGAGCAGATCGCCGGCCGCCTGACGACCGGAACGCTCATCGGCATCGACCGCGACGAGACGGCGATCGCGCGCGCCGGCGCGCGGCTGGCCCCGTTTGGGGAGCGCGTGCAGCTCGTGCACGGCAACTTCCGCGACACGGCCGCCATTCTCGACCGCCTCGGCATCGACGCCGTGGACGGCATGCTCTTTGACCTCGGCGTTTCCTCGCCGCAGCTCGACGAGACGCAGCGCGGCTTTTCGTATATGCACGACGCGCCGCTCGATATGCGCATGGACGCGACCAGCGGCCTGAGCGCGTGGAACGTCGTCAACGAGTGGCCGGAGAATGAGCTCAAACGCATTTTGTATGAATACGGCGAGGAGCGCTATGCGCCTCGCATTGCCGGGGCGATCGTACGCGCCCGGGCGCAGCGGCCGATCTCGACCACGCTGGAGCTGGTCGATGTGATCCGCTCGGCCATGCCGGGCGCGGCGCTGCGCGAAAAGCAGCATCCCGCCAAGCGCAGCTTTCAGGCGATCCGCATCGCCGTGAACGACGAGCTGGCGGCGGTGCGCGAGATGATGGACACCGCGCCGGACAAGCTCCGCGTCGGCGGGCGGCTGTGCGTCATCAGCTTTCATTCCCTCGAGGACCGGATCGTCAAGACCGGCATCGCCCGGCGGGAGCACGGCTGCACCTGCCCGCGCGAGGCGCCGGTGTGCACCTGCGGCTTTGTGCAGACGCTGCGCAGCGTTTCCCGCAAACCGATCCTGCCCGGCGAGGAAGAACTGGAGTGTAACCCGCGCGCCCGCAGCGCGAAGCTGCGCGTTGCCGAGCGCGTCTGAGAAAGGAGCCGATCATGGCATCTCCTGCTTCGAAAAAACGCAATACCGCGCCCATGGACGGCAACGCGGCGTATGACCTGCACAGCACGGCTGCCGAAGAATACCGGTACAGTGCGCCGGTCGAGATGCCGCACGCTCCCCGGACGACGGAGGCCGTCGTCCCGGAGTCCGTTCCCACCCCCAAGCAGGCGATCGCCCCGCTGGCCGTGCTCGGCTTTGCCATTGCCGCCGTGCTGATCGTCGTGTCGCTGGTCGCGCGCGTGCAGCTCTCGCAGGCGTCGGCGGAGGTCTCGGCGCTGGAGAATCAGTATACCCAGCTGCAGGAACAGCAAACGCGCCTGCGCATTGATTACGAGAGCGCGTTCAACCTCACGGAGATCGAGGATTACGCCATCCACGAGCTCGGCATGCAGAAGCCGCGCAGCGATCAGCTCTATTATATCAGCAGCGACGCCACGGACACGGCGGTGGTCCTTGACCAGAACGCGGCCGAACCGCTGAGCCTTGCCGACCGCCTCGGCGATTTCTTCTCTTCCATTTTGGAATATTTTCGATAAGCCAGCCTGTATGATAGTACTATCCCCGCAGGAACAAGGAGACAGACATGGCGAATGAAACTTCCGGGCGCCGGGATAACCGCGTGCCTTTTCGTGCAAGTACTAAAACACCGAATATCATGATGCTCCGCCGCACACGCTTCCTTTTGATTGTGTGCGGCATCCTTGCATTTGCTGTCCTTGGCATCAAGCTGTTCAATGTCATGATCGTACACCATGACGAGTACGAAAAAATGGCGATCGACCAGCAGGTGCGCACGACGGAGATCACGGCCTCGCGCGGCGCGATCTACGATACGAACGGCAAGATCCTGGCCATGAACGCCTCGGCCGATACGATCTTCATCAGCCCGGCCGAGATCGTCAAGAACAAAGAAGATCCGCAGCTGATCGCGCGCGAACTTTCCGAGATCCTCGACGTCGATTATAATAAGATCCTGGCCATGACGAAGAATACCGACCGCTGGTATGAGGTCGTCAAGCGCAAGGTCGAGCCGGAAGTGTCGGAAAAAGTGCGCGCGTTCAAGAAGGAGAACAACCTCACCGGCGTGAAGATCGAGCCGGACACGAAGCGCTATTACCCCTACGGCAATCTGGCCGCGCACGTCATCGGCTTCGTCGGGCAGGACAACAACGGCCTCTACGGCCTGGAGCAGCGCTATGACAGCTATCTGACCGGCAGCGCCGGGCGCATCATCCGCGCGACGGATAACCGCGGCACGGATATGCTCTTTGTCAACTACGAGGACTACTACGATGAGACAAAGGGCGACGACATGAACCTGACCATCGACGCCACGATCCAGTATTACCTCGAAAAGCACCTGCAGCAGGCGGTCGAGGACTACGACGTGCAAAATGGCGCCGCGGCCATCGCCATGGACCCCAACAGCGGCGCCATTCTCGGCATGGTCTCGCTCGGCAACTTTGACCTGAACGACTATCAGAAGGTCAGCGACAAGGATCAGGAGGGCATCGACGCCGAAACGAATCCCGACAAGAAGGCCGAGATGCTCTCCGCCGCGCAGACGAAGCAGTGGCGCAACAAGGCCCTGTCGGACACCTACGAGCCCGGCTCGACGTTCAAGATCATCACGCTGGCCATGGCGCTCGAAGAGGGCGTGGTCAATGAAAATTCGTCGTTTTACTGCGGCGGCAGCACGAACGTGCTCGGCCGTACCGATCCGCTCAAGTGCTGGAAAACGACCGGCCACGGCAGTCAGAACCTGACGCAGGCCATCCAGCACTCGTGCAACGTGGCGCTCGTGCAGATCGGCCAGCTCATCGGCGCACGCACCTTCTACAAGTACGCCGAGGCGTTCGGCTTCCTGAATTTGACCAGCAACGTGGACAGCAACCTCACCGCCAAGACCGGCATCGACATGTCCGGCGAGAGCGGCAGCATCTGGTGGAGCCAGAACACGTTCTACGACCCGGAGAACCTCTCCCAGCTCGCGGCGGCCTCCTTCGGCCAGACGTTTACGATCACGCCGCTGCAGCTCATCACGGCAGTCAGCGCCTGCGTCAACGGCGGCTATCTCATGAAGCCGTACGTCGTCAAGAGCATTGTCAACAGCGACGGGGAAGCGGTCGTGTCCAATTCGCCGACCGTGGTGCGCCAGGTCGTGAGCGAGCAGACGAGCGCCACCGTGCGCCAGATCCTCGAGCAGGTCGTCGGCGACCCCGTCGACGGCACCGGCAAGAACGCCTACGTCGCCGGCTACCGCATCGGCGGCAAGACCGGCACGTCGGAAAAGGTCGCGCAGGACGCGGCCGGCGGCGCGAAGGAGTACATCGTCTCGTTCATCGGCTTTGCGCCGGCGGATGACCCGCAGATCGTCATCCTTGTGCTGCTCGACACGCCGAGCAACAGCACCGGCATCTATATCAGCGGCGGCCAGATGGCCGCGCCCGTCGTCGGCAAAATGATGGCGGACATCCTGCCGTACCTCGGCGTGGAGCCGTCGTACTCCGAGACGGAAAAGACGCATATGGATAAGACCGTACCGAACGTGACGGGCCTATCCGTTGAGCAGGCGAAGGCCGCGCTCGCGGAGGTGGGCCTGCAGGCGCGCATCTACGGTGATGGCAGCACAATCACGGCGCAGCTTCCGGGCAGCGGCGCGGTCGTGGCCAACGGCAGCACCATCCTGCTCTATGCCGGCAAAGAGCCCTCGGCCGACAAGGAGACGATGCCGGATCTGTCCAATCTCAGCTATCAGACAGCCCGCGACCGCATGGCCGCACTGGGGCTGTATATCAAGACCAGCAGTTCGATCACGGATACCGCGGCGCAGGTCATCTCCGGCCAGAGCGTCGCCGCAGGCACCCAGATCGATCACGGTACGGTCGTGGAGGTCACGCTCGTGACCAGCGATTCGGGCATGCTGGGCCGATACTGACGAACAACGGAGGTACGTTTATGAAACTCAAGCGACTGCTGTCCGTTCTGGACGTGTGCGAATGCACCGCCGATCCGGAACTGGACATCCGGGATATCAGCTTTGACTCGCGCACCACGCAGCCCGGCGACCTGTTCGCCGCCGTCTGCGGGTATGAGTCCGACGGGCACCGGTTCATCGGCGCGGCCGCCGAGCGCGGTGCGGCCGTCGTGCTCTGCCAGCGAAAGCCAGAGGTCGAGATACCGTATATCCTCGTGGCCGACAGCCGCCTTGCGCTCTCGCGCATCTGCTGCGAATTTTTCGATAACCCGTCGCGTGAGCTGACCATGATCGGTGTGACCGGCACGAACGGCAAGACCACCGTCACCACGCTCATCAAGCACATGCTTGAGCAGTGCCTGCACACGAAGGTCGGTCTCATCGGCACGAACGCGAACGTCATCGGCGACGAGGTGCTGCACACCGAGCACACCACGCCCGACGCCTATGAGCTGCAAAAGCTCCTGCGCCGAATGGTCGACGCCGGCTGCACGCACGCGGTCATGGAGGTGTCGTCGCACTCGCTCGTGCTGCACCGCGTGGAGGGCATCCGCTTCCGGGTGGGCATCTTCACGAACCTGTCGCAGGACCATCTGGACTTTCACAAGACCATGGAGGCGTATGCCGCGGCCAAGGCGCAGCTGTTTGCGCAGAGTGACGTCGGCATCGTCAACGCGGACGACGATTGGGCGCACGTCATGCTCGAGCACGCCAAATGCCCGATGCACACCTATTCCGCCAAACGCAACGACGCCGACCTCGTGGCCAAGGACATCCGCCTGAGCGCGTCGGGCGTGCGCTTTGTCGCCATGCACGGCGATGCGATCGCGCGCATGCGCCTCGGCATCCCCGGCATGTTCTCGGTCTACAACGCGCTGAGCGTCATTGCCTGCGCCTGCGCGCTCGGCATTTCGCTCGACGACTGCGCCGCCGCGCTCGACACGGCAAAGCCCGTCAAGGGCCGCGCCGAGGTGCTCGAGACCGACGGGGATTACGCCATCCTCATCGACTACGCCGTCACGCCCGACGCCATCGACAACATCCTCACGACGGTGCGCGAGTTCGCACCCGCGCGGCTCGTGTTCCTCTTTGGCTGCGGCGGCGACCGGGACCGCGGCAAGCGTCCGAAGATGGGCCGCATCGCGGGCCAGAAGGCGGATTTCGTCATCGTCACGAGCGACAATCCGCGCACGGAAGACCCGGAGGCGATCATCGCCGATATCCTTCCCGGTCTCAAGGAGACGCACACGCCCTATGTCGTGCGGCCCGACCGGCGCGAGGCCATCGCCTACGCGATCGAGAATCACTGCCCCGGCGATGTCATCATCCTCTGCGGCAAGGGCCATGAGGATTACCAGATCATCGGCAAGACGAAAGTGCACATGGACGAGCGCGAGATCGTCGCCGAAATACTCGAGAAGAGGAAGAGAGAGAAATGACACTGAAGCTGATACTGGCGTTCGTCATCGCGTTTGCGGTGTCGGCCGTCGTCGGATTTTTCCTGGTCCCGTATCTCAGACGCATCAAGGCGGGCCAGAGCATCAAGGAAAACGGCCCCACGTGGCACATGTCCAAGCAGGGCACGCCCACCATGGGCGGGCTGATGTTCATCGCCGCGATCGCGGTCGTGTGCCTGTCGGTCGGCTTTGAGTGCATGGCCGAGGGCGAATACGGCCACCTGTTTTGTCTGGCGTTCGCGCTCGTGTTCGGCGCGATCGGTTTTCTGGACGACTATGAAAAGCTCCGGAAAAAGCAGAATCTCGGCCTGACGGCCGGCAAGAAGCTGCTGCTGCAGCTGGCGGCGGCCGTGGCGTTCATTTTCCTCATGCGCCGCTTCGGCTATGTCGCGCTCGACAGCCTGTACATCCCGTTCTGGAACAAGACGGTGCCGGTCTCCGAGCCGCTGTATGTCATCTTCGCGGCCTTCGTTATCGTCGGAACGGTCAACTCCGTGAACCTCACCGACGGTGTGGACGGCCTCGCCGCGAGCACGACGATGCCGGTGTGCATCTTCTTCGCCGTCATCTCCATGCTCTGGGGCGAGCGGTTTTTGTCCCTCGGCGTGTTTGCCTCCGGCATTGCCGGCGGCCTGCTGGGCTTTTTGATCTATAACTTCCACCCGGCGAAGGTGTTCATGGGCGACACGGGTTCGCTCTTTCTCGGCGGCGCGGTCGCGGCGCTGGCCTTTGCCTACGACATGCCGCTCATCCTTGTGACGCTCGGCATCATGTACATCATCGAGGCGCTGTCGGATATCATCCAAGTCGGCTACTTCAAGCTCACGCACGGCAAGCGCGTGTTCAAAATGTCCCCGTTCCACCACCATCTTGAGATGGGCGGCTGGACGGGCCACAAGTGGAAGGAAACGCAGATCGTGGCGCTGTTTGCCGGCGTGACGGTGCTGTTTGCAGTTTTGTCGTTCATCGGCGTGTTCCACCGCTTCGGCGTGTGAGGCGCGCGCCGCGGTGCAGGGAGGTGCTTATATGAATATTTCCGATCTGAGACTTCCCGCGCGCCAGGCGAAAGCGCCCGCCGGGCCGAAGCGCGGCAGCTTCGACCTGCCGTTTTTCGTGCTCACGCTGCTGCTGCTGACGATCGGCGTCATCATGGTGCTCTCGTCGAGCTTCGCCCGCGCGTATGCGCAGGGCAAGTCGCCGACGTATTACTTCGTGCGCCAGGCGGCCTTTGCCGTGGCCGGCGTTGTGGCCATGATCTTGCTGTCCAAAGTGCGCATGGCGACCTACCGCCGTCTGTCGCTGCTGGTGCTGGGCGTGAGCATCTTCCTGCTTGCCATCGTCTGGATCCCGCACATCGGCACTCGCGTCAACGGTGCGCGCCGTTGGCTGAGCCTCGGCTTCACGACGTTTCAGCCGTCGGAGATCGCAAAGATCGCGGTCGTGCTGTTTTTCTCCAGCATGATCTGCACCTATAAAGAGCAGATGCAGACGTTCCGCTACGGTGTCGTGCCGTTCATGGTCGTCACGGTCATCATCGTCGGCCTGCTGATGCTCGAGCCGCATCTGTCGGCGTCCATCATCATCATGGCGCTTGCGATCGTGATGATGTTTGTCGGCGGCATCAAGCTCTCGTACCTGCTCGTCGGCATGGGCAGCGCGGGCGCGCTGCTGCTCATCGCAAGCAAATTCGTGCCCTATGTGCACAAGCGCATCGTGTCCTGGCGCGACCCGTTTGCCGATACGAGCGCGGCCGGCTATCAGATCGTGCAGTCGCTGTATTCCATCGGCTCGGGCGGCTTTCTCGGGCTCGGCCTCGGCCAGAGCCGGCAGAAGTACCTCTATCTGCCCGAGGAGCACAATGACTATATCTTTTCCATCGTCTGCGAGGAGCTCGGCTATGTCGGCGCCATTGCGATCCTGATCCTGTTTGCGCTGCTCATCTGCCGCGGCTACTGGATCGCCGCGCACTCGCCCGACCGCTACAGCTTCCTCGTCGGCATCGGCATCACGACGCTGCTGTCGATCCAGGTGTTTTTGAACATCGCAGTCGTCACGAACCTCATCCCCTGCACGGGCATCTCGCTGCCGTTTTTCAGCTACGGCGGCACGGCGCTGCTCATGCAGCTCGGGGAGATGGGCATCATCCTGAGCATCTCGCGCGACATTCCGACGAAAAAAGCGCGCTAGTTTCTGACTTTGAAGTGTATATCCGGCAGCCCGCGGCGGCCTTCGGCGCGGACTGCCCGATTTCCGTTTTTGATCCTGGGAGGCATTGCTATGAATTTTCTCTTTACCTGCGGCGGCACCGCAGGCCACATCAACCCCGCGCTCGCGGTCGCTGGCATCCTGCGCGACCGGATGCCCGACTGCGGCATCCTCTTCGTCGGCGCCAACGGCAAGATGGAGACCGACCTCGTCCCGCGCGCGGGCTACGACATCGTGACCATTGAGGTCACGAACATCCACCGCAGCCTCAAGCCGTCGGAGATCGCGTACAACTTCCGCTCGCTGCACAACGCGCGGCAGGCGACGAAGGACGCGCGCAAGATCATCGAGGACTTTCAGCCTGACGTCGCCATCGGCACCGGCGGCTATGTCTGCTACCCCGTGCTCAAGGCGGCGGCGCAGCTCGGTATCCCCACCGTCGTGCATGAATCCAACGCCGTGCCCGGCCTGACGACGAAGATGCTTGCCGGCGCGGTCGACCGCATCCTCGTCGGCTTCGAGGAGAGCAAGCAGCACTACAGCGAGCAGGAAAAGGTCGTCGTCACCGGCACGCCGGTGCGCGGCGCGTTCACGGCCTGCTCCAAGGCGGAGGCCAAGCGCCAGCTCGGGCTCGACCCGGACAGGCCGCTGGTCGTGTCGGTCTGGGGCTCGCTCGGCGCGTCGTACATGAACGAGGTCATGACGGCGTTCATCACGCGCGCCGCCGTCACGGACGCGCCGTTTGCGCTCATCCACTCGGCCGGGCGCAACGGCTATGAGAAGATGCACGCGGCCCTGCTCGAAAAGTGCCCGGCCGATCTCGCCGCGCACGGCATGGACGTGCGGCCGTATATTTATGACATGCCGCTCGTCATGGACGCGGCCGATCTCGTGCTCTGCCGCGCGGGCGCGTCCACGCTCGCGGAGCTCTCGTGCATCGGCAAGCCCGCGATCCTCATCCCGTCGCCGAACGTCACGAACAACCATCAGGAGCGCAACGCGCGCGTGCTCGAGCACGCCGGCGGGGCGAAGGTGCTGCTCGAGGGCGCGTTCACGGCGGACGATCTGTATAACCTCGTCAGCGACCTGCTCGCCGACCCTGCGCAGCTTGCGCAGATGGCGCAGAGCATGAAATCCGCCGGCGTTGCCGACGCCGCCGAGCGCATTGCCGATCTGGTGCTGAAACTGGCCGACCGGCACGCAAAATGACAATCTCGCGTTTCTCTGCATAGGATGGCATGAATTTGCTGTGCGGAGGAAAGATTATGAGCATATGGCACATTTACGGCGGAAACAGACTGACCGGGAGCACCCAGGTGCAGGGCGCCAAGAATGCGGTGCTGCCGATCATGGCGGCATCCGTGCTCGCCGGCAGTGAGACGGTTCTGCACAACGTGCCCGACCTGAAGGACGTGACGATCACGCTGCGCATCCTGCGCCATCTCGGCTGCACGGCGGAGCGCGACGGGGACACGGTGCGCATTGATTCCCGCGGCATGAACCGCGACTTCATCCCGCACGATCTCATGCGGGAGCTGCGCTCCTCGGTCATTTTTCTCGGCGCGATCCTCACGCGCTTCGGAACGGCGAGCCTGTCCATGCCGGGCGGGTGCGAGCTCGGCCCGCGGCCGGTGAACCTGCACCTCGACGCGCTGCGCGCGCTCGGCGCGGAGGTCACGGAGCGCGGCGGAGACATCGTCTGCTGCGCGCACGATCTGAAGGGGCGGCGCATCCTGCTGCCGTTTCCGAGCGTCGGCGCGACGGAAAACGCCATGCTGGCTGCCTGCGCGGCGGCGGGGGAGACGGTCATCTGCAACGCCGCGCGCGAGCCGGAGATCCTCGACCTGCAGTGCTACCTGCGCAAGCTGGGCGCGCGCATTTCCGGCGCCGGCACGTCGACGGTCACGGTCAGCGGCTTCCGACCGCAGCCGTTTGTGGAGCACACGATCATGCCGGACCGCATCGTCGCGGCGACGATTTTGTGTGCCGGAGCCGCCTGCGGCGGCGATGTGGAGCTGCAGGGCGTCGATCCGGACCATTTTTTGACCGTTCTGGACTCGCTTTCCGAGGCAGGGTGTGCTATAATAAAAACGGCGTCCACCGTGCGCCTGACATCGACCGGGCGGCTCACCGCGCCGCTGACCGTGGCCGGCGCGCTGGCGATCACATACCTGAAGACGGCCCATATCGCCGTTCACGCGGATGTCTTGGATGAGGAGGCTCTGCGGGCACGCGCTGCCGCTGCCAAAGCGGACGGCGACAGTGTGGGCGGCGTGATCCGCTGCACCGTCAGCGGTCTGCCCGCCGGTTTGGGCGGCCCTGACTGGCGGGATACCGTGGAGGGCACCATCGCCCGCCATGTGTTTGCCATTCCCGCTGTCAAGGCCATCGGCTTCGGCGCAGGGGAGACCTTCGCCCAAATGCGCGGCAGCGCGGCCAACGACCCGTTTACGATGGCCCGTGGCGCTGTTCGCACAGCGACCAATCATGCCGGCGGTGTCAACGCCGGCGTCACCAACGGCATGGACGTGGTGTTCGACGTGACGTTCCGCCCCACACCGTCCATCGCTAAGGAACAGCGGACCGTGGACCTATATACCATGACGGAGACCACCATCTCCGTCTCCGGCCGCCACGACGCCTGCATCGTGCTCCGCGCTGCCCCGGCGGTGGAGTCCGCCGCCGCCCTGGCGGGGTGCCAGCTGCTGGCGGGCCCGCCCGCCTCCTCCCGGG
>OGQR01001017.1_pt1 | contig 20656 bp, 10 predicted proteins | sample 1553271 | NCBI WGS metagenome assembly OGQR01 (sample SAMEA2579970, study PRJEB22360) | human gut metagenome | biome: human gut; feature: human-associated habitat; material: faeces | place: Denmark | collected 2008/2010 | reverse complement strand
GACCATTGCACCTTCTCCCGGATTGTTCAGCCGCCCGCCGCTGACCCGCGGCAGCCAGGTAATGGCGGTGCTCAGCGCGGCGGATTCCACCCGCTGGGCCGCGGGCTGCAGCCAGCCAAGGGGAACCCCCAGCGCCGGGCGCAGCAGCCACCAACAGGGCAGCGCCAGCGCAAGGCAAAGCCCGCCCGCCGCCAGCGCGGCAGACTTTTGGATGTTATAATGGCGGCAAAGGTTCTGGCGGTAGTTTTCGGTATCGCGCCTGCCCCACAGGGCCCGCCGCTGCACCGAGCAGGAAGCCGCCCACGCCCCCATCCAACCGGCCAACAGCAGCAGGCAGGCGGGCACAGCCGGCGCGGCACCGGCCAGCGCCAGCAGCACAACAACGGGCAGCAGCATTAGATCCAGCAGCAGGGCATCCGCACGGCGCAGGGCCGCAGCGGCCAGCGCCCCGGTAACGGGCAGGGCGGCCAACAGCAAAAACAGCCCCAGCTGCGCCGCACTGCCGCCCTGGGCCACCGGCAGCGCACTGCCAAGGCGGGCGTTCAGGCTTTGGGCAATGTTCCCGGCGCACTGCTGCGCCCCGGCCAAAAAGTTCCGCTGGCAGATGAACAACACCACAAGATACACAATCACCCCCGCCAGCAGCCCCCAGCGGCGCAGGGCTTGCGGCGCACGCAGGAACAGCGCCCACCCGGCGCAGAAAGCGGCTGCCGCGGGCCACACCCACAACGGCACCGCAATGCCGAACCCGGTGGAAAGCACCAGCAGCAAACCAAAGGTGAGCGCCAGCAGCAGCGCGGCATCTGCCGCCAGCCACAACGCGGGGTGCGCTGCGGGGCGCTGGGTGCTCACCAGCACACGGTCCACAAACTTCAGCCCACTGCCGGGGTCGGCAGCGCCGCGCCGGCTCAGGGCAGTACGTTCTTTTTTGTGCTTGGGCGGGTTTTTACGGTGCTTCGCCGCCTGTTGGGGAAAATCCCCCCATTCCTCCGCTCCGTCCAGGTCCCCACCGGGGGTCAGGGCAGCGCGCAGGGCGGTCAGCGGTTCGCGCACCATCAGGCGGTCCAGCTTGGCGCTCAGCTTCCAGTGTACCTGCTTGAGGGTATCCCCGTCCCGGTACTCCCGCAGCTCATAGCTGCCGCCCAGGGCGGCGCGGGTGTCGGCTTCGTCGCCGTCCTCATCGGGGGCGGTTTCCGCTTTGGCTTTGCCAGCCGCGGCAGCGGGCAGCACACAGATGCTCCGGCTTTGCACGGCAGCCGGGCATGCCGCGGTGAACACCCCCAGGTGATCCCGCAGGGTGATGCCCCGCACCGCAATGCTCCACACGCCACTTTTGCCTGCGTTTAAGGTAATGCGCTGTTCGGCGCTCTCTCTGCCGCCCAACATGGCGGCGCAGCGCAGGGTGATCTGCCCGCCGCCCCATTCATCAGCGGCGTTCAGCAGCACCACAAGCGCAGGGATGGGCAACCGGCTGCGGTTGCGCAGCCGAACCGTCAGGGTAAAATCTTCGCCCTGTATCACGGGTTTGTCCGGCACCAGCAGCTCTGCCGTTACCTGCCTGCGCAGATAGGCGGCGTCCAGCCGCAGCAGCACCAGAAGCACCAGCGCAAACGCTAACAGGAACACCGCCAGCGGTGCCTGGGTGATGAGCGCCGCAGCCAGCAGCACCAAAAGCACCAGCGCTCGGCCCAGCTTACCTGCCATGGCGGTCAGCCTTTTCGGGGCGGGGGCGCGGCACGGTGCGCAGCAGGTCCTGCATTACGCTGTCCACCGTTTCGCCGCCTGCGCGGGCCTGGTCGTTCAGCACCAGGCGGTGGCGGGCAACCGCATCAAACACAGCGGTCACATCCTGCGGGGCAACAAAATCCCGCCCCGCCAGGTACGCCGCCGCGCGCGTCATGCTGGCCAGCGCCAGGGTGGCACGGGGGCTTAACCCCACGGCCAGGCGCGGGTCCTTACGGCTGGCCTGGGCCAGCGCCACAATGTAGCGGTACATCAGCTCATGCACAAATACCGTGCTGACCTCCTGCTGCATGGCAAGCAGATCCGCCTGACCGGCAACGGGGCGCACACGGTCCAGCAGGCGGCCTTTGCTCTGCCCGGCCAAAATTGCCAGCTCCGCTTCCTCATCGGGGTAGCCCATTACGGCGCAGACCATGAAACGGTCCAGCTGAGACTGCGGCAGCATCTGCGTGCCGGCGGCGCCGATGGGGTTCTCGGTTGCAATTACGGTAAAGGGTGCGGGCACCGGGCGGGTAACGCCGTCCACCGTCACCGTGCCTTCTTCCATCACTTCCAACAAAGCCGACTGCGTGCGGGAGGAGGTACGGTTGATCTCATCGCCCAAAAACAGGTTGCACATCACCGCACCGGCGTGGTACACAAACTTGCCGGTCTCTTTCTGGTAAACGGAAAATCCCACCAAATCGGACGGCAGAACATCCGGCGTAAACTGCACGCGGCTTTCTTTCAGGTCCAGCGCGCGGGCAAAGGCCAGCGCCAGCGTGGTTTTGCCCACGCCGGGAATATCCTCAACCAGCACATGGCCGCCCGCCAGCATGGCCATCCAGATGGTATTTACCGTTTGCTGTTTGCCCTGCACGGCCTTGTTTACTTCGGCCGTAACGGCGGCGGCCTGCTGTGTGTACTGCATGGTTAATCCTCCCGGTGTTTTTTCCATATCACCATAATGCCAACGGCGGCGGCAATAACCACCAGCCCGGCCCACAGTGCGTTGTTTTCCAGCCAGATCATGGTATTGGAGATCGCGCTCCCCTCGGATTCCGCGCTGCCCTCCCCCGGCAATGGGGTCAGGGCCTGGGGGGCCACTTCGGCAATGGAGCTGCCGCCGGCATCCTCCACGGTCACCTGGCGCGGCGTTTCGTCCCAGGTAGCGGCGCTTTCCTGCAAATCCTCCTCTTTGGTGGTGTCCGCAGCGGCGGTGTCGTGCTCCGCAATTACCAGGTAGCGCTGGCTGTTGCGGGTGTAGGGGTGGCAGGTGGAAAGGGTCAGCAGGTCCCGCCCCGGCTGGATCAGCACGGCGTTGATATCGCTGGGGTCAATAATTTTCAGCTCGCTCACGCGGTAAATCAGCGTTTCCCACGGGGTGGTCAGCTGGATCTTGTCCCCCACCTGGATCTGCTGCACGTTGCGCAGCATTTCCGCGCCATAATAGCCGCGGTGGGCGGCAATCACGGTGTTGGTGTTTTCGCCGCCCAGCGGCATCGAGGTCTGGCCCAGCAGCGCCGCGCCTTTGGCCAGGTTTTCGCGGCTGGCGCCCAGGTAAACGGGCAGCTCCAGGTTCAGGCGCGGGATCCACAGCACAGCCAGCATATCATCGTCATAGCCATAGGCAGCAAGGTCCAGCGGGGCTTCCTCGTAGGCAAACGGGTCGGTCAGGCCGCTTTGGCCCCCGGCGTAAATTTCCGCGTTATAGTCCTGCATCGCGGCGTACAGTTCAGGGTAGGCGCGTTCCGGCTCCGGGGGTTCGGCTGTGGTTTCCTCCGCCGCGGGGGCGGTGGGCTGGGCTTCGGCGCGGGCCGCAAACTGCGCAGCGGTTTTGGCATTGCGGGTGCTGGTCCACCACTGGGCGGCGGTGGGCTGTATCAACAGCGCCAGCCCCAGCAAAATGGCCAGCCAGGCCAGAATTTTAGCAATCAGCCGTCCCATTTAGTCATCCTCCTCGCGCTTTTTGCAGCGGTGCAGCAGCAAAAGCAGCAGCAGCGCTTCGCCGCCGATCACAATGCTGCCCGTTACCGCGATCCACGGCCAGGCATCCACCACGCGCTTGACCACCGTTCCGGTGCGCAGCGCCTGATACTGCACGGCCTGCGGGGTGTTGGTTTCTTCCTCTCCATTATAAGGGATGCGGGTGCCGCGCACAAGCATGCGGTGGGTGTTGATGGCATACGGCGTGCAGGTAACAAGGGTGCAGTAATCCTGCCCCGCGGTGATGTCCAGATCCTCGGTGTGCTCCGGTTCCACCACTTTGATTTGATCCACCTGGTACGCCAGCGTTTCATCCAGAATATGCAGGTAGAAACAGTCGCCCTCTTCCAGCTTGTCCAGGTCGGTGAACAGCACGGCTTCGGGCAGGCCGCGGTGGCCGGTCAGCACGCTGTGGGTGCTTTCGCCGCCAAGGGGGTAGCTGGAGCCTTCCAGATGGCCGACGCCCTTTTGCAGCACATCATCGCTGGTGCCTTCGTAAATAGGCAGGTTGACGTCAATTTTCGGGATGGTGATATACCCCAGGCTTTCGCCCACATCCACAAGGTCCACATAGCTGGTGCCGGTATCCTCCGCTTCGCCTGCGGCATCGCGCTCCACGGCGCTGTCCAGCTGCTGGTTATAGCGGCGGGCGGCCTCCTTGGCGGCGTCCAGTTTTTCGGTATCCATGCTTTTTACGGTATCATCGTAATTTTGGATTGCTTCGCTGGCGTGGCGCTGCGCCACCGCGTTGCTGATAACCGGGTACGATGCCACCCCAATGCCGGACAGGATCATCAAGGCCGCAAAGCCGACTTTTAGTTTTGTTGTGGTATCCATAGCGTCACCGCGAACCTTTCCGTGAGAGGGTTGAAGTTAGGAGCTGATGCAATTAGAAATTAGAAATTAGGAATTGGAAGTAGGCAAAAGAATAAATAATAAAGAATAATGAATAATTGTGGTGGACCGCGGCGCATTGCGCCGCTCAGGAGATATTGGGTTGGGGGTGGTTTTTAGGGTAGTGAATAACAATAAAATAATCTGTAGGGCCTTACGGCGTTGCACACCACAAAATTGTAATAAACCTCGCCCTGCATGTAGGGGGCGGCGTCCCCGACGCCCCGTTTGACGGGCCTAATAATTGCCGCCCATCCACCCCGCGCCGCAAACATTGCAAATCATTTGTAGGGGCCGATGCTCGCCATCGGCCCGTTGACGGGCCTTGCCCTATTTATTTTTAGGTTCTGCACGGGGAACCACCCCTCAGGCCGCTCCGCGTCCAGCGCAAACAGCGCCCCGTCCCCTCTGTCGCTCCGCGACATCTCCCCGCCCCGCGGGGAGTCACCCCTCAAGGGGCGCCAATATCTAACCTTATGTTTGCGGTGGCTCCCCTTTGAGGGGAGCTGTCTGCAACGCAGACTGAGGGGTGGTTCCCCGCCACAAACCTAACGGCCGTGGGGTGGTTCCCCGCCGCAAACCTGACGCCCATGGGGTGGTTCCCCACGCAGGGCCTAAAAATCAGCCGAACAACGGCCATGTACACCCAAAAAATTTATTTCCCAATAACCCACCATAGGGGGAGGGCCAAATCCGGCCCTCCCCCTGTGTATGATGGATTATCCCTCTATACCCTATTGGTGAATTGTAAAATTGTTTTGCCTTGCGGCGGGCGCATCAGGCGCGGTTCTTCTTTTTCAGGCTCAGCAGCACGCCAACACCGGCCACAACCAGCAGCACGCCAATGCCGCTGAACAGCAGGGTGCCGAAACCACCGGTGGTGGGCAGGTTGAAGCCCTTGCGGTTGATGATTTCGGTAACATGGCGGCCATACGTCTTACCGCCCTCGGTAACGCCAGTCTGAGTACCATCCTTAGTAAAAGTTTCTACCTTTTTTGTCACATCATGCTTAACCAGTACATCACCTTTATACTCCAAGGATTCAGTCCATGTCGTCTTATAAGCAATATTCAATTCTACTTTTACCGGAGCCTGCAAAAGGTTATAACCCTTGTTCGTTTTAGTTTCTACCAGATAGTAAGTGCCGTTTGCAAGTCCGTCCACATTGGCTTTACCACCATTAGCCGTCGTGATATTAGACTTAACTTTTGCCCACTTCTTGCCTTCGCCTGCTGTCGGAAGTTTCAGTGCGTTTGCTGTAGCGCTATCAATTTCGACTGCACCGTCAGGAAGTTTTTCATCGTTTCCTACCAGCTTATACAAATCAAAGGTTACGCCATCAAGGAAGATATCTTTATTATTTTCTTTGACATCAGCCTTCTTCACAATCTGAATCTGGAACGTATAAACGACAGTTTCATCGCTGCGTTTATAATTGTTCTCCGGATTGTCCTTTTCGGCATCGCTCACATCTGTTTTGTTAGAGTACTCCAGCTTAGCCTGGTTCGAGTTGCCATCAGTGGTCATATCTGCATCAGCAGTCAGTTTTGCCTTATAGCTAATGACAATCTGCTTACCTGCATATGCTTCCATCTGGGCGGGAATAAACGCAACCTTAAAACCGCCATTGTCAAGTTTAGTAATGGTGTATGCGTCTGTAGGAACGGCTACCAAGCCTTCGTCACTATTATACTGGACACTGATAAGGGAGTTACCTTTAGCATCCACTACCTGATCTTCCAAATTGGTCGGGGTATCCGTTACTTCAAACTTCTTCAGGCGGGTGATATTCTGGGGAACGGTAACAGTAATCTTGTACGGAATTTCATCGCCTACATTGTAGTCAGCAGCTTTACGATAATCGTTGCTTGTACGGTCTTTTACCGTCTTTTCAATGTCAGGTGCATAGTTTTTAACTGTTACTGTTGTTTTTTCTGCGGTATAGTCACTGTCATGTTTTGCACCTGCTGTTTTGCTTACATTACCATCTTTATCAATCGTAAATTCATAATAATCATTTGCATTGATGACGTATTTACGATTTTCATCTGCTACTGTACCGTTATAACCAATTTCCTGGAAACGGTAATTACCCGGCTTCAAACCGTCAATGGTTACTTTACCGTCAGCACCAGTCGTTTCAAAAGTAGTAGTCTTATCGGGATAACGTACCCATTCTCCTGTTCCGTCATCCTTCTGACGTTCAAGATTAAAAATAACCCCTGCCAGCGGTGTTACAGTTTCTCCTTCAACGCCGACCTTTTTCAGCGTAATAGCACCTTTATGTGTGCTGTTTTTGGGGTAAACAACCACATCATACAACCACTGCTTCTGAGCGTTTGCATCTTCTGTCACACGCGTCATAGGAATAGAAACCAAGAACGGTTCTACCGGTTCAGTAACTGTAGCCGGTTTGCTGGTTTCCATCACAAGATAAAGGCCAACAGGGAGATCCGTGAACTGCACCATGCCGTCCGCGTTTGTTTTTTTCTCCACGCCGATGTCAGCAACACCTTCAATTAGGTTGTTATATTGTGCTTTTACTTTGCCATTTTCATCAATGTAGTCAGATACTTTCGCTGCTGGTTCACTTGTTTTACCGTCATAATATTCTTGCAATTTGGCTGCACCTTTTACCCGATAAATAGTAAATCCAACATCTTCTGCGGGTTCCGTGCCAGCAGGAATATTCTGCTTTTCACCTGTACCATTTTCGCTTACAATATCCTTGTCGTGCAGATACTTATAAATGGTAATCGAGCCTTTCTGATTGGGATCAATTACACTGTCTGTTGTCTTCGTTGTTTCTGGCAATGCGGGTGCATCCGCTGCCATTGCTGGCATAGCGCACAGGCTGAGGGCCAGAGCGGCGCTCAACAGGCCTGTGAGAAAACGTTTTGCTTTTTTCATTTCAGTACCTCTTCTCTTAAAAAAATCATCATCGGATGGGCGGCGGGGCCGCCCGGCTTAAGGGTTCTGCATCAGCACGGCGTGCAGCGCGGGGCGCTGCAGCGGGGAAACGCTGCCGCGCCGCCCGCACTGTGCCGTGAAGAAAAAAGGAGGAAAAACTGGGCCGCTTGCCCACTTGGCTTAAGGCTGCGCCCTGCCGTAAACGGGCGCGCACGGGCGGGCAGACCCTGCATCCTGGGGGTTGCTGGGTTTCCGGGGGATGGTTAATGTCGCCGGCCCCCTTTCCTGTTGTAGCGGAATGTGAATATCAACAGCCCTGCCACCGCCAGCGGCATGCCGATCAGCAGCCACAGGCTTGGCGCGTCTGCACCCGTGTGGGGCAGCTCAGGCGTTTTACGGTTCAGAACGGTAAGGGTCATGGTGTAGGTGTTGCCGGACTGCTTAAACTTTTCTTCGTCCGTAATTACCTGCCCATCAATAGAACACGTGCCGGCTTGGGTAAATTCGATCACAATTGGCTGTGCCAACAGGTTGTACCCCGGATGTGCCTTGGTTTCCGTCAGGCGGTATGTACCGGGTTCCAGATTTGTGAACGGGTTCGGGGTTATTTTGCCGTTGTCGTTCGTTGTACCGGTATAGGTAGTATCTACCTGCGTTTTTCCTTCGGTTGTTTCGACCAGCTTTTCCAGCTTGAACTCAACACCACTCAAGGGCACGTCATTGCCTTTTTCGTCTTTTTCCGCGTCCTTCTTGATGATATCCAGTACAAACTTCGGGTTCTGCAGCTTGTTGGTCAGCTCAATCTTTCCGCTGCCTCCGGTGATGGTTCCATCGGTGGTTCCTGTGGCTGTATTGTCTGTTGAGCTGCCCGCGCTGTTCGTTTCGCTGTTCGTTTCGCTGTTTGCTGTTGCTTCAGCCGTTACAACATACGTATTGCCTTTAATCGTAATGGTTCCGTCTGCCGCGGTAAAGTTGCCAGCCTCATCCACCGTACCTTCCACAATGCGGTAAATATAGTTGTTTGCCGCACTGCCGCCAACCGGGTACTGATCCAGGTTGTTAAAGGGATACAGCCAGCCGTTATCTGTATGGTGAACCGTAACATATTTGCTGCCCGAGGTCGGGTAGTCAACAACATCCCACGGGGCATCCTCAGCACTGTTTGCCAGGCGGCGCTGGAGCTGGATGTAAATTTCATCCGGCTGATTCGTAGTGACAATGTCCTCATTATTTGCATCTTTCCAGTGCTTATCGAACTCAATGTTGATCAGTTTGCGCTGGGTGTTGGTAAAGATTGCGGTAACTTTCAGATCGTTCGGATTGCTCGGATTTTCGCTCGCCACAATCACGCCTTCCACCATGGTGTTGTTGATCACATGGGCTTCATTGCCATCCGGAACGGTTACGCTTTGCAGTCTGGAATCATCACTGGTTTTGACTTCCTCGATGGTATAGCGGGTGCCAACGGGGATGCCGGTGATGGTCTTGGTGTGATCGCCGGCTTCGCTCATATTAATCGTAACGATTTTTTCGATGGGCTTTTCTTCCAGACCCTCACCGCCAACATCATTAAAGGTAACTTTGAAGGTGTAGGTGCCTTTAATGGTATTTTCCTCACCAGCTGCGGCCTTCTTTTGGATTTTCAGCCCGCCGGTTTTGACGGTGTTGACGTATTTTACCTTTAGCTTTGTCAGCGTGGAGCTTGTTTCGTCCGGGTCTTTATAGGAGCGGAAGACGATGGTGTCGGCGGAGGGTTTGTTTCCGGTATAGCTATTACCCGTTTGATCATCATTCGGTCTTATTTTTTCCGTTCGGCCATCATTGGGGCTGCTTCCCTCCTGCTTGTCCAGCGACTTGTTCGTGTCGGTAACTGTCACGGATTCGCTATCGCCCTTCATCGAAGTAACCGCCTGCCCGTTCTCGCACACCGTCCATTTGGTGTCATACAGGTTTTGGTTCAGATCCTCTTTGAGCGAAATGTAGCTGCCGCGGCGGAACTGGTCACTGAAGGTAACGGTTTCTCCATCTTCCAGAACAAAGCGTCCGTCATCGTCCACTAACTGGGTGTCGTTGTCCTTGGTGGAGGTGTACTGTGCGTTTATGGCGTTTTGCAACTGACCGCTTGTGGCGGAGCCGTAATCCGGGATTTCCTTCTGATCGGTTGTAAAGCCGGTCATCGTTTTTGGCACCGCTTTGGGAATGAAGGTAAAGTTCCTGAAATAGATGTGGCGGCTATAGTTATCGCCCACGCGGATGGTTTTGACCTTGCCGTTAAAACCGTCCTGCGCTTTCATCTTGTTCAGGTCCAGCTTTACGGTGACCCATGCGCCTGTCTTCACTTCGACTGAGCCATACGTTGCGCCGTTAATGCCTGATGTGCCAAGGCTGCCTTTTTGGACGTCATTTTCATCCAGCAGTTCCAGATACAGGTTGTTGAGGGAAAGGTCACCTCCACTATCCCCTGGATCAACGTAAACCTGGAACGTAAGGAAGCGCTCGTCTTTGATATCGATGGGGTTTTTCAGCGTCAGGATGCCATAACGTTTCTTACGCGCTGCACTGACGGGTTCCGTATCCGTATAGCGTGCGTACCAGTGAAGGACCTTTTCGCCTTCAGGCCCGGAACCTTGCTCGGGGTTTGTATCCAACTTGAAAATGTACTCACCTTCGGTTGAATCGGTTGCGGGTTTAATCTCGTCACAATCCGCAAAATTCACCTCTTTGGTACCGCTTGTATCCGAGCCAGCGGCCACTTTTTCTCCATAATGGGTTGCCTGGTTCTGGATGGTGAAGTTGAAGATTTTCTGGTCTTTAAAGCAATTTTTGAAGTCCGGATCAACCTTGTTCAGATCAACCTCTTTTTGAACCTGCAGCTCGTTATTATCCGGGAAGTTGAACGCCACCGCCATGCTGGACTCCCACATACCGCGTTCCATGTAGTACATGGTAAGGGTGTGCTTGCCGGTGGAAAGATTAGGGATGGAAACACTTGCGTTTTTATAATACGTTTCGGTTGTTCCTAAGTAAGTAATGCTTGTCGCCGTTGTATGGTTGTGCTCATCACAATTTTCAGCGCCATAATTACCTGTCTTGCTGTTCTTGACCCGGCTAACATAGGAAGTTACGGTGTTTTTCTTATTATCGCGCTGGTCAAATTCCAACACACCAGAAACTCTGGCATGAGCACCGCCAATATCCAGGACAAGCTGATCGTCAATGAAAACCCACACATCATCATCACCAGAGAAGTAAAAACGAATTGGAATTTCATTATTGTAGTCGTCCTTAACTGTTCCGGTACTGGTTAGGGTAAACGGGATTTCAAGTTTTGCACCGTAACCGTAATTGTACCTGACTGCGCTCTTACTGGTTGTGGTTTCATTGAACGGGAAAAAGCCGTATGGCGTTGAAACATTATCTGGACTACTTGCACTGTCCACGTTGTGGGACGCCTCGCTCTTATATCCAGCGGTTGTCACTCCTGGGCTATCATTACCAAGGTACAACTGATCGCTATTTGTATCTTTGCGCAGATATAGAGAAGTTTCTTTACTGTCAAACCACCAGTATTTAACGCCCTCGCCTTTTTGCGGGCCATTTGGCGTTTGCGCTGGTTCTATAAAAACTTCTTCTTGGGTAAACGGGAACTCAACATTGTGGTAAACTTCGCCAAGTTTTGCATTTTTGCTGTTTTGGCCGGTCAGGAACTTTTCATTGAAATGCGGTTCTTTCAGGGTCGTTCCATTCATCACGATGTCGCCATCGCTGTCCCTTTTGTCTGCCACAATGCCCTGGAAAGCGTAGGAATTTTTTTTCTCTTTTGTGTCTCCTATATCAAAGTTCGAGTTATTGGCTGCGATAAAGATATTGTAAGAACTCCATCCGTACAAATTCAATGTACTTGCAATATCCGCAAATCTTTTATCCCAATCGCTTGGCTGGAAATGGCCTGTATAAATGGGATATATAATGGGCTTTCCGGTATTTTTATCTACATAACTCTGATAGTAGTCGCTGATTGCCTGATCGAACTGGCGGAAGGGTACCCAGTGGCGCTGATTAACCGCATTATCATTATCGTAGCTATCACGGTTATTGCCGTTCAGTTCGTAATCTGTATAATAATCATACAGCGTACTGGTAACATACTTTGTATTTGGTTTTTCCGTAAATTCAGCGGCGGCAATATCTACTACTTTAGTGTCAGGATTTTTCCACGTTTCGGCATCACGCAGGGTACCTTTTGGAGCCCAGTAGCCGCCACGAGTGGTACCTTTATATACTGCATCGTCATTCGTATCCGCATAGAAGCAATTTTTGCCATCTGTGGGAATCGGCAACCACGCTGTACTTACTCCATTTCCTTTTGTCTCCTCGTCACCGTTAATTGCATCACCGGAAAAGATGATTGAACGATATCCTTGGGGAATGTCAATATAATAAAGATTTTCGTTTGTGCCATCTTTTACTAGCGTGCCGCTTTCGGATTTTACGCCGTCTCCTCCTTTTATCCGAAAATAAATGGTCTCTGAATTATTGGCTTTGGGGATTGAAAAGTCGCCGGTATCTCCATTCAATGCCATCTTGGAAAAAGTAGCATCGTAATAGATGCGGATGGCACCGGGACGCCCCCATGTTGCATCCTCAATACCATTGTACATGTAGCAATAGCATTGACCTTCGGAATACTGGAAGCGTTTCTGCTTTTCTCCTGTTACTTCCTCATTATAAAAATTGTAGTATTCACTTATTTCTGTATCATCATCGCCCGCGGTAAAGCGAACAAAAGAGCAAAGAACTTTAGGAATGGCAAAGGTTGCTGTGGAACCAGAAGCAATACCAGAACCCAACCCATCACTATTTAAGAGTATTGGGTCACCGACCTGCTCAAGCACTCCGTCCCCATTCGATTCATAAAACCAGGCTTTGACGTTCGTTAGTGTTTTACTGGTTTTATTTTCAAAGGCCATCTTTTGGCCAGCGAAGTGCTTATGGCCAACCGTATAGGTAGACCATTTTCCGCTCTTTCCGTCATAGTAGTTGCCGCCGATATAATTATTCGTATCTCCTGAATTGAACGACATCCACTTTGAACCAAGATTTTGATCTACTTCAGCAATTACTACTTTGTATGCAGTGTCTGCAGGCTTTCCGTTTTCAAATGCTTCTCCCTTACTCTTATATCCGCGAAATTCAAGTCCATTCAACCCTCCATTGTGATAGTTGTCTTCATGTTTCAGAACCACAGAATAAATTTTTCTTCGATCCTTCGTTTCGTCAACTTCCTGCATATCAAGAAAATATTTGTGATCGCTGCTTGGATTTCCTCCATCAGCGGCATATATTTTCACCACTGTACATTCGCTCCAACCATCAGGCACTGCAAAATAGAGCGTGTAAGTCTCCGGCACTCCCCTCTGCTCACTAACTGCCTGCACGTTATCCACGCTTTTTGCGGCGTACATCTTCTGCGGCTGTTCGGTCGGTTCCGGGGTGGCGGTGGGGGTCACGGTCGGCACAGGGGTGGCCGTTGCGGTGGCTGCCGGTTCCGGGGTCGGGGTGGGTTCTGCCGTGGGCTCCGGCGTTTCGGTCGGGGCGGGCTGCTCCGGCTCGGCGCTTTGTTCCGGTTCCGGGGTGGCGGCGTTCTGCTTCGGCAGAGCGGTATTCTCCCCGGAGGCCGTTCCCGGCTCATCCTCCAGCAGCTCTACTTCGTCAGGTGCGTCGGGCAGAAGATCCACCTCGGCGTATACAGGCAGGGCCATTGCCATAACCAGGCAAGCGGTGACAAGCAGCGCTGTCAGCCGGCGCGCCCAACCTGTTGTGTTTTTCCCTGTTCTATTCAATCTGCTCACTCGCCTTTCGCGCTGGTTTAATGAAAGCACATTGTTCCACAGGGGATCCCTGTGGAACAATAAAAGAAGCCAGCTTCTTTTACTTGCGCAACCGTTGCCATGTTGTTTTCAAAAAAATTACGCATCGAATCTTCTCATTGCGCATTTACTTTTCAGTGTTAAAGTATAGCACCTTTATACCAGAAAGGCAATACAATCCACGTAAATTCCTGTTTTTCAGCACTTTTACTGATTGCGTTTTCCTCCAATTATACAATGTATTCAAAGCCTTTGTATAATTTATTCCTGATTTTCTTTTTGGCAGCGGTCACTTTTATATACTTTGACCGCGCGTTTATGATCCTCTGCGCACACAGAGCGCAACTTTGCAGCAAAATTCGCCTTTTTTGTTGTATTTTCCCGTTTTTGCGCAATTATTTGTTTCGCATGCGCCTGTTTGCGGCGGGGCCTGGCGGCTGGGTGGGCGCCTTGTGGGAGGGATGGCAGGTTTGCGGCGCACGGTTCCCGTTTTTTTGCGGCGCGATGGGTACACCGCGCCCCTGCAAACGGTTTGCGGTGTTTGCGGCGGCGGGTGTGTGTTTGGTGGATTGCACGCCCGCCAACGGGACGCCGTTCTCCCTTTACAACGGGGTGCGGGTTTGCTGCAGATATGCCATTCGCTTTTTTGTCCCCCCTGCCCTGCCCCTGATTCCCGGTTCCCCCTTGCCGATCTCTATCTGCGCCAGCTCCTGAGGTGCATCTGAGAGCAACGAAAATAGCGGATCTTTCGCAAGCACAGAATCCGGCTGCGTTTGCGAAATATCCGTCATTTTCTTTGTTTTCAGATACACCTCCAGCTCCCAGCTTTCAATCTATCCTGTGTAAACTGCAACCCCTCACGCGCCATTCTGTGCGGCACTTACCTTATAATAAAGGGGTGCTGCCCTGTGTAAATTTGCAACTGATCTATTTGAAGCAGCTGTGAGCTGTTGTAATTTTGCACAGGGTATTGCCCGCATTCTGTGCCGAACATTCCCGAAACGTGTTGGAAAAACGCACAGGATTGCCTTGTTTCCCTATGCCGCTTACCGTTGGAAAAACGCACAGGTTACCCCCGGAACAGTTGCATTTTACACAGGGTATTCCCGCTCCCCTGCCCCGCCGTGACCCGCGTACCTGTTGGAAAACCACACAGGATAGGCCCGTTCCCCGTGTTGCAATTTACACAGGTTTGGCTGTTTTTGGCTTATTTGCAACTTTACGCAGGTTGCTTTCCGCACAGGAAAATGGTGGTGGAATGCACAGGCTGCAGTTGGTTGAACACACAGGTTTGCGTTGTTAAATTACACAGGCTCTACCTATTACTAATATAGAACTAAACATCTAAGCCATAATAACAACCAGAGGTAAGCCGGGAGATGGGGGAGAACGGGAAAAAATTGGTGTTGCCATTCCATCAGGTTACAGAACCCTGAAACAGCAGGACAGAAAAGCACAATAAAACCCTGTGTAACCTGCACCTGGGCTGCAACCCCCACAGGATATATGGCAAACCACAACGCGGGTGTTGCATTTTGCACAGGGTAATGGCGGTGAAGCCCTGTGTAAATTTGCAATTCTTGCGCTGGACAACAGGATGTGCTATAATGTTTAGCATGATGTGCGTGACCACCCGGGATACAGCAACCGATATAGGAGGCCCCTGCTTATGGCGGCAAGTAAACAGAAAAAAGATTATCCGTTTGTCGTTACGTTTGAAGAACGCGGGGACCAGACCATCGTTCGCAAATCCAATGACCTTGTACAGATGACGCGCAACAACCTGACGCTGAGCCAGCAGCGCCTGATGCTGCATATTTTTTCGATGATTAAGCCGGAGGATACGGACCTGCCCTCTTATGAGCTGAGCATTTATGATTTTATCAAGATGACCGGCATGGACCCGCACAGCGGGGCGCTGTACAAGCAGGTGCGCAAAAATATTGAGGAGCTGGCCAACGCGCCCATCCAGTGGATCAAGAATAACGGAACTTCCACGGTGGAAACATTCCGCTGGATCGATAAAGTGCGCATTGATGAGGGCCGCGCGCGCATGACCATCACGCTGGATCCGGTGCTGAAACCGCACCTGGTGCAGCTGAAAACCCTGTATACCACCATGGATGTGACCTACACCATGCTGATGCGGTCCACCTATTCCATCCGCATTTACGAGCTGTGCAAGAGCTACCAGAGCCTGTACCTGAAAAAGAAAGCGGCCGGGGAACCGCTGGTATGGAACCTGAGCATGCTGTATGAACAGCTTTCGTATACGGCCAACCGATGGTCGGATTTCCGCCGCCTGGCACTGGAAAAGGCAAAGGCAGAAATTAACGAAAAGACGGATATTATTTTCAATTACGATGTGTACGAAAAAAAAGGGCAGAAGGTTCTTTCGCTGGTGGTAACGATTGACCCGGTGGATGATGCCGCCGCACAGGCCAACCTGGACAGCATCAACAGCACAGTGCGCAAAAAGAGCAAAAAGAAGGGCCGCCCCACCGTGGCGATTGAGGATTCGCTGCTGGATGATCCCAGCGTGATCACCTTTGATTATGTTTCGGCACCGGAAACAACGATCCCCTATTCCTTTGGACGCCACCGCACCGAGCTGCGGGAGGAAATTGTTGTGAAAGCGCGCATGGATCAGCTGCGCGCGGAGATTACGCCCGAAGAGCTGCACGCGGTGGAAGTGATCATTGATGTGTTGGCAGACGCCTGCTGCACCATCCAGGCAGGCGATGGCGAGCAGGACGGCGGCAACAAAACGGTGTTTGGAAAGATGAATGCCATCATCCTGGATTGCGGCGGGCTGACCAGTTGGCTGGCCGGTGTGGCACCCCGCTATGCACAGGAGATCATTCCCCGGTCGCAGACGATGCGCAGCCCGGCGCGGTACCTGAACAAGGTGCTGCGCGAGGATATGGATAACTATCGCATTTATATTTTCCGCAAGGCAAAGCCGGCAGCAGAACCCAAAGAGGAGCTGTTGGAAGCGGAGTACCATGTGATGGACGAGCCAGTGCAGCAAACGCTGCCGGAGCCGGAGCCGCCCAAGGTAGAGCTGATTCCCGAAACGATTGTAAAACGGCAGGATATGCGAAAAGAGTTTGCAAAGTTTGTAGATGATGGATACCTGGAAAAGACGTTGACGAGCGGCCAGCGCGGCGCTTACCACGAAATTTACCGCCACCTGGCAGCGCGGTGCGTGCCATCGCCTTCCAGCCTGCGCAATGGGCTAAAAGACGAAATGCGGCTACATTACCTGGCCTGCATGAATGAAGTGATTGAAAAGTATGGCAGCCTGACCCCGTTGATGGAAGCTATGGCGCATGAACTGGACTTTGATGTGTTCTGGGCAAAGGCCGCCAAGGACCCCAACGTGAATAACCCGATGGGGCTGTTCTACCACATTATTGAAGAACGCGCGCTGAACCCGATCGGCACCATAATGAACGACCAGGCACAACGGCAGAAGGTTGCCGCCAAGGAAAAAGGTGAAAAAGATAAGTGGCACAACGAAAGCTGGATGGATGCTTTTGAGGAAGATATCCCGGATGATAGCGAAGAGTAATTGAGATGAAGCGGAGCGGAACATCCGGGAGCGCTATTATAATAAGGTAAGCAGCGGCTGGCAGATTGCTGGCCGCTGCTTTTTTGTTGGGGTGCAGCTGAGAAATGGAAATATCCGGCGTTTTTTGATTTCAGATAGACCTTGGGATAATAGGTGAGAATGAAGGTACGTGAGCGGGAATGCCTGGATGAAGTGAAGAAGGATGGGAAGGAAAAGCGGCAGAGAAAATGCGTGAACAGCAACGAAGAGATGCCGGCATAATATTCGTCAAAATATCCGTTGACACACGCGAAGCATATGATATAATAGAAACTATAACAGCAACGAAGAGATGCCGCACGGCATGGGGTACCCGTTTTTGCAACCCGCGGTTAGATTAAGATACCGGCGTGCGGTACCGCCAAAAGAACCGAACAAAAGGCAAAGATTAACCGACAGCAACGAAGAGATGCCTACACAAAGGCGCTCGCAAGGAGGAAAACAATGGGATATTGTATCTCAGTCTGCATTGAAAAAGGCGGCGTGGGAAAAACCGTTACCGTCTGCAACCTGGCGGCGCTGATGGCGCAGGACGGCAAGCGGGTGCTTGTTGTGGATATGGATGCCCAGGGCAACTGTACCTATACCCTGACGGGCGCCCGTGTAACCGATAATACTTTTGACCGCGCTGGCGTGTATGATATGTTCCGTGCCTATGGCATCAGCGGCACGCGGAACTATATTTCCCACACGCAGTTTGATAATATTGATATAATTCCGGCAAATGGCAACACCCCAATGGCGGCCAAGCAGCTGCAAATCCTGGAGCAGTCCGAAAGCACCAGTATCAATATGTTTTTGGCCATGTGCCTGGCACAGGTTGCCGGCGAATACGACTATATTTTGATCGATACCCCGCCGTCCCGCGATGTAATGGTGACCAATGCCCTGATGGCCAGTGACTTTGTGCTGATCCCCTGCGTGTGCGATGACTACAGCCGTGACAGTGTGTACCGCACTGTGGCCATGTGCCAGCAGTTGGAGCACGATGAGGGCGAAAAAATTGATGTTTTGGGCATTATCCTGACTATGGTGGAAAAAACTGCCCTGACCGAAGTGATCCGCAATGAACTGCGGGAAAGCCAGCTGGGCAGCAAGCTGTTTGCTGCCGAAATCCGTAAGGGACAGGCTGTAAAGGATAGCACCCGCCTTGGTGCGCCGGTTGTGCTATGTGCACGCAGCAGCAACCCGGCAAAGGATTATGCAAAGGTGTATGCCGAGCTGAAAACGCGCGTTGAACAGGAGGCAGAGTGATGGCAAGCAAACTGGACCGACTGCAGAAGAAAGGCTTTAAAGTAAACGAAGCAGCGTTAAGTAAGATCGCGCGCGGCGACCAGGAGCCGGGCGGTGAATACAGCGAGATCAATATCAATGATATTGAAGAAAACCCGGATAATGCCCTTTACCGTGAGCTGGATACCGAGGAAGATATTGCGCTGCTGGCCGATGATATCCGCCGCGCGGGGCTGCTGCACAACCTAGTTGTGTTCCCTAAGACCGGTTTTGGCGGAAAATATGTGCTGCTTTCCGGCGAGCGCCGCCTGCGTGCGCTGCGCCTGTTGGTGGAGCAGGATAAACGCGAGCAGGAAGAAAAGCAGCTGCCCAACCGCATGAGTGAATGGCAGAAAGTGCAGTGCAAAGTGGTGCGCAACTTGACGGAAAACGAAAAAGTTGTGTATATTGACAGCGCAAACCTGCAAGTGCGCGGCGGCATCAGCAATGAACGTGTGATGCGCCAGGCGGCGGCGCGTTTTGTGGAAAACCTGCAGAAAGCACCGTATAACCTGAGCGCAGCGGAAGCGAAAAAAGCGCTGAAAGAGGTCAGCCCGCTGAATTCCCGCACGATTGATAAGGCGCTTTCGATTCAGAATGATCTCAACCCTGATCTGCGCCGCTTGCTGGATGAGGAATTCCTGAACCGAGCCGAGTGCGAAACCTATCTCCGCCTGACCCTGGAAGAACAGGCCCGTGCAGCCGCAGTGTTTTTGAAAATTGCAGCCCTTGACCCACGCAGCCATGAGCGCCGCGCCATTAAGGACGCATTGACTACCGCCATGTTGGATGTAGCAGTGGAACGCCGCAGCATGCAGGAGCGCGAGAGCGTATTTGCAGCAGCGTTGCAAAATGCACAGGATGCAATCGGTCAGGCCAAGACGCAGGAAAACAAGGCGGCGGCAGTAGATAAAGACCACAACTTTATTTCGGCCAAGCTGCCTACCACGGCCCGCAAACTGCGTAAAATTGCAGCGGCAAAAAATATTGAAGCTAAGATCCGCAGTTATACGGCAGAGGACCGCAAAGCAATGTCGGACCAGATGCAGGAGCTGATTGCGGCAGCGCAGGAGCTGAAAGCACTGATTGATGCTGTGGAATAATCCAGATCCGCGAAAACAGCAAACAACAAAAATCCATGCAAATAGGAATACAGGAATCCACAATATGAAACAGCGAATTGTCATCCGGCTGCACCTGGCTGTGCGGGCAGTGCTGCAAAGCGAAGCGGACTGGCGCGGCACGCGGCTGGGCACCCTGACATCGGAGCTGATCCATGAACAGGCTGCGAAAGCGCGCCTGTGCGGGGTGCAGAATTACGAGTTGAACCCCGTCAGCAGCCGCTATGTTCCCGTTACAAACGGGACAAAATATAAGCAGACATCTGGCCTGGAGCAGATCTCCATCTATCTGAACGATGAGGATATGCAAACCCTGAAAGAGCTGGCACTGGCCAACGATAGTGTGCGTGTGATCAACGGCAGGCAGGCAATCACCTACCGATATGTTGTTCCCGGAATGCTGCTGAACGACCCGGTGTTTACGGGGCTGACAGAGCAGAACAGCACGGCAGGGTAAGCACTTCAAAATCTTGAATAAATCAAAGGCGGCACCGCGTTTTTTTGAAAGACGCGGTGCCGTTTTGTATGCAAAGCAGCCTGAAAATACTACAAAACATAAACCTGTGCGAAATTACAACAAAACGGATAGAAGGTGAGAATAGGAAAAAAGGAGAAATATGTTGGAATTTTACACAGGTTTACAGAGCAAAACATGAGGAAAAGCGCGATGCAGCGTTTGCGAAATAAAGCGGATTTTGGGTGAATCAGGTGCGGGGAACCAAAAAAGAGGGGAAACCTGTGTAAATGGCAACAATCTGCAGGGTGAATTACCTTTTTATAATACGACAGGGATAGTAATACCCTGTGTAAAGATGCAACACTGTACGCTGCGAAAGGGAAGAGTTGCAATTTTACACAGGGTATTGGTTATTCTGTCAGGCGGAGTAGAAGGAAAACACTAAAAACAAAATGGCATATATGAGCCGTATTATACGATTTGGAATTAAAACAGCCGACCAAACGATGGGATTTGGCGGGATAGGGAGAAAGGCGAAAGTTGATATGGAGAGAGCGAGGGCAGAAATTGGCATACTGCTTGATAGACAAAAACGTGGAAACGTGATGTGAAATGGCGGGAATACAACGCTATGCTTGTATTAAACTTACAAAATAATACAATTTGTATTCTAATACAGAGGATTTCCTTGGAAACCAAGCGGGAATAATTTGACGATTTAAGCAATAGTAGATGGCCTGCAACTTGAGAAAGTCTTGGCAACACCGCATAATTCCCGCCTTACGGCTTAAGCACCGCTCCGGCGGCTGCG
>OGQR01001013.1_pt1 | contig 20716 bp, 20 predicted proteins | sample 1553271 | NCBI WGS metagenome assembly OGQR01 (sample SAMEA2579970, study PRJEB22360) | human gut metagenome | biome: human gut; feature: human-associated habitat; material: faeces | place: Denmark | collected 2008/2010 | reverse complement strand
CTGTGCAGCTGCCCGGTGACGGCGGGGCAGTTGAAACAGGCGCTGGAGCGGCTTTCCGGGCAGGGGAGAACCCCCTTTGGCGTCTACGTCACCAGCCCGGACTACCTCGGCGGGATGCAGGATATCGCGGCCCTTTCCAAGGTCTGCGACGCCTACGGTGTCCCGCTTCTGGTGGACAACGCCCACGGCGCCTACCTGCGATTCCTCCCGGAGGACAGGCACCCCATCTCGTTGGGGGCGGATTTGTGCTGTGATTCCGCGCACAAAACGCTCCCTGCGCTGACCGGAACCGCCTACCTGCACGTCTCCCGCACGTCACCGCCGCTGTTCGCAGCCGGTGCGCGGGATGCGCTGGCTTTGTTCGGTTCGACCAGCCCCTCCTACCTGTTGCTGGCATCTCTGGATCTGTGCAACCGATACCTGGCGGACGGATTCCGCGATGCGCTTGCGGCACGGGTAGGACAGGTTGCCGCAGTACGGGCAGCATTGCGCACCAACGGCTGGGATATGGAGGATACGGAACCCATGAAACTGACCCTGCGTGCTCCGTCCGGACTGCCGGGCACCAGGCTGAACGAGAATCTGCGGCGCGAGGGCATTGTCTGCGAGTACGCGGACCGGGAATACCTTGTCATGATGCCGTCTGTCGATACCACCGGGCAGGAGCTTGACAGACTGATCTGCACGCTTGGAGACTGCCCCTTGCCGCGTTCCGGCGCACAGACGGCTGACGGCGCGTTTTCCTGCCGCCTGCCTGCCGCGCAGACAGCCATGCGGGTGCGTGAAGCGATTTTCGCGCCCGCCGAAACGGTATCCGTTGAGGATGCCGAGGGGCGCATCTGCGCGGCTCCGACCGTCAGCTGTCCGCCTGCTATCCCCATCGCCGTTTCCGGAGAAATAATCACCCGCGCCCATGTCCGCCTGTTTGAGCATTACGGCATCCGGCGTGTATCGGTTGTGCGCAGCCGATAAAACATCCCCCATACCGTCCTTGACCGGATGGTATGGGGGATGTTTACTGCAATACTTCTATAGCAGTTTCCATAATAGCAGTCATCCTTGGCAATCGTAGAAAAAATGGCACAATATGTGGTAGAAAGGTGAGAAAAATGCCACACGCTGAGTGCCGGGCTACCGATTATCCCTGAAGTGCTTCACGCGTTCAAGGCTTGCTGACGATGCTTATTCTAATCTCGCGCCGGTCGTCAAGGATATCGTCCTCGGTGAATTTGGCAAAGAGTATCTCCTTCGCGCCGGTACGCTCGCGGTCGTAGGTGAGAAAGATCTCGTTTCCTAAGAAGTCGGCATCGGGGTAGGAAAGATCGCAGCGTGAATCAATGCAGCGGGTTTTCCATGTCTCGCCGTCGTCGTCAGAGAGACAGAGAGTCATGTTTGTTCGCGCGGTCGGGTGGTCGTTTCTGACCATAAGCACGCGCCCTGACGGAGTCCTCGCGACAAAGAAGCGTGAACTCGGCGAGGTTATTCTGCTGTTTTTTGCGTCGTCCCATGTGAGTCCGTGGTCGTGAGAGACAGACTCGGCTAAGTCGCCTGTGTTCATCGTGCGTGCGAACATACGAATATCACCGTTTTTCTTCTCATAAGCCATTGCCTCATCGAAGGGCGATGGTATTTTTCTTGCGCCATAGTGGCGGACGAAGGTAGCACCGTCATCCGATGAAACGCTGTAGCCGTAGCGATCGGACATCTGATCGTAGTTGAAGCAGAGCCAATCGCCTGTGCTCATAACAAGCGGCTTGCAGCGCAGAAAGCCCTTGCCGGCATACCTCGGCTTTGAGAAAACGAGCTCGTCAGCATCCGGGTGTTCGCAGACCGAGACCCACATCGCGTGGACGTAATCATCGAAGATGATTCCATCGACGTCATATCCGGGATTTATCTTGGAGCCGTCTGGGTTCCTGAGATCCGGCTTTGTGTCATTCTGCACCCAAAAGACGAAGAGTCTGCCGTCGGGCGCGGTAAACAGCTGAATATCCAGCGCGTGGACGAAGCGCTCACGGTTCGATGGAATGACCGCGATCGGCTCCGACCAGGTGTTTCCAAGGTCGTCGCTCTTGATCAGAAGGTTGAAATTCTCAATGTGCGGCTCTCTTGTGCCGCCGGAGTACCAAGCTAGGAAGATTCGACCACCCTTCGTTATCGCGATCGTCGGGCAACCCTGGAATTTTCGGATGTGTTCGTCTGTGAATCGCTCGTCTGTCGGGTAGTTTATAAAGTCGCAGGCAATCTTTGACGCAGTAGGTTCGATCATGGTTACCTCCAGAATGTTCACATATGCAAATTCAGTTCGTTTTATGAGAATATTATGGCATATCGGACAATAACATGTCAAACAATTTCAAAGTCGATTGCCACCGGAATGTGTAGTGTTACAATTATAGGCAAAAGTCCGGCACCAGGCACTCCCATTTGCGCAACCGCCTTATCCGTGTGTGTTTTGTGCGTCTCCCTGTGCTATATTGTACTGCTTTTTCTGTAATTGTCAAGGGTGACTATCATTTTGGAAATTGCTATAATACACGGCTGAGAGCTGAGATATGGGCGGTTACGATCAGATCACCCGCACCCGCACAACACCGGACAGGGCGGCAAGGTCGTTCGCAACATTTGCGGGAACCGCGCCGGTGATATCAAACATGGTGTAGGCGGCGTTCCCGCGCGACTTGTTGGTCATATTCTCAATGTTCAGCCCGGCGGCGGAGAGCACGCCGGTCAGCAGATTCAGCATGCCCGGTACATTCTCGTGCAGGACGCATATGCGGGCACTGCCGGAACGGGGCATGGATACGGCAGGAAAGTTGACACTGTTCTTGATGTTTCCGTCGGTCAGGTAGTCATCCAGTTCCATTGCCGCCATGACTGCACAGTTGTCCTCCGACTCTTCGGTCGAGGCACCCAGGTGCGGAATCAGGATGGTGCCGGGGACGCCTATCATGTCCGGTGTAGCAAAATCGGTCACGTACCGATGCACCTTGCCGGACGCAAGCGCTTCCTTCATGGCGTCAGAATCCACCAGTGAATCACGGGACAGATTGATAATCTTCACGCCGTCCCGCATCCCGGCAATGGCATCGGCATTGATCATGCCCTTGGTATCGGCGGTCGCGGGAACGTGAAGCGTGATATAGTCCGCAGAAGCATAGATTTCATCATAGGATGCGGCGCGGCAGATGTGATGGTCAAGATTCCATGCGCCCTCTACACTCAGGTACGGGTCACAGCCGATAACCTCCATCCCCAGCCGCACGGCGGCATTGGCAACCATACCGCCGATGGCACCCAGTCCGATAACGCCCAGCACCTTGCCTTTGATTTCGTTTCCGGCAAAGCGGGACTTGCCTTTCTCCACCGTTTTTGCGGCGTTTTCGTCGCCTGCCAGCGTTCGGACCCACTCGATGCCGTCCACAATATCACGGGAGGCAAGCAACAGAGCGCACAGCGCCAGTTCCTTGACGCCGTTGGCATTGGCACCGGGCGTATTGAACACCACAACGCCTGCCTTTGTGCAGGCGTCCAGCGGAATGTTGTTGACGCCGGCGCCCGCCCGCGCGATGGCGAGCAGCTCCGGGTTGAAGTCCATCTCCAGCATGTTTGCCGAACGCACCATAATGCCGTGCGGCGCATCAAAATCCGTCCCGATTGCGTACAGCGCCGGGTCGAGCCGGTCGGTTCCGACCTTGGCAATCTTATTCAGAAGCAGTATGTTTTTCATGACAGTTCCCTTTCTTCGTGCGCTCACGCCTTGGGATTATCGGCAGCGAATTTCTTCATGAATGCGACCAGCGCCTCCACGCCCTCGTAGGGCATGGCATTGTAAATGGAGGCACGCATCCCGCCGACCGAGCGATGCCCCTTGAGGTTTTTCAGCCCGGCGGCGGAAGCCTCAGCGGCGAATTTCTTGTCCAGATCCGCGTTGCCCGTGACAAATGTCACGTTCATCATGGAGCGGGAATCCTTCCGCACCGGGGCAATGTAGTAGTCCTGACCATCCAGGTAGCCGTAGAGCAATGCCGCCTTTTTTTCATTGCGTGCTTTCATTTCATCCAGCCCGCCGATGGACAGTAGCCAGTCCGCAACAAGCCCCAGCATATAGATGGTATAGCAGGGCGGCGTGTTGTACATGGAGTCGTTATCCGCCATGGTTTTCCATTCCAGCATAGTGGGCATAGCCGGCTCGGCATAGTCCAGCAGATCCTCCCGGACAATGACGACCGTTACGCCGGCGGGCGCCATGTTCTTCTGCGCACCGGCGTAAATGACGCCGAAGCGGGACACATCCACCGGCTCAGACAGGATGCAGGAAGACATATCCGCAACCAGCGGAATGCTTCCCGTATCGGGAATGTAGCCGTATTTGGTGCCGTAGATGGTATTATTGAAGCACATGTGTACGTATGCGGCATCGGGACGGATCATATCCCGCGTGACGGTTGGGACATAGCTGAAATTGGCATCCTTGGTGGTGGCGGCGCACACGACGTCATACCCCAGCTTCTGCGCTTCCTTGAATGCCTTACCGGAGAACTGCCCCGACACAAGGTAATCCGCTTTTCCGGTACGGCGGATCAGATTGAGGGGCACGGCAGCAAACTGCGTAGACGCCCCGCCCTGCAGAAACAGCACCTTATAGTTGTCAGGAATGTTCATCAGCCGGCGCAGATCGGACTGCGCCTTCTCTATAATGGCTTCATAGTCCGGAGAGCGGTGGCTCATCTCCATGACAGACATTCCGGACGTGCCATAGCAAACCAATTCGGACGCCGCGCGCTCCAACACGGGAAGGGGGAGCATGGAAGGACCTGCCGAAAAATTGAATACTCTGTTCATATCGTTACCTCCGTTGACAGATGTTGACAGCAATTCGTGGGAAACGCCCGCGCCGCACGCACTATGCGGAGCGCCGTATGATGTTCATTATATCGCATTTGCAAGTGAATGTCAATAGAGTTTGCATAAAAAGTGATAATTTATCCGTTTTTCGTCAGATTCAGCCCAAACTTTAACCGAGCAAATCGCAAAAATTGCAAAGCAGGACTACTTCGCCAAGGCGTCCCGCACGGAACGGGCAACCTGTGCGGCGGTCAGTTCAATGCCCGCATCCGTCAGGTGGATGAGATCATCGTCGCGGATCAGGTGCTGCATATCAGGTGCAATGAGACTGTACAGGTCATTGATCTGTACCCCCAGCGGGTGCAGGACTGCGACGGCGGCGGCGTTGTACGCCCTGACACGTTCTATATCATGCCCCCACATTTCAGGTCTCGGGGGCGTGGTGGTGGCAAAAATGACGCGCGGGCAGTAGCCTTGCAGGATGCGGGCAATGCGCACCAACGCATCGGTATAAAGGGGGAGTGGCGTAAACGGTCCGTCTCCGAACAGGTCACACATATCCCACAGCCCATTGTTCCAATGGATAACATCTGCCGTTTCAAGCTCCGCCTTATAATCAAAGCAGGTACGCAGTGTATAGGATGTGAAACGCCCGTTATCCTCGGACTGCCAAACGGCAATATCCGGAGCAAGCAGAGCAGGCACGCGCGTACCGTACCCCAGCAGGCGTATGGAGTCACCAAGCAGGACAGCTTTTTTCATGAAGAATACCTCCCGATTCGTTTTGGGCAGCCTCGGAGTATTCCGCCGCGCACTGCGCGAAATACTATTCCGAGGTTCCCCTGCCCATACATTGTACCACGGATATTTCACGCTGTCAAGGAAACTTTTTACTCTTATGCGGTTTACAAGGGCTTCCCGGCAGAAGTCCCCTTCCCTTCTCCCGCACGCCGAAAGCCCCCTTTCCTGCCGGAAAGGGGGACGAAAAGCCGTGTAAATATGGCACGGACCCGTCGGTATCGTTCCGGTCGCGGTTTATCTGCCGGAACATCCGCCGCGACAGCCACTCTGCCCGCCGGGTGACTGCACGGCACAGCCCGTATCGTAGGCAGGGTTGCAGGCGTAGAAATTACGTCCGTCAAGCCCCTCCTGCGTGATGCGCAGAGCATCGGCAAAGCGCTGATAATGGACAATCTCCCGTTCACGCAGGAACTTGATGGGGTCGCGCACATCCGGATCATCGCACAGGCGCAGAATATTATCATAGGTTACACGCGCCTTCTGTTCTGGGGCAATCATATAAGAATAAACTTTTCAGAAATTCCAGTGAATTTCGATGGGAACATTCCGTGTTCCGGGAATTCTCTTGCCAACTGATATATAATCAATCAGCGTTTCCACGATTTCACGGTTCAGATGTTCCAGGTTTGTGTATTGTTCGATCAGTTCGCGGCGATTGTCTCCGACCGCGATTTTTTCGTCGATTTCGGCTAACTGCTTTTCTCCGTCCGAGCATACACGTTCAAGACGTTCTTTTTGCACGGTAAAGTCTTTCGACAGCTCCACAAAATCACTCTCGGTTATCAGCCCCTTTACCTTATCCATGTACAGCTCCCTGATACCTTTCGCATATTCCTCGATTTTTTTGCGGTATGCCGCAAGATCGGAAAGTATGCGTTTTTTCTGCGACTGTAAGTTGTCGCAAAACTCAATGTTCTGCTCCAATTCGTCCTTGTCAAGATACTCTGCGGATAGCCTGTTCAGTTCGGCAATTACCATCCGCTCCAATCGGTCAACCGAGATAAATGCGCCCTCGCAAGCGTCCTTTGCCACATGGCGGTTGGAGCATTGCAGATAATGCTTTCCACCGTGATCGGGCGACGTTTTGGATGAACGCATGACATACCCACAGTTTGCACAGCGGGCTTTTCGCGCGAACAGTCCGATTGTACCAACGTCAAACGGCTTGGCACGTTCCGCAATCATTTTCTGCACTCTGTTCCACAGCTCGCGGTCAATGATCGGTTCGTGTGTCCCCTCAACAATGTACCATTCACTTTTCGGGCGCGGCTTGTTCTTCTTGGTCTTATAAGAAATACTGCCGTATTTCCCCTGTACCATGTTGCCGATGTAGATTTCGTTAATCAGCATATCGGAAATCGCAAAGTATTTCCAAAGGGTGCTGTTTTTCATGGTCGGCTGCTTATAACGTAAGCCTTGCTGACGTTTGTATTCGGTTGGATTGGGTATGCCCCTGTCATTGAGCATACGGGCGATTGCGGTTTTGCCGTAACCTTGCGAAAATAGGGTGAATACCTCACGCACGACGGCGGCAGCTTCCTCGTCGATAATCAAATGCCCCTTTTGGTCGGGATCCTTTTTGTACCCGTACAGGGCAAATGCGCCGATGTGAAAACCGTTCTCTCGTCTGTTCGTCAGAACGCTTCGGATGTTGTCCGACATATCCTCAAGGTACCATTCGTTGACAAGTCCATTGATCTGTCGTGACTTTTTGTTTCCTTTGTTGGCAGTATCGGCGTTGTCAACAATGCTGATAAAGCGAATACCCCAAATCGGGAACAAGCCGTGTATGTACTTCTCAACGAGTTCAAGCTCGCGTGTAAAACGCGATTGTGTCTTGCAGAGGATAATATCAAATCTCCGCTGTTCTGCGTCATGCAGCAGACGATTGAATTCAGGGCGACGTCTGTCAGACCCCGTATAGTCGTCGTCGCTGTAAATGTTGTAAAGCTCCCACCCCTGTTCCATTGCGTACTGCAACAGCATTGCTTTTTGGTTCTGTATGCTGTTACTATCGTCGGTCTCAAATTGCTTGTTTCTGTCCTCTTCGGATAAGCGGCAATAAATAGCTACTTTCATTGATAAAGAAAGGACAAGCTGTTCCTTATGGATATATTATACCATAAAAAAATCAACTTGTCATCAGGTGTCGCAAAAGTTTAACCTTTTGCTTTTTTCGATTCGATTGATAAGCTCAATCCACTTCTTTGTATATTCTTCTTTGCTTGTTGTGTTCTCGCCGCTTTTGAAAACACTGACGCAAATTTCTTTTTCGTCACCAATTTTGGATTTATCGCTTTGTTTCATAGGAATCCCCCTTTCAAAAAGGCGACTGTTACACTATATGAAAAGCGGCAAGTCCACTATTACAACATAAAATAAAGGGCTTTAATCGGACGGCTATCAGCATAGCTTCACGGGAGTCTCACCCTTGCTCTCTCGGCAACCTCACCCATCGTTTGCGACGCTCTCAACGCTCGAACTGTGGCTGTGAGGGAGTATCATTATCCTTTCTGCTTGTCGTCGCCCATGAAGCTGCTAAATTCATTTTACGACGCGGTGTTTCTCGCTCATCCCTGTGCGGGATATCTTGGCGCATCCGTCGCTCGGCTCGGAACAGAAAGAACGTATCCGATTTGCCCTATACTGCGTCGCCGTTATCTTGCGTCGCTTTCTTTGTCAAAGAACGTGAGAGGTCGTATATTCTGCGCCTGCGGAAAGGGGTAGGCACAAGCACACTTATAATCAGACCTCGAAATCAAGAACGGCTCGCATAAGCCTTGAACGTAGTCTGTCGCGTATATCCTCGTCAATTCCGTAATATGTATTTCCGCTTTCGTCGCGGAGCTTACGGACCGACAAAGACGCGATATAGTCCTCATAATGCTGTACGACAATTTTCATTGCTTCGGGATCGCCCTTTGTCGCGGCAATGATGACTGGATAAGGCAGCAATCCGCGCTCGTCCTGATCGCTGATATTACCATTCATCTGTTTCATCATCTGCGCGTTCCTCCAAAAATTGTTTTATGGTTTCCAAAGAGCTTGTCCGTCTGTACTGTACCGTGCTTCTCGGAATGTTATAGAGCTTGGCAATATCCGCGTCGCTCATATCATGGAAGTAGTACAGCATAACAGCATTGCGCTTTTCTTCGGGCAATGTACGGAGAGCTTCGGCTAACAGTTCGGGCGTAATTCGTTTGCCGCCCACACGAAAAGAATTGTCGTGATCTTCGCCGTTCGATTGATCGTCAACCGAATACAGTTGATTTTCTTCTTCGGGCGACAGATCGGAAAAGCTGACAAAGTGTTTCTGATAGCGTTTCACATCTCTGTGTGCATTGCTCGCTTCGCACTTCAACGCTTTTTTGCAAAAGCCATTAAAGGCACAGCGTACTTGAAACTGGGTACGAGTCGGTTCATTCAAGGTGTTCACCTCCTTTCGCAACCGCGAAAGCGGGTGATAGGTTGATTTCCCCTTTCGTTACCCACACCACCGCATTTGGAAAACTGCCAAATGAAAACGGCGTGTTTTTCAAAAAAATTTTTATAAAAAGCAAAATGCGCCCGTTCGCATAACACGAACGAGCGCAAAAAGAATTACAAAATGTATTTAGATGATTTGTGTGTTCATACCATGACCCATAATATCCCGACGGCGGGTGTGGGTTATTTTGGCACCAAGATGCTCGAGAAAAGAGTTTTACATAAATAACACGTCGATAAACACTTTATACAGTTGCTTCAAAGCAACGAGGCAAAATCCGCCCACCACGGTATGTCCTTGATCCACATATGCGGAAGAAGCGTCAGGGCTGAGACTGCCGGAATGATCAGATACAGCTTTCGCAAAAGCTTTGACGCAAAGCAAACAATGCCGGAAAGCAGCACAAACCCAAACATTCTTTTCAGTTCGAAAAGGATCGCAAACAAAGACAATGGAATGTTCATCGGCATCGGAATTCCGATAACACTGAGCGACGGAGCCGACAGGTTTTCAAGCGGGTACCTCCTTGTTAAGAACACAATGTCGGTCTCCGCAAAAATCAGGCACAATACTGCCGTAACAGTTGCGGCTGTCAGAAATTTTGTGCGGTCAAGTACATGTCCCCCGCGCTTAACGCTCGGAAGCAGGCCGTCCATGCCGCTTTTGTACTCAAAGGAGTATATCCCGGCAAAAAGCAAGAGAATCAGCGCGTAAAGGTACAGGTCAGGCTTCGCGCCGAATAACGTCTTCCACCCGGAGTCGAAAATAATCTCCGCTTTCTTTCCCTCATCACGCAGTGATTCGATATGCCGCCGCTGCTCATCCAGTCGGAGAAAAGCCGACTGCCGTATCTCTGCGGCATACAGCCTTTGCAGATATACGTTGTATTGTTCGGAGGTTATCAGCCCGCTCTGTACCTGACTTCTCATTTTATCATGCTGAGAAAGAACAGCCTCGCATTCCGCAAGTCCGGTCGTGATATATGCCGATTTTTCGTCGGTCAGCTCTCCCCCGAGTTCGGTGCATAGTCGGTAATACTCCCTCTCATACGGGTCATTCTGCCTGTCATTTTCAATGCAAAAATATATTTTTGTGCTGAGCAGGAGTATCACAAGCAATATCAGTTTTGATGAAACAAAGATTTTTTTCAGCTCATACACATAAAGACCGTGCCGCTTTGCACGGCGGGGTCTTTTTCTGTTGAGGACTTTTTTTCGCACTGCATCTGTTTTCTCAAGCAACAGGTTTTCTGCCCTGCGCATTCGTTCCCCGAATGAAGTCTGCCGATTCCCGACAAGACAGAACAGCGTACCGAGAAAGGCACCTGTCAAAAGCAAAAGAATTGCGTAAAAAGGCAACGAATCCACCGCAATACCAAACAGATTCAACGCGCGGTAACGGGTAAAAAAATCTCCAAGGTCAAATTCCGAGAGATACAGGCACGTGCAGACAGTACCGCCGCTGAGAAATGTGAAAATATAGCTTCCGGACAGCTTTCCGACCACCGAGGAAAGCAATGCGACCAAATAGGTCAGCGTGGCGCTGATTACATACACGGTCAGAATATACCCGATTATGCTCATCGGATACGGGCAAAACTCCATGCTTTGAACCGAAACAACCGGTGCTTGCAATCCGGAGAAACCGAACTTTATGCCGCATACCGTCAGATTCAGAATCGAAAATACCGCCGAAAGCCCAAAGGAGAGGAACAGCATCAGCCATAGCTTATTTACGTACGTGCGGTTGCCCCGCTTTGAGATGCAGAGAAAAGACTTCATCCGGGAGTCGTGCTCGCAGAGTATGATTCTGCTCCCCAAAATAACGACTAAAAAAAGCAGTAAGGAAATCTGTCCCGACATGGCGACATATTCATCAAAGCCGCTTATTCTTTCGGGAATCTGCCCGCTCCCGAGAATGGCTGTGTAATTTTCGATCACTTTTTTCTGATACCTGATAACAAAGCTGTCCCCTCCCCCTGAGAGGTCGGCAATATTCCGTTCCGCCAGCCGTATTACACGCTCAATATCGCTCCGATAGCTGGCAACATATTCTTCGTCCGAACGCTTCTTGTCAACGCCGGAGGGAGACAGATAGCACAACACCGCATTGACAAACAGAAGTACTGTGACCAAAAACAAAATCCCTTTTGAGGAAAACAGCTTTTTCAGTTCATAACGAAGCAGTTTCATAGTATATCACCGAAAATATATAAATAATAATCCTCAAGCGTTGGCACAAGCGGCACGGCGTCCTCGCATGGCTGACCTTCACTCAAAAGACGCAGCATCAGACCGTCGGCATCCGGAACGGTGGAGCAGATGCGATATTTCTTTCTGAACTCCTCGGCGGCATTATGCTCAACACGGACTCTCCAGACCTTGCCGCTCATTTTTTGTATCAGCTTTTCCGGGGCGGCAATATCCGTGACTTCGCCTTGCTTCAGAATAATGACCTCGCGGGCGATTCCTTCAATGTCCGGGACGATGTGCGTCGCCCACAGCACCGTTCTGTCCGACGCTGTCTCCGAGATAAAGTTGCGCACGGCAATACGCTGCTTGGGGTCAAGTCCCGCCGTCGGCTCGTCGAGTATTATGATCTCCGGTGAGCCGAGAACCGCCTGTGCAAGCGACAGCCGCTGTTTCATGCCGCCGGAAAGCGCAGAAATTTTCCGGTCGGCGCAGTCATCAAGCTCAACGCGCCGCAGTATGTAATCCACCTCCCCCTCGCTGCCGCGCGGAAGTCCTTTCAGCTCGGACATATAGAGCAGAAAATCCCGTACCGTAAACGACGGATACATGCCGGGGTACTGCGGCATATATCCGATTTTTTCGCGGTATGCCGTTCCGAGTGATCGGATGCCCTGAGCGTTATAAAGAATCTCACCGTCAGTGGGCGGCAGAATCCCGGAAATGATGTTCATCATGGTCGATTTCCCGCTTCCGTTCGGCCCTAAAAGAGCGTATATTCCGCTTCCGAGGGTGATGTTTACGCTTTTGAGCGCCGTCACCTTGCCGTATTTTTTTGAGATGTTTTTCAGTTCAAGCATATCAGTCAGTCCTCACTATTTTGTTTTCGCCGGTTTTGATGTTGATAAGCAGAAGCGCACTTTTCCCGCGCCGGACGTACTCTCCGTCTCTGTCGTAGGTGTACAGTTCTATACCGATGTAGTCGCCGGTTCCGCTTTTCCCGGAAACACCGACAGCGCCGGTAAAAGTGCACCCGGAATCGCTGATGTCGCACAGAAGCCGTTCCCCCTTGCCGTCAAGATCGCATATATATAGCTTTCCTCCGTTTTAGTCGGTAACGGCAATCTGTTCACCTGAAAGCCCGTCCTTCATGTACCCGATAAACGGAACCGTATCCTGAAATCTGAAATATAGAATGCTGTCCTGATATATCGCCGGGAAAGAGCACATTTCGGGAATCACTGTGATAGTCTCACCGGTCATCCGGCTTTTTCGCAGCAGCCGAAACGCAGGTAGCTTACTGCCCGGTACGCCCTTGACCTCCCCCGTTGGTTCAACGATAAAGGAATACTCCCCGCTTGAAAGTCTTTCAGCGTAGCCTCTGTCGCCGTCAATTCTGTTTTGATATGCCATATCGGTGGAGTAATATTCCCCCGCGCCCGTATTCCAAAAAAGCCGTCCATCGTGAGCGGCGATCAGATTCTGCGGAACCGGCAGACCATCATCGGTCAGCGGGGTGATAGTGTTGTTTTTGATATGGCATTTCATCAAAAGGAATGAAACCTCTCCGTCCTCAGAGAACCGGTTGAGATTGAAATAAACATCCTCCCCGGCTGCATTCATGCCCGACAGCGTCCCACCGTCTGCGGTGTACATCACTTTATACCGTCCTGTCTGCAAATTGAAGCTGCACAGACGGGTCGCTCCGCCATATCCCGAACCGCCGGAAAGATAGTATATATACTGCCCCCGGAAAACCGGGGTACCTTCCATGTGAAAGAACGGACAGCCCTCATCGTTGTGCCCGCACAAAGGGTCGGGACAAAGCGGCGATGCCGTCGCGTTGTCCACACAAAAGCGGAAAAAGGTACCGTTCATGTTCGCGTAAATAAAGTTATCCGTGTAATTGACATCTATCTCTTGCGGAGCTTCCTTTGTGCAGGCAGCGCAGGTCAGTGTAACAAACAGCACAAGGAATACGGTCATTTTTCTCATCATTCATTCACTCCATATCCGCGATCTTGTAGCTTCCGGTCTTTATATTGATGACAACGATCGCGTTGTTTCCACGTTCAACCGTTTGCCCATCCTCGGATTGCCGATAGCTGATCAGCGTCGTGCAGTAATATTCGCCGTTTCCGGAGCTCCACAGCATACTGTTTGTGATTCCGAACAGATATCCGCTGCCGGCAATATCGCAGAGCAGACGGTCATTCTGCCCGTCAAAATCGCAGACGTACAGCTTTGTGCCGCGTGCGTCAAATATTTGCTTGCGCTCATTGCTCTCCTCATCGACTATGTATCCGATCAGAAGCGGCTCCTCCTGAAATCTGTAATAAAACACTTTCCCGTCATAGACCATAGGGAATGAGGGATTGTTTCTGATAATGGTTTGAGTTTCCCCGGTAGTCAAATCTTTGCTGACCACGTCGCAGGTGTACATATTGATGTACTCGCGGTCGGCCGGCTGAACATTTTCTATCATGACGCTGTAATTGCCCGAACGGGTGCGGTCGGGCAATCGGTCGCCATCCATACGGTTCTTGCCGTCTATGTCGGTCGAAAAGTAGGTTTCGGCACCACCTGCGTCCTCCCAGTACAGCCTGCCACCAACGCAGGCGTAGATATCTACGTTTTTCTGGGCGCCCGTGTTTCCGAGATCAACAGTCTTTCTGTCACGGATGCCGTAACGCATGAGGCGGAACGCGTATATCGGGGAGTCCTTGCCATCGTCCGTTAGTTCGAGAAAATAAATGTAATCCTCAAAAACAAACAGCCTTGCGATCGTTGCGGCATTGTTTTCGTGCAGAATCTCAAGCTTCCCGGATTCCAGATTGAAACGGCACACCTGTCTGCAATACTTCATCGGTACACTGCCCCTGAGGTAATATATACTGCTCCCGACAATGCCGGAGCCGGTGGTATTGATGCTGAAAAACGGGCAGTCCGATGCATTGTGCGCGCATAGAGGATCCGGACAGACCGGGGCTCCCGTTGCATTCAGTACATTGATCCGATATAGTGTGGACACCGAAGTGTCCGACGTCTTCCACATCGTATAAACATAATTGTCCGTGTATGTTTTTCCGTCCGGCGCGTTATTTTTCCCACTGCAGGACAGCAGCGCGAACAGCATGGCTCCGACAATCAACATTAAAATCAAGCGTTTCATATACAACTCTCCTTTTGGTTCTGCCTTATATAACAATCCGCCCCGGTCGTCTGTTTCAAAAAAAGAAAAGAACCGCAAAATTTGCACAAGTCCGTAAAAAACGGACAATTGAAAAAAAGAGCCTCCTATGGTAGAATAAAAACATCTACCATAGGAGGAATTTTATATGCCCAGAGGATATCGACACATACAAGATTACGAAAAAGAAATATTGGAACTACGCTCACAAGGAAAAACGGGACGGGAAATTTGCGAGAAGTTCGGTTTCAGCAAGAAGCAATATACCAATTTCATCACAAGGTATAACCGTCGCCAAGACAAAATTGCCGCAGGAATAGCTCTCAAGAAGAAAGGCAGACCGGCAAAGGATAGTAACGTTACGGAAGAGGACAAGGTTTCCGATCTTCGTTACAAGTTGGCTCGGAAAGATGCTCGGATCAAGCAATTAGAGATGGAAAATGAGCTCATGCGGGATTTTCTCTCGCTCGCAGAAAGGAAGTGAGAACAAACGTAAAATATATGGTTATCTATCGTCGCAAAGGGAATTATCCGATCAGCGAAATGTGCCGGTTCTTTGAGGTGTCGAGAAGTGGTTACTACGACTATGTCAAAAGAATGGATATACCCGCATGGGATTTACCGCTTGCTGAAAAGATCCGAGAGTGTCAGGAACACAGCCGCTGCACTTATGGCTACCGTAGAGTGCACATATGGCTTGAAAGACAAGGAATACATAAGAATCCCAAAACCGTTCTCCGTGTTATGCAGAAATATAATCTATTGTCCGAAGTTAGGAGGAAAAAGTATCACAACTATACCAATGGTTTATATAAGTATCCTAATCTCTTGGCTCAGGATTTCCATGCAGAGCGCCCCAATCAAAAGTGGGTGACGGATATTTCATACATCAAGACAGGGCAAGGTGTACTATATCTTTCGGTTATTCGCGACCTCTATGACAACAGTATTGTTGCCTACAAAACCGGCACGAACAGAACGTTAACCTTGTTCTCTCCACGATCAGAGCTGCCAAGAGAAAGGAAAAGGTCACCGCAGAGTTACAGCTCCACAGCGACCAAGGCTTTCAATATACATCGCAAGCATATTTTAAGCTAACACAATCATACCACATTACGCCGTCAATGTCAAGTAGGGGAAATCCTTATGACAATGCTATGGCTGAAAATTTCTTTTCTATTCTCAAAACCGAATGTATCTACCGAACCAAACTCAAAACCTATGAGGAGGCGCGCCTCCTCATAGGTGAATACATCCTCTTCTACAACAACGAACGTATTCAGCTCAAAACAAAACTGACACCACTCGAAAAGCGATGTCAGTTCGTTGCTTGATTTTTAATATTTTCTACCTTGAGACTCTTTTTTGTGCTGTCCGTACAATTTGGGGCAGTTCAAATTTCATGAGGTTCTTTTCGATTTATCTTTTATCTGCTCTTTTGGATTTCAATTGTACCAAGCGGCTTGTTTTGACTATCATGAATCATGTACATGTATTCTCTTGCGATCAAAACAATCTTATCGGTGCCGGACTCGATTTTCAGCTTATAAATGACAGTGTCGGTTTCGCGTGTGTTCCAATCTTCCATGCGCACACCGGGTGAATCATAGTCAACATAAAAATCGGTCAGCGGTTCGTACTTATGGGCATCAATCTTTGTTGTCAGGTAAACAATGTCTCCTTCGCGCCTTATGCTCACGGCGTTTTCCGTGAAAACATCGTTGTCGATCAGCGTGCCATCAATAGCGTACTCGCCGTCGACCTTCGGGACAGAAAATTCAAAACTGACGGCCTCCGGCGGTGCGCAGCGGACGCGCAGGCTGTCAATTTCGATCTTTACAATCTCGCCGGGCAGCTTTTCTTTGACGGTCAACACATACCACCCGTTTTCCTCACTTCCGGAACCAACCTTTACGGTGTTTCCGAGCGAATCATAGACGGTCAGCGTCGCCGATACGTACTTGGCATTCGCAATGCCCTCCGTACACAGAATAATAATCCTGTTGTTGGCATACAGCGGCAGTGCCTTGATCGTGATACCGTCATACTCTGCCCATGCGGAAACCGTATAGCCCTTTTCGGATATATCGTGCAGGGTGAGAGCCTTTTCCGCGCCGTTCCCGACAAGTGTTGCACGTTCAAATGCTTCAACATTCTGCGCTTCACACTCATAAAAGCCGCCGTCGGTGCCTACCGAAGCGGTTGTCGCGAAGACCGGATACTCGCCTTTGTCTGTCTTCAGAGTGAATACCGGCGTTCCGCTCCATTCAGCATCTCCCCACCCGCCCGACAGTGCCGGACCGGTTGTCCAGAGGCGAACGATTCCGGAGTCGCCGTCCCTGATATACAAAACGGTTTCAATCGTCATGTCACCGATATCAATCGTTTCTTCGGTCGCGAACATTCTGACATCGCTGAACATATCGACTATGCCGTAATTGGGAATATATCTGGTAAAGTATTTGTATACCGCAACGGCGCATCCGGTCACAAGTGCGCACAAAAGCACCGCAATGAGGACGGCTGCCCAAAGCGGCAGACGACGGTGGCGGCGAGGTGAACGGCAAACGGCGGCAGTTCCGCGGCAAACCGAGATGGCACGTCTCTCAAAATCCTTTGGGAAACGGTGCTTGCCTGTACGGCTGTTAAGCTCCGCTGCATTATCGGCTTCAAGCGCCGAAAGAACATTCTTGAGTTCATTTTTCTCCATCCGACTCACCTCCTCTAAGAAGTTCGGACAGCTTTTCCTTCGCCCGCATCAGTCTGACGCGAACTGTTGCCTCGGCAACGCCTGTCATAGCGGCAATCGTGCAGTTGTCATACTCATAAAGATATTTCAGAAGCAGAATATCCCTGTATATCGGGTCAAGCGTCCGGATAACCTGAAGCAGCTTCTCATAATCCTCTTTCTGCCCGAACATTTCTTCCGGGGTCGGATCATTGTCCGGAATATAATTTGCGGTTTCGTCCAGAGATGATGTGCTTCTGCGTTTGTTATAATTATATCGGTTGATTGCTGCGTTTCTGCTTATTACAACAATGAGTGACTCGGTTTTGTTTCGCGGGATTGAGGAAAACAGCGAAATGTTTTTCACTATGCCGAATACAGCGTCCATAACGGCGTCCTCTGCATCCTCTCGATTATGCAGTATTGCGTAAGCGATACCGTACATACGGCTCTTATATGTAAGATATAAATTTTCCGCAAGAGCGCGCTCTTCGTCGTTTTCGATTGTCATGAATATCGGTAAAACCAACATGAAAAGCGCCTCCCTCCGTATGCATGTAAGCCTGAAAAAGCCAAACAATAACAACGTGATAATTATAGCATATATTATTTCTTTTTTCAAGTGAGGAGCGTTGTTTCGTAAGTAATGCATTGGTCATGAAAAGGCACGTACCATTATACGACTTTACAGCGTTAGGAAAAGCGATAAAAGCAGCAAGAATGGCGGCGATGATATGAATATGGAAGAAACGCAGCAGACGATTTTAACGTTTGCCGCGCTTTTTCTTTGTGCTTTTCCCCTGTCTATTTGGCAAAATTACGCTTTTAGGTGTTGTAGAGAGATGAGGGGTAAAGATTCGTAGCAAGCATAGGAAGTGGGTACCCACTTCCGTATTTTCGCCCTTATCGCGTCCACGCGTCGGTTGAAAATATCTTGTTGGGAAGTCTCCCAAACCCTCAGTCAAAAAAGGAGAAAACGTATGAACGGACGGCAAAGAACGGTGCAAATCAAATTTCGTGTAACGGAAGAAGAACGGGCGTTGATTGAGCAGAAAATGAAGCTCATACCCACCGACAATATGGCGGCATATCTGCGGAAGATAGCTATTGACGGATATATCATTCATGTCGATCACAGCGATATAAAGGCTATGACGGCAGAGATACAGAAAATCGGCGTAAACGTCAATCAGATTGCCCGCCGCGTCAATGCAACGGGAAACGTGTACGCCGAGGATATTGCAGAGATCAAAGGAGCGTTAGAGGAAATATGGCGGTTACAAAGATTAAGCCTATTAAAAGCACGATAAGTCGCGCACTTGACTATATACAAAATCCCGCAAAGACGGACGAAAAAATTCTTGTTTCCTCTTTCGGCTGCTCTTATGAAACGGCAGATATTGAATTTGGATTTACCTTGTCGCAAGCTATGGAGAAAGGCAACAATCTCGCACATCACTTGATACAATCCTTTGCGCCGGGAGAAGTTGACTATGAGAAAGCTCATGAGATCGGGCGTCAGCTTGCGGACGCAGTAACAAAGGGTCAGCACGAATACGTTTTAACAACGCATATTGACAAGGGACATATCCATAACCACATCATTTTTTGCGCCGTTAATTTTGTCAATCACCGAAAGTATAATTCCAATAAACGCACATATTATAATATCCGAAATACAAGTGATCGGCTATGCCGCGAAAACGGCTTGTCTGTTGTCGTTCCGAGCGAAAATAAAGGAAAGCACTATGCGGAATATCAGGCGGACAAGGCGAGCAAGAGTTGGAAAGGCAAGCTCAAAATTGCGGTTGATACGCTTATTCTCCAAGTGTCGAGCTTCGAGGAATTATTACAGCGTTTGCAGGCGGCGGGATATGAAATTAAGCGCGGTAAATACACATCATGCCGAGCCATGGGTCAAGAGCGTTTCACGCGTCTAAAAACGCTCGGTGCAAACTATACCGAGGAAACAATCACCGAAAGAATAAACCGAAAACATATCCGTGCCGCGAAAGCTCCCAAGATCGAGCAAAGAAGCGTATCGCTCATTATCGACATTGAAAACAGTATCAAGGCACAGCAAAGCCGAGGATATGAGCAATGGGCGAAAATACATAACCTCAAACAAGCGGCAAAGACGGTCAATTTCTTAACTGAGCATAAGATCGAGCAGTACACGGATTTAGTTGCCCGAATTGATGAAATCACAGCGGCGAGCGAACAGGCGTCAGACGCATTAAAGAACGTAGAAAAGCGGCTTGCATATATGGCGGTTACGATAAAGAATATCTCGACATACCAAAAAACAAAGCCTGTATATGACGCATACAAAAAGGCAAAAAACAAAGAGCAGTTCCGTGCAACGCACGAAAGCGATCTGATACTTTATGAAGCGGCGGCAAAGGCATTACGCACCGCTAACGTCGGGGATAAGCTACCAAACATCGCAACACTTCAAGCGGAATATGTAAAGCTGACCGAGCAGAAAGAAGCCTTTTATGCCGACTATCGCAAGCTCAAAAAGCAAGTCAAAGAATACGACACAATGAAGCGGAACATAGACCTTATTTTGAATACACGACCGGGACAGGCGAAAAAGAAAGAAACCACGCGAGAATAGTCGCAAGAATTGGTAGAAAAATTCATAGAAATATGATATAATTATTAAGTAGAGAGGAGAACTTACATATGGAATTTGTCAATGATATTCATTCACTAATGGCTCCGCGAAATGTGAAATTTGATTTGGTTGGTACAAAACTTCCGTGCAACAAGGACATATTTTTTCGAGCCAAACAGCAAGAAATAGTTGAACAATATGAAGCAGCAAGATCCTTTTTGTGTGAAACTGAAACAGAAGATTGGGATCATTGGTTTAATTCAGAAAAAAATCATGAAGTATTTGAATTGATTTTCAAGAGTCACTTTCTTGAAGCCTCATTGATGTTTTACAATGTTATAGTTGATTTGTCCTGGACCTTGTGTTATGTTTCTGCTGAATATGTTTTATACGAAAGAGATAAAGCTATTGATTTTTCGGGTATGTTGCCTATTGAAGAAGCGTATGACGCATTAAGGAAAGCAGAGAACCTTGTAACAAATCCCAACAGTCAAGGCAACCCATTTGAATATCTAAAAAATATGTGTCCCGAGTTCACACCGGCTATTGATTTGATTGTGAGTTTTTGGAGCAATTTTGCCGATAGTGAAATCAGAAAGCTTTATAATTTTATAAAGCATAAAGGTAAACCTAATTTTTAAGAAATCGAAGCGCATAAAGGCGGGATAGCAGTTAGACTAAAAATCGGCAATGAAGATTACCCCACCGATATACGCGAAGTTCAGAAAAAAATTGGACTTTATCAGATAATTAGAGAATTACGTGATTTTGATGACAATGTACTTTTCCCATACATTAAAGAGTTATTGAGTCGTTTGGAAACAATACTAAGTCCCTCGCCTTTGGTTTTTTA
>OGQR01001003.1_pt1 | contig 20850 bp, 17 predicted proteins | sample 1553271 | NCBI WGS metagenome assembly OGQR01 (sample SAMEA2579970, study PRJEB22360) | human gut metagenome | biome: human gut; feature: human-associated habitat; material: faeces | place: Denmark | collected 2008/2010 | reverse complement strand
CGGCGGCGGAAATTGCGGCGCTCCATACGCAGCTGGGTCTGGATGACCCGCTCGTCGTGCAGTATTTCCGCTGGGTGGGCAATTGTCTGCGGCTCGACTTCGGCACGTCAACCGCCGTCGTCAATAAGCCTGTCAGCGAAATGATTGCCAGCCACTTCCAGCCGACCATCCTGCTCGCCATCTATTCGCAGCTCATCACCATTCTGATTGCGATTCCGTGCGGGATGCTGGCGGCGAAGAAGCGCGGCACGATTGCCGATTATTTCGTGTCGGTGCTGTCGATGCTGGGCATTTCGCTGCCGAGCTTCCTGATGGGGCTGGGCATGGTGCTGCTCTTCGCGGTGAATCTTCGTGTGCTGCCCGCGGCGGGCTATAAGAACCCGTTCACGGACGGATTTCTGCCCTTCCTGCGCTATATGACGCTGCCGGCGGTGTCACTGGGCTTCATCCACGCGGGGTACATGATGCGCATGACGAAGGCATCCATGCTGGAGGTCTTGGGCAGCGATTACATCAAGATGGCGCGCTCCAAGGGCGTCCGCGAATGGAAGATTGTTACGAAGCACACCTTCCGCAACGCGCTGCTGACCGTCATCACCGTCGTCGGGCAGGGCTTCATCAGCGCGCTGGCGGGCGCGGCGGTTGTCGAGCGCCTGTTCAACATTCCCGGCATGGGGTCGCTGATGGTGGATTCCATCGAGAAGCGCGACTATCAGGTGATTCAGGCAATTACGCTGCTGATTGCCATGCTCAACGTGTTCATCAACCTGATTATCGACCTGATTTACGGCTTGGCTGACCCGCGCATCCGGCTGGACTGACGAAAGGAGCGAACTGCATGATGAAAACCGAATCCATCTCCGCGCAGAATCGCGAATCCCTGCGCCAGCTTCGCCGCCGCCTCGTCCGTGAGCAGCGCGCTGTTTCCATCCGCAAATTTTTCCGCAACAAACTCTCCGTCGTCGGCATGGTGCTGGTGCTGCTGATGCTGATTTGTGCTGTCTTCGCCCCGCTGATTACGGGCTTGCTGGGCGTTGACCCGTACACCGCGACGATGCAGGAACGCTTTCAGGCGCCGTCTGCCGCGCACCTCTTCGGCACGGACAATCTGGGGCGTGATATCTTCGCCCGTGTCCTTTACGGCGCGCAGATTTCCATGACGGTCGGCTTTACCGTCGGGCTTCTGTCTGCGCTGATTGGCACGGCGCTGGGGCTGTACGCCTGCGCCGTTCGGTTTGAGGACGAGACGCCGGAAGGGTTTTTGTACTCCCTGCGCAAAACGAAGGCGTTCATCGCCTCCGCGCGGCCTACGGCGCAGAACCTGTTCTGGGCGCTGGAGCGGACGGAACGGGCGGCGGGCACGGGGACGATTCCCGAGATGCTGGCACGCATCCGCTCCGAGGCGCTGGCGATTTTCGAGGAGGACATCGCCATCTGCCGCCTGACGGGCGCGGACGTCGTGCGCCACGCGCTCGTGCAGAAGATCATCGCCGCCTACGAGCAGGACGACAAGCAGAAAGAAAAACGCGCCGCGGCCGCGGCCAAAAAGCCCGCCGCGCGCAAGACGACTGTGAGGAAAAAAGCATGACACAGGCAAAGATCACCATCACCCGCACGCGCCGCGGCCTGGGCTTTCCGGACACGCAGCGCTATGTCAAGCGCGCGGCCGCCGCAGCGCTCAGGGCCGAGGGCGTGACCGTTCCGTGCGAGCTCGACGTGACGCTCACGGACGACGCCGTCATCCACACCATCAACCGCGAGCAGCGCGGCGTGGACCGCGCGACGGACGTGCTGTCGTTTCCGATGAACGAGCTCACGCCCGGCGCATTCGACCCCGATGCCTGCGAGTGGGACTATGAGACTGACCGCGCCATGCTCGGCGACATGGTCATCTCCATGGAGCGCTGCGCCGAGCAGGCCGAGACCTACGGCCACAGTTTCGCGCACGAGGTCAGCTATCTGACCGTGCACTCCGTGCTGCACCTGCTCGGCTACGACCATGTGGACGAGGGCGAGGACAAGCGCCGCATGCGCGCACGCGAAAAAGAGATCATGCGTCTGCTGGACGTATAAGGAGAAACGAATGATTACCAAAACCGCTATGATCACCATCTGCGGACGGCCGAACGTCGGCAAGTCCACGCTTACCAACGCCCTCGTGGGCGAGAAGATCGCCATCGTCTCGAACAAGCCTCAGACGACGCGCAACCGCATCAGCGCCGTCGTCAACCGCGGCGACACGCAGCTGATCCTGATGGACACGCCGGGCTTTCACAAGCCGCGCAACCGCCTGGGCGACTATATGGTGCAGGTCGTGCGCGAGAGCGTGGCGGACGTCGACGGCGTGATGCTCGTCGTCGAGCCCATTGCCTCCATCGGCGAGCAGGAGCACGCGCTCATCGAGCGCATCCGCACGTCCAACGCTCCGGCCGTGCTCGTCATCAACAAGATCGACACGGTGGAAAAGCCGGAGCTGCTGGCCGTCATCGCCGCCTATTCCGCGGCGCTGCCGTGGCGCGCGATCGTGCCGGTGTCGGCCCAGAACGGTGACGGGCTTGCCGAGCTCTTCGACGAGCTTGCGCAGCTTGCCGTGCCGGGGCCGCAGCTGTTTCCGGACGACATGATCTCCGACATGCCGGAAAAGCAGATCTGCGCCGAGCTCGTGCGCGAAAAGCTGCTGCTGTGCCTCGACAAGGAGATCCCGCACGGCACGGCCGTCGAGGTCACGAAATTTTCCGAGCGCGATAACGGCATCATCGACATGGACGTGACCATCTATTGCGAAAAAGAGAGCCACAAGGGCATCATCATCGGCAAGCGCGGCGCGATGCTCAAAAAGATTGGCGAGCTCGCGCGGCAGGACATCGAGCGCTTCATGGGCACGAAGGTGTACCTGCAGACGTGGGTCAAGGTCAAGGAAAACTGGCGCGACTCGGCAGCCCAGCTGCGCAATTTTGGCTTTACCGACCAGTGACCCTTTATTACCAGCCATAAATCCACCCCGCTGTGCAGACACTATGCCCAGCGAGGTGGTTCATTGTGCAAGACGATCTTTTCTGGCAGCTGTTCGCGGACACCGGTGATCCGCTCGGCTACCTTTACTACCGCGCCGCGCAAAATGCGCTGGCGCAGACGACCGATGAGTCTGCGGCGGATGATCCTGTCCGCCGCCCGGCCTGATGAGGTACATACGATGTTTCTTACGACCCGCGGGCTCGTCCTGCGCGAGGTGCGCTATAAAGAGTCGGACAAGATCCTCACCGTGCTCACGCAGCACGAGGGGAAGGTGACGGTCCGCGCGCGCGGCGCGCTGCGCAAGGGCAGCCGCATCACGGCGGCGACGCAGCTGCTGACGTATTCGGACATGACGATCTTTGAAAACCGCGGCCGCCGCACGCTCAACGAGGCGTCCACGGTCGAGGAGTTTCTCGGCCTGCGCGCCGACCTCGGCGCATTCGCGCTCGGGAGCTATTTTGCCGAGCTGCTCGAGACCGTCTCTGCCGAGGAATATCCCGACCCGCCGGTGCTGCAGCTCGGGCTCAACAGCCTGTATGCGCTCAGCCGCGCGCTCTGCCCGCCGGAGCAGATCAAGGCCGTGTTCGAGCTGCGGCTCATGTGCCTCGCGGGCTACGAGCCGGATCTGTCCTGCTGCGCGCAGTGCGGCGCAGCAGAGCCGGACGAGCCGTGGTTTTCCCCGCGCGGCGGCGCTGTGTACTGCGCGCACTGCCGGGGCGCAAGTTCATCGGCCGTCACGCCGCTACTGCCGGAGACGCTGGCCGCTATGCGGCACATCGTGAACGCCGACCCCAAGAAAATTTTTTCCTTCACACTCGGTGACGCGGGCCGCAGACAGCTTGCGCACGTGTGCGAGGATTATACGGCGACGCAGCTCGAACGGGGCTTTGCGTCGCTCGATTACTGGAAGAAAGTGAAAGACTGACATGAAGCATATTCTCATGATCGCCACCGGCGGTACCATCGCATCCAAAGAGACGGCCGACGGGCTCACGCCGCAGCTCACGTCCGAGGAACTGCTCGCCGAGGTGCCGGAGCTCGAGCAGCTGTGCCGGATCGACACCGTGCAGCTCATGAACCGCGACAGCACGAACATCAACAGCCGCGACTGGCTGCAGATGGCGGCCTGCGTGCGCGAGCACTATGACGCTTACGACGGCTTTGTCCTCACGCACGGCACGGACACGATGGCCTACACGGCGGCGGCGCTGTCGTACCTGATTCAGAACAACGCCAAGCCCGTCGTCATCACCGGCTCGCAGAAGTCGATCTTCAACCAGGACACCGACGCGCGTGAGAACCTGCGCGACGCCTTTCTCTATGCCTGCGATGACGGCGCCTGCGGCGTGCACATCGTCTTTGACCACAAGGTCATTCTCGGCACGCGCGCACGCAAGGTGCGCACGAAGAGCTACAACGCCTTTTCGAGCATCGACTATCCCGAGACGGCCATCCTGCGCGGCCGGCAGGTCGTGTATTACATCCCGGAGCAGGCCGCAGGCGCGCCGAAGTTTTACAACCGGCTCGACCCCGGCGTGTTCGTGCTCAAGCTCATCCCCGGCATCGACGCCGGCATTTTTGACGATCTCAAGGCCCATTACCGCGCGCTCGTGATCGAGAGCTTCGGCGTCGGCGGCCTGCCGTGCTACGGCGACGAGAGCTTTTTCCACGCCGTGCGCGACTGGGTGCAGTCCGGCCGCGTCATCGTCATGACGACGCAGGTGCCGCACGAGGGCAGCGACATGGAAGTGTATCAGGTCGGCCACCGCGCCAAGCGCGAGCTGGGCCTCATCGAGGCCTACAGCATGACGAGCGAGGCCGTGGTCACAAAGCTCATGTGGATTCTCGGCCAGACGGACGACTACGCGGAGATCTGCCGCCTGTTCCGGACGCCGGTGCAGAAGGATCAGATCTATTGAGGAGGAAGCGCCATGGATTTTCAGGCAGAATACCGCAGCAAGCTGCGCACGCCCGCCGAGGCGGTGCGCGCGGTGAAAAACGGCGACTGGGTGGACTATACGACGGGCCTCGGCTTCCCGCCGCTGCTCGATGCGGCGCTCGCCGCCCGGCGCGACGAGCTGCACGATGTGAAGGTGCGCGGCAACCTCTGCGCCGGCCCGGTGCAGATCGTCGAGTGCGACCCGGAGCAGGCGCATTTTCTCTACCACACCTGGCACTGCTCGGCGTATGAGCGCAGGCTCTGCGACCGCGGCCTGTGCTACTACACGCCGATGATCTTCCGCAATCTCGCGTGGTACTACCGCGAATTTCTGACGGTCAACGTCGCCATGGCGTCCGTCGCGCCGATGGACCGCCATGGGTACTTTAACCTCTCGGCCGTGACCGGCGTGTCCCGCGCCATCCTCGACCGGGCGGACATCGTCATTCTCGAGGTCAACGAGCACCTGCCGCGCCTGCGCGGCGGGTTCGACGAGGTCATCCACATTTCCGACGTGGACATGGTCGTCGAGGGGGCGCACGCGCCGTTCACCGACCTGCCCGCGCACCCGGCGACGGCGGAGGACACCGCCATCGCAAATCTTCTCCTGCCGCACATCTGCGACGGGGCGACCGTCCAGCTCGGCATCGGCGGCATGCCCACCGTGCTCGGCAAGCTGCTGGCCCGGTCCGGCCTGCACGACCTCGGTATGCACACGGAGCTGTGCTCGGACGCCTACCTCGACCTGTACGAGGCCGGCGTGCTCACGAACCGTCGCTGCACGCTCCACCGCGGGCAGGGGATGCTCGGCATCGTGCTCGGGTCGAAGCGGCTGTATGACTGGGTCGACGATAACCCCGGCGTCATCGCGGCGCCGCTGTCGTATGTCAACGCGCCGGAGGTCATCGCGCAGCTCGACAACATGGTGTCCATCAATAGCTGCATCGCGGCCGATCTCTACGGGCAGGTCGCGTCCGAAAGCTCCGGCCTGCGCCAGATCAGCGGTACGGGCGGCCAGCTCGACTTTCTCACGGGTGCGGCCATGGCCCGCGGCGGCAAGGCGTTCATCTGCATGACGTCCACATTCACGGACAAGCAGGGCGTGCGCCACTCGCGCATCCTGCCGCACTTCGGCGGCGATATCGTCACGTCTCCGCGCTCGCAGGCGTATTACCTTGCGACAGAGTACGGCGTGGTCAACCTCGCCGGGCGCAGCACGTGGGAGCGCGCCGAGGCGCTCGTGTCCATCGCGCATCCGGATTTCCGCGAGCAGCTCATTGCGGCTGCCGAGTCGCAGAAGATCTGGCGGCGGAGCGCGAAACGCTAAGCGCACGCTAAAATCCGGCGCCGGATACAGATTTCACTTGTTTTCCCGCGCGCCATCGCATACAATGGAGACCGATAAGGGAGTAATTGGCGCGAACCTTCGCGCGGCCCAGCCAACAACCGATCCGTAGGATCTGGCCCGGTCTGAAATGATGAGACTTATCTGCCGAGAGGCAGATAAGTCTTTTTTTCATTTCCGGGGAAACTATATCGGAATCTGAAGGAGGACAAAGCCATGGAATACTACCGGCAGCCACCATCGGACACCCTGCACGCACTCGACAGCACGCCCGACGGTCTCACACCGGCGCAAGCCGCCGCGCGCCTTGCGCGCGACGGGCGCAATGTGCTCACCGAACCGCCGAAACCATCGCTCGTGAAGCGCTTTTTCCAGCAGCTGGCCGACCCAATGATCCTCGTGCTGCTTGCGGCGGCGCTGATCTCGGCCATCACGAGCGCGTATGCGCACGAGAGCTTTGCCGATGTCATCATCATTCTCATCGTCGTCATCATCAACGCGGTGCTCGGCGTGTACCAGGAGAGCAAGGCCGAGCAGGCCATTGCCGCCCTGAAGGAACTGAGCGCCGCGCACAGCCGCGTCCTGCGCGGCGGGAAGCTCGTCACCGTCCCCAGCGAGGAACTGGTCGTCGGCGACGTGCTCGTGCTTGAGGCGGGCGACGCCGTTCCGGCCGATGCGCGTGTGCTCGAGAGCGCGAGCCTGCGCGCCGAGGAGGCCGCCCTGACCGGCGAGAGCGTGCCGGTGACAAAATCGCCCGACGCGCTCACGGCCGCCGGTGACATCGGTCTCGGCGACCGCAGCAACATGCTCTATCTCGGCAGCAGCATCGTCTACGGACGCGGCCGCGCCGTCGTCACAGAGACCGGCATGCAGACGCAGATGGGCCACATCGCCGACGCGCTCACGCAGACAAAGGAGAATAAGACGCCCCTGCAGCTGCGCCTGACGCAGCTGAGCCGCATCCTGACATGGCTCGTGCTGGGCATCTGCGCGGTCGTGTTCGCGGTCGGCGTGCTGCGCGCCGGGACCATCAACGGCCGCGTCGTGCTCGACACGTTCCTGATCGCCGTCAGTCTCGCGGTCGCGGCCATTCCGGAGGGGCTGGCCGCGGTCGTGACGATCGTGCTGTCCATCGGCGTGACGAACATGAGCCGCCGTGGCGCGGTCATCCGCCGGCTCACGGCCGTGGAGACGCTCGGCTGTGCGCAGGTCATCTGTTCGGATAAGACCGGCACGCTCACGCAAAACCGCATGACTGTGACGGAGTACGCGGGCAGCGACGAACACCTGCTCGCCACGGCCATGGCCCTGTGCGTGGACGCGGTGCATGACCCGGAGACGGACACCGTGACCGGTGAGCCGACCGAGGCCGCGCTCGTGCGCTGGGCGGTCGCGCAGGGCCTGTCGCCGAGCGCGCTGCGCGCGCAGTATCCGCGCGTGGCCGAGGCGCCGTTTGACAGCGAACGAAAGATGATGAGCACCCTGCACGCCGATGGCAGTTCCGTCGTGCAGTATACCAAGGGCGCGCCCGACGTGCTGCTGCCGCTGTGCGACCGGATCTGGATCGACGGCCGCGCCGAGCCCATGACGGACGCGCACCGCGCCGAGATCGCGGCGCGCAATCACGCCATGACCGGCAGTGCCCTGCGCGTGCTGGCGGCGGCCATGCGCACGTATGACGCGCTGCCGGGCGACACGTCGCCCGCGGCGCTCGAGCAGCACCTGTGCTTTCTCGGCCTCACGGGCATGATCGACCCGGTGCGCCCCGAGGTCGTGGACGCCATCCGTGCCTGCCGCAGCGCCGGCATCCGGCCCGTCATGATCACCGGCGACCACGTGGACACCGCCAAGGCGATTGCCAGGGAGCTCGGCCTGCTCGGCCCGGGCGACGAGGCCGTCACCGGCACGGAGCTGAGTGCCATGGACGATGAGACATTTTCCAGCCGTCTGGGGCACATCAGCGTCTACGCCCGCGTGCAGCCCGAGCACAAGACCCGCATCGTCCGGGCCTGGCGGAATGCCGGCTTCGTCACCGCCATGACCGGCGACGGCGTCAACGACGCGCCGAGCATCCGCGCGGCGGACATCGGCATCGGCATGGGCATCACCGGCACGGACGTGACGAAAAACGTGGCCGACATGGTGCTCGCCGACGACAATTTTGCCACCATCGTCGGCGCGGTCGAAGAGGGCCGCCGCATTTACGACAACATCCAGCGTGCGATCAAGTTCCTGCTCGGCTCGAACATGAGCGAGGTGCTGAGCATTTTCACCGCGACGATGCTCGGCTTCACGATCCTTGAGCCGGTGCACCTGCTGTGGATCAATCTCCTGACCGACTGCTTCCCGGCGCTCGCGCTCGGCATGGAGCGCGCGGAGCCGAACGTCATGTCCCGCCCGCCGCGCAGCGCGCGCGAGAGTATTTTTGCCCATGGCGTCGGTTTCGACTGTGTGTATCAGGGCGTCATGTGCGCGGTGCTGACGCTGGCGGCGTTCTTCATTGGTCACTACATGGAGTACAGCGTCTGGACGCTCACGAACTCGCCCGACGGCACGACCATGGCGTTTCTGACCCTGAGCATGGCGGAAATTTTCCACAGCTTCAATATGCGCGCGCACCGGGCGAGCATCTTCACGCTCCGCACACCCAACTGGACGCTCGTCGGCGCGGCCGCGGCGAGTCTTGCGCTCACGACGCTGTGCATTTATGTGCCGTTTCTGGCCGATGCGTTTGATTTCACGGCCATCTCCGCCGCCGAGTACGCCGTGGCCATGGGGCTCGCGGTCCTGGTCATTCCGGTCGTGGAGCTCGTCAAGTGCGTGCAGCGCGCGGTGGAAAAACGCGCGGGGCGCGCATGATTTCTGCCGCGTCGGCGCACACTAACTCCGATTTCAACGAGAGGAGATGGGTGCTGTGCGCCAGGCGCTGCCGGTTCCCCAGCGCGTGATGGCCGTGGTGCTGTCCGTGCTGTTCGTGTTCTGCCCGTTCGCGGCCTATGCTGCCGGGGAGGCCGACGCCGCGGCCGATCCCGTGCTGCTGCCGATCATCATGTATCACGAAGTGAAGCCCAACAAATCCGGCAAGGATGCCATCCAGCCGTGGGAGTTCGAGGCAGACCTGAAATGGCTGGCCGACAACGGCTACACGACGATCGTCATGGCCGACCTCATCGCCTATGTCCGCGACGGCACGCCGCTGCCGGAAAAGCCCATCATCCTCAGCTTCGACGACGGATACTATAATAATTACGTCTATGTCCTGCCGCTGCTGCAGCAGTATTCGGCGCGCATCGTCCTCTCGCTCCTCGGGCGCAACACGGACGATTTCACCGAGTGGCCAAGTGAGAGCATCGACTATGCGCACGTCACGTGGGATCAGCTCAACGAAATGCTCGACACCGGCCTCGTTGAGGTGCAGAACCACTCGTATGACTTGCACGCCTACACATCCGAGCGGCACGGCTGCATGCAGAATCCGGGCGAGTCGGACGCGGCCTATACGCAGATGCTGCGCGCGGACTTGCAGCGCCTGCAGGATGAACTCGCCGAGCACACCGGCTGCACGCCGGACACGTTTGCCTACCCCTACGGCAAGTACGGCGACCTGACGGACACCGTCCTGCGCGACATGGGCTTTCAGGCGACGCTGACGTGTGACTGGGGCGTGAACCACATCACGCGCGACCCGGACTGCCTCTACCGGCTCGGACGCATCTGCCGGTCGCACAATCAGTCGCTGCAGTCCGTGCTCCGGCGCGCGCTGAAGGCGACGGCGTGAGCGGATGAAAACAGAAGACAGAAAGGGCACGCATCTTGCGGATGCGTGCTTTTTCGTGCTTTGCACGCACCATGCGCCTTGGGCATACACTGAGGAGAAAGCGATTTGGCGCAAGCAAAGGGGGAGACGCCATGAAAATCGAGCTGCGCCGGGCCGCCATGACCTATCAGGCGCCGGACGGGGAAGTGGTGGCGCTGCGGGATGTGACCTTCGGCGTGGCCGACGGGGAGTTTGTGAGCATCGTCGGGCCGTCCGGCTGCGGAAAATCCACGCTGCTGGCGCTCATCGCCGGCATCGAGCATCCGTCGGGCGGGGAGGTGCTCGTCGACGGCGAGCCTGTGCGCGCCCCGACGGGCAAGGCAGGGCTCATGCCCCAGCGCGACCAGCTCTTTGACTGGCGCACGATCTGGGGCAACGTGACACTCGGGCTGGAGGTCCGGCGCGAGAACACGCCGGAGCACCGCGGCGGCGTGCACGATCTGCTCGAGCAGTATCAGCTCGCGGGCTTTGCGCGCAAGCTGCCCAATCAGCTCTCCGGCGGCATGCGCCAGCGCTGTGCGCTTATCCGCACGCTGGCCACATCGCCGGATGTGCTGCTGCTCGACGAGCCGTTTTCCGCGCTGGATTATCAGACGCGGCTGGCCGTCTCGGGCGACATTTCGCAGATCATCCGCCGCGAGCATAAGACGGCCCTGCTCGTCACGCACGATATTTCCGAGGCCATCAGCCTCTCGGACCGCATCGTCGTCCTGTCGCACCGGCCCGCGACCGTCAAGGCCATCCACGACCTCGGCGCGCTGCGCACTGTGCCGCCGCTCGAGCGGCGCAGCCGGCCGGAGTTTCAGACGCTGTTCAATCAAATATGGGAGGAGCTGGATGTCAATGTCTGAACGATCGCCCTCCCCGCAGCGCGCGGCCTATCTGCGCGCGCAGCGCCGCCGTCGTCGGCTCCCGCCGGCGCTGCGGATCCTGCTGCTGGTCGTGTTTCTCGGCTGGTGGGAGCTCTCGGCCCGGCTCGGCTGGGTGGATGCCTTCATCGTCAGCAGCCCGTCGCGCGTGGTGCACACGCTCGTGGGCCTGCAGGCTTCCGGGGAGCTGTGGCTGCACATCGGCACGTCGTGCCTCGAGGTCGTGGTCGGCTTCGTGCTCGGGACGCTGCTCGGCACGCTCATCGCCATCGGCCTGTGGTGGAGCGAGCTGCTCTCGCGCGTGCTCGACCCGTATCTGGTCGTGCTCAACGCACTGCCGAAAACGGCGCTCGGCCCGGTGTTCATCGTCTGGATCGGCGCGGGTACCGAGTCAATCATCGCCATGACGATCGCAATCTCGATCTTTGTCACGATCCTGAATATGCATGTCGGCTTCCTGTCCACGGACCGGGAGAAGATCCGCCTGATGCAGACGCTCGGCGCGACCCGGCATCAGATCCTGTGGCGGCTGGTCATCCCGGCCAACTACGCCACGCTCTTCAATACGCTGCGCGTGAACGTCGGCCTGTCGTGGGTCGGCGTCATCATGGGCGAATTTCTGGTCTCCAAAGCCGGTCTCGGCTATCTGATCGTCTACGGGTCGCAGGTGTTCAACATGGACCTCGTGATGGCGACCGTCCTCGTGCTTGCGGTGGCGGCCGTCGTGATGTATCAGCTGGTGCTGTGGCTGGAGAAATTTTTCAAAAATCGGTTGGGAGTGACGCAATGAAACGGTTTCTTTGTGGGGTTCTGGCGGCGCTGATGCTGGTGGTCTTGTGCGCCTGCGGCAAGCAGGAGACGGCCACCGTCCGCCTGAGTGAAGTGACGCATTCGGTGTTCTACGCGCCGCAGTATGTGGCGCTGGAGCAGGGCTTTTTCGCCGATGAGGGGCTCAATATCGAGCTGACCAACGGCGGCGGCGCCGACAAGGTCATGACGGCGGTGCTCACCGGGCAGGCAGACATCGGGCTCGCCGGGCCGGAGGCATGCATCTATGTGTACAATCAGGGCAAGGACGATTACCCGGTCGTGTTCGGCCAGCTCACGAAGCGCGACGGGTCGTTCCTCGTCGGGCGCGCGGATGTGCCCTTCAGCTGGGAGCTGCTGCGCGGCAAGACTGTTATCGGCGGTCGCGCGGGCGGCGTGCCGGAGATGACGCTCGAATACGTCATGCGGCAAAACGGCGTTGTCCCCGGCACGGATGCCGCTGTGGACACGACCGTGCAGTTCAACATGATGGCCGGGGCTTTCACCGGCGGCAACGGCGACTTTGTCACGCTCTTCGAGCCGACGGCCACCGAGGTCGCGCAGGCGGGCAAGGGCTACATCCTTGCGTCCATCGGCCAGGAGAGCGGCGAGATCCCGTACACAGCCTACTTCGCCTCGCAGGCGTATATCCATGACCACGCGGACATTGTGCAGCGCTTTACGAATGCCATCGCCCGCGCGCAGAAATGGATCGCGGAGCACGACGCGGCGCAGACCGCCGAGATCATCGCCCCGCAGTTCCCGGACACGAGCGTGCCTGTGCTCACGCAGGTCGTGCAGCGCTACAAGGACATCGATGCCTGGAACGCCACGCCGGTCATGACGCGTTCGTCCCTCGAGCGGCTCGAGACCGTCATGGAGACGGCCGGCGTGCTCAATCACGCCGACTGGGTGGATTTTGACCGCCTTGTCGACAACAGCTATGCGCACAACGCCTCCTGACAGGCGCAAAAATCCCCCGGCAGCAGCCGGGGGATTCGTGCGTTTTTCAAAAGAGGGGGGTGCTTAGAAGCTCGCAACGACAGCGCCGTTGTAGGTGTCGGCGATGTACTGCTTCACGGCGTCGGTCTTGAGGGCTTTGAGCAGGGCCTGGGTCTTCGGGCTGTTCTCGTCGCCGGCGCGCACGGCAATGATGTTGGCGTAGGTCTGGGCGGCAGCGCCGTTGGCGTCCTCGGAGGCGAGCGCGTCGCTGATCTTCAGGCCGGCGGCCAGGGCGTAGTTGCCGTTGATGACGGCGATGGAGCCGGCAGCGGCGTTCTTGAGCTGCGCCGGGACGGTGTCGGCCTGCACGGTGACGATGTTGTAGCCGCCGTCGTCGACGATGTCGAGCGTGCTCACGCCCTTGGCGGCGTCTGCGTCATCGGGGAGCTTGATCAGGCCCTCCTGCTGGAGCAGGAACAGGGCGCGGGTCTCGTTGCTGTCGTCGGCGGGGATGATGATGGTCGCGCCCTTGGCGAGATCCTTCAGGTCGGTGACGCCGTTGCCGTAGATGCCGAACGGCTCATAGTGGATGGTGCCGACGGAGACGAGGTTGGTGCCGTTCTTGGCGTTGAAGCTGTCGAGGTAGGGCTTATGCTGGAAGTAGTTTGCGTCGAGCGTGCCGTCGGCCAGAGCCTGGTTCGGCAGGACATAGTCGTCATAGGTGACGATCTTGAGCTCGTAGCCTTCGTCGGCGAGGGCCTGCTTGATCTGCTCGAGGATCTCGGCGTGCGGGGTGGCGCTGGCGCCGACGGTGATGACTTTGTCATCGGAAGCGGCAGCGTTCTTGTCATCAGTGGTCTTGTCGCCGCAGGCGCTCAGCGCGACGAGCGAGAACGTCAGCACGAGGGCGAGGATGAGGGACGTGATCTTTTTCATTTTCGTTTCTCCTTTATATTTTCATTTTGGAATTTGTGTGGTTTCGGATGTTAGGATGTGCAGTTCAGGGCGGCACATTCGTCCGCGCCGGATGTTCACGCGCAGCAGCGCGGGATAGTGTAAACGCATGGGCTGCCTCCTGTCAGGTGTGGGCGCGCCGGTCGGTGCGGCGGGCGATGTACATGCCGAACTCCTGCAGGATCTGCACGATGATGATCGTCAGCGCTACGCACAGCCAGACGATCTGATCGTCGTACTTCTGGTAGCCGTAGGTGATGGCGATCTGGCCGAGGCCGCCGCCGCCGATCGTGCCGGCCATGGCGGAGTAGCCGAGGATGGTCACGGTGGAGATGACGGCGCCGGTGATGAGCGCGGGCTTGGCCTCCGGGATGATGACCTTCCAGATGATGCGGAACGTGGACGCGCCCATGGACAGCGCGGCCTCGATGACGCCGGCGTCCACTTCCTTGGCGGCGGACTCGACCATACGCGCCACATACGGGGCGGCGGCGATGACGAGCGTCACGATCACGGCGCGGTTGCCGAGGCTGGTGCCGACGATGGCCTTTGCCACCGGCAGCATGGCGACCATGAGGATGATGAACGGGATGCTGCGCAGGGCGTTGACGATGATGCCGAGCGTGCGGTTGAGCCAGCCAATGGGGTGGATGCCGTCGCGGTCGGTCATGCGCAGGATGAGGCCGACCGGCAGGCCGATGAGATAGGCAAAGAACGTGGAGATGAGCGTCATGTAAATGGTCTCCCAGATACCGAGCTGCAGGATGCCGTTTTGCCAGAGTTTGATGAGCAGATCAGACATGACTTCCATCCTCCTGTAGATAAGAGATGTGGTTATGGTCGAGCCAGCGCAGCACATCGTGGAACTGCTGCGGGTCGTCGGGCAGGTCGATGACCATGTGGCCGTAGATGCTGCCCTCGACGATGCGGGTGTCGGCGAAGAGAATGTTCACCGGCACGTGGCACTCGAGCGTGATGCGCGAGATGACCGGTTCGTTGGAGCAGCTGCCGTCGAAGACGAGGCGCAGGCGCCTGCCCGTGCACGGCGGGAGGTTTTCGGCCGGGCTCTTCGGAAGAATGAGCGCCTTGGCGATGTCGGACTTCGGGTGCGTGAACACGTCGCTGACGTTGCCGATCTCGGCGATGCAGCTCTGGTCGATGACGGCCACGCGCTGGCAGATCTGCTCGATGACGCGCATCTCGTGCGTGATGACGACGATCGTCACGCCGAGCGTCTGGTTGATCTCCTTGAGCAGGTGGAGAATCGACTGCGTGGTGTTCGGGTCGAGGGCGCTGGTGGCCTCGTCGCACAGGAGGTATTTCGGCCGCGTGGCGAGGGCGCGGGCGATGGCCACGCGCTGCTTCTGGCCGCCGGAAAGCTGCGAGGGATAGTTTTTCGCGCGGTCGGACAATCCGACGAGTTCGAGCAGCTCGGCGGCGCGGGCCTGAGCCTCGTCGCGCTTGACGCCGGCGATCTCGAGCGGGAAGCAGATGTTGCGCAGCACCGTGCGCTGCTCGAGCAGGTTGAAGCTCTGGAAGATCATGCCGATGTCCTGCCGGGCCTTGAGCAGGTCGCGGCGGCTGAGCTGCGTCATGTCGCGCCCGTCGATGCGCACCGTGCCGGAGGTCGGCCGCTCGAGGAGGTTGATACAGCGCACGAGCGTGCTCTTGCCGGCGCCGCTCAGGCCGATGATGCCGAAGATCTCCCCGTCCTCGATGCGGAGGTTGACGTCCCGCAGTGCATGGATGTCGCCGCCCGGTGAGGGGTAAGTCTTGTTGAGATGTTCGATTTCGATCATAGTGGATTCTCCCTCGCAGAATAATTTTTCGGTACAAAAAACAGAGGCCGGAAGACTCGTTGTCTTCCGGCCTCTGCGGATACGGCTTTTGAAATTTGGTGAGGCGCTGTTTTTATGCTTTTTCTTGGAATTCTGGATCAGCCGTTATTGGAAGCGAACACAAGACGAGTCATATTTCTGAGCACGACGAGACATGCACATGCAGCCGGGCATGTACATCATCATAGCCATCATCATGTTGTTCGTCTCAGCAAACTTCATAATACGACGCGTCTCCTTTCGTTAAAAATCACGGTTTCCGGTGGAAACGAGCGCAGTATAACGCAGTTTTCTGCGCTTGTCAACCCCAAAATCCACAAAAGCAGTATGAAACGCGCATTAGAAAAAGCAAATCCATCGATTCTAAAATTTGATCGTTTGCGGCGTTACGTCCGGGTCGTGGCTGCACAGAGACGCCGCGCAGGCGCCGTCCCGGCTCATCTCGCCGATCCAGTCGAGCGCCTTTTTCGCGCGCACGCTGTTTTCACAGATGCCGGGCACGGTGCCCTCCGCCCAGGAGCGGGGACTTGCCGCGCCGTCGGCGTTGAGCAGTACGTACCGGCCGCCATTGCGGATGAGCGTGGCGAACATGCCCTCCGTGTGCCCGGCGATGTGCACGAGATGCACCGAGTCGTCCCCGAACAGGTCGTACGAGCGGCTCTCCGGCCCGATGTGGTTCACGCGGTACCAGAACCGCTCCGGCGGCTCGTCCATCCACAGCTTGCGCGAGGTGTAGCGCAGGTTCACGCGGCACGACCAGAAGTATTCCTCCTCCGCCACCAGCAGACGCTTTGCGCCCCGCACCTCGCTGATGCCCGCGACATGATCCGGGTCGAGGTGGGAAAAGAGCACATAGTCCAGATCCTGCGGCCGGATGCCGCGCGCGGCCAGCTGCTCGCCGATCGACTGCCCCGACTCCACGACGCTGTGCACGAGCGTGTACCACCCGCGGCCGAACATCCGCAGCTGCGCCGCGCGATCCTCGATGCCGGTCGGGCTCACGGTGCGCGGCAGACCGGCGTCCACCAGAAACAGGCCCTTCGGGTGCTCCACCAGATACGCCGACACCGGCAGCCAGATGCGCGCGCCGCTCTTGAGCCGCCGCGCGTCCGCTTTTGCCGGCCAGCGCCACTGGGCACTCGCCGGCAGGTTCGGCGCCACGCCGATCTTCCCGCAGTGCAGAACATGGATCCGGATCTGAGCCATGGCCGTTCCCTCCTCGTGAATGTACGCGATATTGACCAAATGGTTACGAAAAAGCATAGCACCGCCTGTGCAGAATGTCAAGACAGGCGGGGAAAACGACCGGGATTTTGCAATCTTCAACAATGTGCTGTGCATTTGCGTATTGAATTGTATGCGTGAGATGTGCTACAATAGATTGCGCATCTATTCACAAACCAGGGAATGAAAACAAAACATTTTAAGGGGAAGAAAGGAGCCTGAAACATGGCAAGAGAACTGATCCTGAAGCTGGGCAAAAAGATCACGGACCGCGTGGACGTGAAGCTCGGCATGACCAAGCTCGACGAGAATTCGCCCGAGTATTACGGCCTGGCCAGCGTCGTCACCGACGAAATGGCGGAGCTTGCGCTCGCGATGAAGGTCCGTGTCCCGACCACACCGGCCGAGATCGGCAAGAAGGTCGGCAAGGACCCCGTCTACGTAGAGCAGCTGTTTGACCAGATGTCCATGATCGGCCTGCTCGAGTACAACTGGGAGAACGCCGACCATCACAAGCAGTGGACGCTGCCGATCTTCGTGCCCGGTTCTGCCGAGCTGATGAACATGAACCTCCAGCAGGTGGAGACGCACCCGGAGATCGCGCAGTTTTTCGAGCGCATGTCGTTTCTGCCGCTGACGAAGATCACCTGCATGGTGCCTCCCGGAGGTGCCGGCGTCGGCATGCACGTCATCCCGGTCGAGAAGGCCATCCCGGCCACGAACGAGTCGGTCGATGTCGAGCACATCTCCCACTGGCTGAAAAAGTATGAGGATCAGCTCGGCGTCGGCTACTGCTCCTGCCGCAATGCCATGCGCATTCAGGGCGAGGGCTGCGGCGAGCTGCAGGATGAGATGTGCATCGCCGTCGGTCAGTTTTGTGACTACTGTCTCGAGACCGGCAAGGGCCGCAAGATCACCTATGATGAGGCGATGGAGATCCTCCAGCGCGCCGAGGACAACGGCTATGTCCACCAGATCACGAACATCGACGGCGAGGACAAGATCTTTGCCATCTGCAACTGTGCGCTCGGCTCCTGCTTCGCGCTGAGAACGAGCCAGCTGTTCAACACGCCGAACATGTCCGCCTCCGCTTACCGCGCCCATGTCGACGCCGAAAAGTGCGTCGCCTGCGGCAAGTGCGCCGAGGTCTGCCCGGCCGGCGCTGCCAAGCTCGGCCAGAAGCTGTGCACCAAGACCGGCCCGGTGACGTATCCGAAGCAGCCCCTGCCGGATGACAACCACTGGGGCGAGCACATGTGGAGTCCGAACTATAAGGACGACAACCAGAAGCAGTGCCACGAGTCCGGCACCGCCCCGTGCAAGACCGCCTGCCCGGCGCACATCGCCGTGCAGGGCTACATCAATCTGGCCGCGCAGGGCCGCTATCTGGACGCGCTCAAGCTCATCAAGCAGGATAACCCGTTCCCGGCCGTCTGCGGCAGCATCTGCAACCGCCGCTGCGAGGAAGCCTGCACCCGCGGCGATGTCGACCGCGCTGTCGCCATCGACGAGATCAAGAAGTTTGTCGCCGAGCAGGAGCTCCAGGCCGACAAGCGCTACATCCCGAAGGTCATCACCCACCGCGGCATCGCCGATCCCTACCCGGAGAAGATCGCCATCATCGGCGCCGGCCCGGCCGGCCTGTCGTGCGCCTACTATCTGGCGAACATGGGCTATGAAAACGTCACCGTGTTTGATAAAAACGAAGTGCCCGGCGGCATGCTGACCCTCGGCATCCCGAGCTTCCGCCTCGAGAAGGACGTTGTCAACGCCGAGATCGAGGTGCTCCGTGAGATGGGCGTGCACTTCCAGTGCGGCGTCGAGATCGGCAAGGATCTCACCATCGACCAGCTGCGCGAGCAGGGCTACAAGGGCTTCTACCTCGCCATCGGCGCGCAGAAGAGCGCACCCATCGGCGTGCCCGGCGAAGAGCTCTCCGGCGTGTACGGCGGTGTGGACTTCCTGCGCAGGGTCAACCTCGGCAAGAAGCCGCGCATCGGCAAAAAGTGCGCCGTCATCGGCGGCGGCAACGTCGCCATGGACGTCTGCCGCACGGCCATCCGCCTCGGCGCGAAGGATACTTACATCATCTACCGCCGCAGTCAGGCGGAGATGCCGGCGGACGCAGAGGAAGTCGCGGAAGCCATGGAAGAGGGCGTGCAGTTCCGCTTCCTGAGCGCACCGGCCGAGATCCTCGGCGAAAACGGCAAGGTCAAGGCCCTCAAGGTCGAGATCATGGAGCTGGGCGAGCCCGATGCGAAGGGCCGCCGCAAGCCTGTCGGCACCGGCAAGTTCGAGACCATCGAGGTCACGTCCGTCATCGGCGCTATCGGCCAGCGCGTTGACCTCGGCCATATCGCGCCGGAGGCCATGGCCTTCAACCGCAACGGCACCGTCCAGGCCGACGGCGTGACGTATCAGACCGCGCAGCCCGACATCTTCGCCGGCGGCGACGTGGTCACCGGCCCGAAGTTTGCCATCGACGCGATCGCGGCCGGCCGCGAGGGCGCTATCTCCCTGCACCGCTACGTGCATGAGGGCCAGAGCCTGACGCTGGCGCGTGACCCGCGTGAATTCTACGAGCTCGACAAGAAGCAGGCCGTTGTGCCCATCGACTGCTTTGACGCCCCGGCGCGCCAGACCGTCGCCCACGACGCGAGCAAGGCCAAGACGTTCTCGAACGACCGCATCACCTTCACCGAGGCGCAGGTCAAGGCAGAGGCGTCCCGCTGCCTCGGCTGCGGCGTGTCCGTCGTCGACCAGAACAAGTGCATCGGCTGCGGCCTGTGCACCACCCGCTGCGAGTTTGATGCGATCCACCTGCAGCGCGATATGCCGGAGGCCAGCCGTATGTACCGCACCGAGGACAAGATGAAGGCCATCCTGCCGCACATGGTCAAGCGCGCAGCCAAGCTCACCATCAAGGACATCAAGGGCAAGCGCGCGAAGTAAGCCGACCGGAGGAAAACGCGATGCACGAACTGGGAACCGTGTTCTATGTCATCCAGGAGGTCGAAAAGGTCGTCGAGGAAAACCACCTGACCCAGGTCGCCAGCGTCACGCTGGAGGTCGGCGAGGTCAGCGGCATCATCCCGTATTACCTGACCGACTGCTGGAAGTGGGCGGTGGAAAAATCGCAGTATCTCAAGGGCGCGGAGCTGAAGATCGAGACGCTCCCCGCCGTGACCTACTGCGAGGACTGCAAACAGACATATCCAACGGTCAAATACGCCAAGATATGCCCGCACTGCAAGAGCGAGCATACCTATCTGCTCAGCGGCAACGAGTACACCATCAAGGAGATCGAAGCCTGCTAGCAGCCGCAAAAAGAGCAAACGGGGAACGCTTTTCGGCGTTCCCCGTGTTTTTATATCTCGTCTGCCGGCGCGCTGTCGATCGGGATCTGGATGATCTCCAGCCGGCGGCGGGCGGCGTATTCGAGCGTGCGGGCCGTGCCGCCGGGCCGGCCGTCAAATGCCGCGATGAGGATGCGCGAGGCATCGACCATGTAGCGGTTGCGGCGCATCATGCACCCGGGGGTGTAGGCCTCCTGCACGAGCGTCTGATAGTCGCACTGGCGCAGGTCGTAGGCGTAGCGCTCGCGCAGCTCCGGCCGCCAGCGGTCGGCCTGGCCGGCGTAGGGGATGGCCGCCTCGATCGTGACCTCGGGGTGCTGCAGGCGCAGATAGCGCGCAGCGTCGAAAAAATACAGGTCGCAGCCGTTGGCCATGCCGCAGATGAAGTGGCGGATGCCGGCGGCGTAGACGGCGTCCACGGCGTCGAAGAGCTGCTGCTGCAGCTTGCGGCAGCGGGGGTCGTTCTCGTCGCTGCCCCAGGGCAGCTTGTATTCCCGGTGGCCGGTGAAGCAGCAGGTGTTTTCGCGCTCGGGCATGGCGGTGCCTCCTTTCGGTGGTGGCCTCCATTGTACGCGCCCGGAGCGCTGCTGTCAAACCTTTCCTGCAAAAAGTGCTTGCATTCTTTTCTCACTGTGCTATAATGCAGACAGTAAAACAACTGAATCGAGATGTCTTCGGGGCAGGGTGTAATTCCCGACCGGCGGTGGTAGGCCGCGAGCCGAGCAAGGGTGGATGCGGCGCTGC
>OGQR01000993.1_pt1 | contig 20981 bp, 28 predicted proteins | sample 1553271 | NCBI WGS metagenome assembly OGQR01 (sample SAMEA2579970, study PRJEB22360) | human gut metagenome | biome: human gut; feature: human-associated habitat; material: faeces | place: Denmark | collected 2008/2010 | reverse complement strand
CTGGTCGCTGGTCGCTGGTCGCTGGTCGCTGGTCGCTGGTCGCTGGTCGCTGGTCTGGCAGCATAAAATCATCCTTTTATGAAAATCAACGTTTTTTGAGCACTCGCACACAAAAAATTACCGCATGGGTTGCAACGACAACCTGCATTTTGCGGAGCATATGACAAATAAAGTACGGGTGCGTTGAGGATGCCTGACACATCAGAGGTGGCGGGAGATTACTCCCCCGCCAGGTCTCTTACTTCTCAAATTCGTAGTCTACGAAGACAGCGACCTCCGTCTGGCCGGTTCTGATCCGTACCTCACAGAGGTCTTTCCTCGTTACCAGTGCCGTCACAATGACGGTTAAACAGATGACGATCAGGGCGATTAACATCGCCTTTTGCTGCTTCATAGCCTGCTTCTCCTTGCCTTCCGGCACGTAAGAGGCTAACCTGCATGTGTTCAGCATGAAATTGGCCTCAGATTAATGTTAAGCGTCTTGCAGGACGCGTAATGTTAACTGGGGCTTTTCTCCGTCTGCCTTACGGCGGCGTGCCCGAGGCAGACACCCTCAAGCACCCGCAGTCATTCTACAGTAAAACCCCGCGCTTTCAATTTCCCGTACGTCCGGAAAACTGACTGGCCTGTGCCCCTGATCGTTCACGCTCAACGTATCCGTCCATTTCCAGTTTTATTCCCTGAATAATCAACATCCCCTCAATAACACCTTCTGCTTTTTGCAGTACCCGCCCGGCCCAGCAATCTGAGCGCTCATGCTTACGGCCCAGTCCCATAAGCGTCATCCCGAACACATAATAATCATACAGAAAATCATGCAAATCGCTGTTGTTGACGTTCAGTTGCGCCATGCAATTGCTGATAATCAGCGCATCATCATCGGTACACTGAGGCCGTGATTTAACCTTTGATGGGATCACGCCCTTAAATCCGGCAGCGACGCCGGACCATGCCACACTCTCATGATTATTTACCACCCATGCACCCCATCGGGACAGAACCTGTTGGATATCACGCATTATTCTGTACTCCGCTGTAACCATACTTTTTCTGATTTGAATGCTCAGGGGGAAAATGTCTACTGGATATCTCCGGCTTCATTGCTCACACTCCCCAACCAGATTGAGAATGACCGCTGAACCATTGTCTTCCATGTACTCATCTTTTCCGCTTGCCAGAAACCAGCGACACACTTCAACCGCTTCATCACGCGTCACAGGCTTTATTTTTCCCAGCAAATTTTCGAGCCAGAACTGCCGATCATATACTGACTCATGATGTTCACCTGTGAAACCGTATTTGTCCCCTGTTTCTCTCCCCGCTGTCTGGCGCATCTCATAAAGCCAGTCCCAGTAAATAAACTCACGAACAACGTCTGACAATGTATGAGGCTCTGGCAGTACATCACGATAGCCATCAACATATGCACGACGCTGATCATCAATTTCATTTGAGCGAACACCGTCAATACTTCCGGCTTTTTTCTCTGCCGCAGTCCAGCCCCAGTAGTAATCGTCGATAAATTTCGGGGAGGTGCGAATTATCCGCTCAGCCTCCACATCGTCGAGTGCTGCCTCATAGCTGCCAAATGTGGCCCTGACTGATGCGGCTTTTTTGATATTCTCACGGGCATTCCTGATCGCCTGCGCCGGGTTATCCATGCCTATGGTTGCGAAAGCAATCTGGAAAGGATCAACATTAATCTCCTGCAAATAACGTCCATACCGTTCACTCGCTTCTTCCGGCGTTATTTTGAGTTTCTCCAGTGCTGCTTCGGCTGCGTCCAGATGTACGGCCTCGTTCAGGTGAATAACCTCCAGAATCCAGAGATAAGCATCAGTCTGTTTATGTCCGGTGATCCTCCTTTGTTCTGGCAGAGGTTTGATATTTGCCGGAACGGCGCTGTACGCTGCCGTCGGGATAGTGAATAAAGCTTTATGTACCTGATTGTCCGTACGCATCACGCAACCGCCTTTTTTCTGTAAAAAACCAGTTCCCGAACCTGATCGCCGTTCATGAGCATATTGTTGAAATCATCATGATCAGGCCACCGGACACTTACCCGCTGAATGTCATTTCGGGCCTGGAGATTTGCATGTGCGCATTCACAGGCCGCAGCCATTCCGGTAGCACTGTATTCATCGCGATCGGCAAAAATAATCAGATGGGTGACTCCCGCCGGTACGCGGAACTTTTTCATAAAACCACTGTTAATGGTTGCCCAGGTATTTACTTTGTAAATCTGATGTGCGGACAACGCGGTTTCGATACCTTCAGCTATACCCAGTGTACTGGCTACCGGAAACATCCTGATAGCAACTGAACGGGCATGGTCCAGATAGTTATCGTCCTGTAAAGATTTGAGCCTTCTGGCGCTGATACCAATGTCTGCTTTTTTAGCTCCATCAAGCAATGTCTGATGCAGGTAACACAGTTCTCCCTTGTCATCGGTCGCCAGGGCATAAAGAGACTGGAACATGCGCCCGTTATAATTTTGCTGGCTGTTGAAGCGAACTCCCTCAACCGGAAGACTGAATATGCCACGGGAACGAAGATATTCAGCACCAGATGTTCCCTGTAGCGCCGTGAGCGCTGAAAATCGACGCTGAACGCGCGATCTCAGGCTTTCCGACGTACAGATCACAGGCGGTTTATCTCTCCGGTATTCATTCCCCGTGATGCGGTCTATTTCAGCGCAAATTTCATGAAACGCTCTTTTTTGTGTCAGAGCGATCAGTTTCATGCCGTCACCGCTACCACAAACACAGATCCACGTTCCGGTGCCATCACGGTCATCAATACGGAACTTACCTCTGGCACCACAAACCGGACATTCCCCTTTGAAGTGCTTTTTACCCGTGACTGGCGGCAGTCCGTAATGTTTTAAAATTTCAGGCCAGTGGCCTTTCGCTGCTTCTGCTGTTTTCATCTTACTGACCCAGACTGTTTCTGTTTTTCTGAAGTTGTTGCTTTGCCTGCATGATCTGCCACGACTCACTGCCTTCCGGCACCCCAGACCGGACACCATGAAGCAGGGACAGAGAAAGCGCTTCGGGGGATTTTTCCGTCATCTTCTCTGCCCGGCTACGCCCTCTGGCAAACCGGATGAATTTGTGTCTGATGTAATTACTGACCTCCGGGGTGATTTCCATCGGAAAACTGCTCAGCCCGTCAGGCCATTCGCCGAACTTCTCCCGGAAAGTGTGAGCGCACCATCCATCGCTGACCGGTCGCCCCAGAGAGGCACGCTGACGCTGATAGAATTTGATCTGACTCCACCAGGCCTGTTTGTCGCTTTTGGTGTAAATTTTTTCGTCCTTGCTGAGTTTCCTGATATTGCGGCGGGTATCTGTGTTCACATCCTCACCAGCCAGCGGTTTAAATCCGCATTTCGGACAGACATAAACACCTGCCGGTTTCATGAAATGACACCCCGGACATTCTTTCGGCAGTTTTTCTTCCCGAATTTCGTTACCACGTGATGATGACACCTGCATCCCGTCGTTTTTGCCGGGCAGTTCGTCATACTCAATATTTTCAGGAAATCCCAGGCGATGAACCGTACCGGAATGGTCGAAAATCAGGCATGACTCCTTGCCTGGCGCTGTACGCAATCCTCTCCCAATCGCCTGAAGCCAGCGAATCTCTGATTTTGTCGGGCGTGCGTAAATGATGCACCGGACATCACTGTCAAATCCCGCCACCAGAACGCCAACGCTGACAATGATTTTCGTCGCTCCCGTTTCAAAACGACTGATCATTAACTGACGCTCATCATGTGGCGTTTCAGCAACCATCACCTCTGCGTTAATTCCGGCTTTGTTGAACTGCATGGTCACGAAGCTGGCATGCGTTTTATTGACGCAGAACGCCACTGTCGGTAAATCCCTTCCGTTACACAGCCAGTTATCGACAATATCGCCAACCAGATCCGCGCCGCACATAATCTCTGCCAGTTGTGATTCGTCGTAATCCCTGCCGTACTCCATTGAGACTTTCGTTTTTACACCTTCCAGATCCGGTTTCGTGGGCGCATAAAATTCGTAATTGCTCAGTTCGCCACGCTGGATCAGTTCCCCTATAGTGGTCGGCTTGAGAAGACGCTGGTAATAACGCCCCAGGAACGATGAAAAGGGTGTACCGGACAACCCAATCACCTTCACATTTCCCTCTGCAACCAGTCGTTCGATTTCCGTGAGGATGCGGCGCTTACGGAGATGCGCTTCATCAATAATCAGCAGGTCGATATTCTGAGGAAAATCACGGCGAATCAGCGTATCCGCACTGGCAATCTGAATCAGTCGTGACGGGTCGTTATTGGGATGATCACGCCAGATAAAGCTGATTTCATCCCCGGAAAGCCCGTACTGAACAAAGCGCTGTGCTGTCTGGTTGATCAAAATGGTATAAGGAACGACAAACAGAACGCGCATGCCACGGCTTACCAGACCAGCAGTGATGAACGCCGCCAGGCCAGTTTTACCACTCCCTGTAGGCATGTACATCATGAAGGACTGATATGTTTTCCAGTCATGACGCAACATATTCAGCGCACGTTCCTGAGCAAAATTCGGCTTGATATTCAGCATGGTATTCTCCCGATGACAGGGCTGATACAGTGATTACTTAAACCGGGTCGCCCGGATGACATCCACACCATCGGCGATATAACGCTGTGGATGTTTGCCATCACGGAGAAAAACAAATCCCGAAATGCCTTCAGGAAGCGCTCGAATCTTCATCAGTGAACGCTGACGAGGCGATCGGTTATCCACCTCAACTGCGCAACGCTGACCATCGGGAGAAATAACCAGAAGATCGATAAATCCCTTGCGATCACCTTTCAGCCTGACAGTGAAACAGCGTTGCAACTCACAGCCCAGGGATTTGATTTTCTTTTGCAGAACGTAGTCGAATGTGACCTTGTCCATTCCATGTCCGAATTCCTCTTCCAGAAGGTTGATTAGTACCAGTTTCAGTTCAGCACTCATATTTTAACCATGATGTACTAGTTTGCTGATGCAGCCGTTTTTTCAGGGGTGCCCCCCTTTAGATCGAGATCTACCTAACCTCTGTACCCGTCTGTTGGAAGATCCCGTTCCAGTGCTTCGCACTAACACACGGCCCCCCCCCCTTACCCCCCCTCTCAATGACCGCACTAGTTTGGTAGTACACAGGTGCATCCTGAGAAGTGGGGTCTCAGCCCGTCGGTCACCTTTAAGACCAACACCATTCAGGTACGCTGTTGCGTTCCTGCCAGGGGCGGCTGAGTCGTATACCCCTGTAATGCACGCCCGTGTGTTTCAACGAACCTGCGCAGCCGTACATTGGCTTCATGCCTCGCTCTGTTCTCCTTACGGAATGAAACAGGCTCGGAATCAAAAGTAACTTCGTAAACCTCCGCGTATTTCAGGGCGACCTTCTGTCTCAGTGAGGAAGGCAGGCTCTGTAACTGCCGCTTAATCCACTCTGAATCTGCCTGGCTGTACCTGGCAGGCATCTCCATCTGAACGTAATCAGGGGACATACAGCCTCCGGCAGAACATCACGATTCATGACTGGCATTCATGAGCGACGGATGCTGATAAGGAATTTTGGGATCCAGATGACAAAGGATCGCCACATCTTCCGGCACACCTCGGGTTTTCCACTTACCTACAGCCTGTCCGGTTCTAGCCCTTCCCCTTCGGGGAAAATAACGACCTATTTCAACATTCGATCCAAACATGTTTTTTAGAATTTCATACAAATCCATATCCACCTCGACACGTTTGTTTCGATTAATCTTAATTTTCCGAAACCTAGATTTCAAGATTTTTTGCTATATTTGTTTCGAAACGATTATTTCGACAAGAAGGGGGAGAAGATGGATCACGATAGCTTTGGTGGCAGACTGTTAATGCGCAGAGTACAGCTAGGAATGTCACAAGATGACCTGGCAAAATTGACTGGTGTCTCGCGTGTAACAATCAGCAAAATAGAGTTAGGAGACTCACAAGACACAAGATCTTCAAACCTATTTAGAATCGCGGATGCATTGAAATGCTCTCCTAAATGGCTTCTTGACGGCAGCGCCCCATCACCTACAGATAGCATTCAAAACGTCCGAAATCCTAAGCCAGTTTCTCCAAACCGTTATAGATATCCGAAACTAACATGGGTGAGTGCTGGCCCCTGGAACTGCGAAGATTACATAGCTTATCCAGAAGAATGGATTGGTAGTGATATATATGCGGGCGATCACGGCTTCTGGCTGGAAGTGAAAGGGGACTCAATGACATCACAGAATGGAGAGTTCTCTATTTTTGAAGGCATGAACATTCTTGTTAACCCTGACAAAGAAGTTTTTTCAGGAAAATATGTCGTCGCCAGGCTCAAAAACTCCGGAGAGGCAACCCTTAAACAGTACATAGAAGACGCTGGGCAATGTTTCCTAAAGCCACTAAACCCACGCTATCCACTGATCCCCATCAATGGGGATTGCGAAATTATTGGTGTTGTCGTTGAGATGCGTATGCAAATTTAATTCAACAAAAAACATTAATTGCTCTTGACACCTACATTACTCACTCGTAACCTAGATTTCGAAATATTGGTTACGAGGTTTTTTTATGTCTACTTCACAATTGATGCTTATCGAACAAGTAGAATCGCTGCTTCATGAAAGTCTCGAGTCTGTATCGGAAAGAAACCGTCACGTACTCCTTGAGGTTGGAATCGAAAAAATCCAACAACTAAAACATATTCTGTTACCTCCGAGAAACAAAAAAGATTGCCGTGATGGCATCCGCACCCAACGCGAAAGCTGCGGTCTATCCACCGCTGAACTCGCCACGCTGCTTGGAGTTGATGAAGAAACCATCATCCAGTGGGAGAACGGCAAGGCTGAACCTCTGGCAAGCCAGGTGATTCCTCTGGCAAATATACTTGACTGCGATCCGATGTGGTTACTTACAAGTTTCCATTCTGACACGACAAAGGAATCGTAAGATGAAAATGTTCAAAGGCCTCACCAACGAACCGAAAACAGCTTTTCATCACATTGCAGTACTGCTTGAAGCGGGGTTAATCATTTCGGCTTCCGGTGATGAAGAATGTGATGAACTTTCGGATGACATCTTTTTACTGGCACAACAATACGCCAGAAGCGCATGCGATGCATTTAAGGAACAAAGAACATGAAAACTCCCCTGATTATGCTTGAGGAAGTGGCAGCAGAAATAAAAGAAAACACGTCAATGCTTGAGTTTATATTTAAAAACTCTGGTGATAACGGAGAGACAGATGATTTCTTACTTTGTCTGATTCGTTCCATGAATAAAACCTGTGAAAAGGCTTACGAGTATGTTGATGCTCTGAGAACGAATAAAGGAAATTAAACAGACAATCATACATAAAAACATGACGGTCTACGGTCGGGAGTTCTCACTATTTTAAAATGGGGATGACACATGAAAGACAAACATGCCTATAAAACCGCTTTATTAATGGCTGATGCCGGATACTGGTCAGTTGCAGTATTGTTTCTCAAAAAGGCATACGGGAAATAACAAATGAAAGATGAATACATTTCTGCATATCGTCGCCGCATAACGGTTGCAGCACTGCGGCGGATGAAACGAAAAACAGGAAGTAATCTCCTCACTGTAAAGCGTCATGATGGAGAGTTAACAACTATTGAAATAACAGAACAGTTCATAAGCCAGTTGCTATTACGATTTGAAGGCGTTACCCGTGGTGAGTTTGGGCGGAAAGATGGTGAAACAGCAATACGCACTGCATACCAGGATGCTGTCGGTATCAACCAACATGGTGAGTATCTGACTGAATCAGGAAAGTTAATCATTGATGAACTTTTGAATGAATGCATCGATTACATTAAAGAGGGGCATATTACCGGATGCGTTAATCATTAACAGCATAGCTCCTCCCCCGGAATAACGGAGATAATGAAAAATGAATAATTGCGTTGAAGTACTCGATAATGTCCACTGCGAGATAACAGAAAGCCTGTCTTTGTTACAGGTGATTATTGACAGCGGTGATATTGGTTCACCAGATGCGCTAAACATGATGAATTGTCTTTTCCGCTCATTATCCTGTACAGCAGACAAAGCAGAAAAGCATCTGTGCCGGACTGAAAACGAATAACATTATTTAAGAACAGTAATTAATTTACAGCTTTATTGTCGGGGATTTTTACAACCTGAAAAGGCCAGGCTGTATCACAAATATATCGCAACAAACGAATTGCTGAGCCACATCTTCTGGCTGCGCTCAGAGTGAATAAAAGTAATTAACACCGGATGAACACGGAGTAACCATGAAAGAAGAACCTGAAATCATTGAAATTAATTCTGAAGAATTCACAGAAAACGAATGGCTGACAGAAACCGATCCGCGCGTTCTGGCGCTGACAATGGAAGGATACATCGTATTTCCACCTTTCTTCAGTGATACGGAATACAGTGCAATAAATAATGCCGGAATCGACCGTGCTTTTCATAAATACGAACTCGATTGCGGCCCTGTTTACAGAGTCTGCCGCCACGGACAAGTTAAGAAATGCTTCACGCGAAAAACGGCCATCATACATCTCGCTCATTTTATGACAACGAAGGTATTCGAAAGTTCAGGTTTTGAAAAACGTCTGCCTGACCAGCGCCTGATGCATCCGGAATATGGAGAAGTCTTTCATCCGGGAGAAATTACGCCCGAATACTACAGAGCTCACGGGCGTTGTTTTCATCGCCTGTTGCGCATCCTTGCACGCAGAAAACAGTTTGATGCCTGGATGGAAAAATACAACGCCTGGATTGATCAGTATTGCCGGCTTGTCGCGCAAAGACCATTTAAGAAGAGAGCAAACCATGACAGCAACTGAACAGTTATTTTTTCTTACTGCTGAAGGTATCCACACACCTTACGGACTGCTTGATATCAACAAAGCACTGGAAATGCTCGATGAAGGCTGTTTTGACGAACCGATCTGGCATGGTCTGGAAATAGTGTGTTGCATCAGTGAAGCAGAAGAAAAAGGCATGACAGGTGAGCTCGCGCCGGAAAAGACAATCATGTACTGGCGCTGGCTTTATACCGCCATGTTCTTCTCTGAACAGCTCACCAGAAACGGCCGTACCGAAGTGCTTAACGAGAATGGCGGTACAGACAAGGGCACCATGTACAGAGGCCACAACGGTGGCATGACAATCTACCTGAAACCATTACGTCTCGCTATGCAGAACTATATGGAATGGGCACTCATAGAAACTTACGGAGCGGAATCAGGGCTGCTCAAAAGCATTCTTATGTACAAAGCATTCACCGGCGCTCTGGGCGACGGCGAAAAAACCGGCATCACAATGGAAGGTTACAGAGCGATGCACATGATTCTAGATGGGCTTATCAGTGAAGCCACTGACAACTCAGAACCGGAAACCAGAGTGTTCCACTAATCAGCTTTTCGTGAGGTGTAATGATGAAAAAATCAACTGAACTTGTGCCGGTGGCAGCCCGTGATTTGCAAATTATCGAATATCGCGGTCAACGCGTTATAACCACTGAACAACTGGCGGCAGGCTATGGAGCAACACCAATCCGTATTCGCCAGAATCATTCCCGAAACGAAGAACGATTCGTTGTTGGAAAGCATTATTTTTTGCTGGAAGGCGATGAACTACGTGAACTTAAGCACAGAGTATCTCAAAGCTACTCTGTGAAAATTGCCAGCAATGTTCGATCCCTCATCCTCTGGACCGAACGCGGCGCAGCCAACCACGCAAAATTGCTGGAAACGGATCAGGCGTGGAACTATCACGAAGACCTTGTGGAGTTCTACTTCACTCAGCGGGAAAACATCGATGTTCAGCGCGTACTCACTCGCAAGGAACTCGCGTTGATGGTTATTGAGGCCGAAGAACGGGCTGAAGCTATGGCCCTGGAAAATAAAACGCTCTCTGCAACCGTAGACAGTCTGGAAAAACATTTCTCTAAAGGCATGACTGTTCCCCAGTTCTGCCGTGCGCTGAACGGCGTAAATACCAGCCAGATAATGTGGTGGCTGTCTGGCCGAAAATGGGTATTCAACGAACAACGCGATCCGGAGAAAACACCCCGCTGGCGCACGGCCTCTTATGCCCGTGACAGATACCTGACCGAAGAAGCAGTACAGATCACTCCACACGGGAAAGCAACATTCACGAAATTCACCCCCGTATTGCTGGAAAAAGGATGCCACCGTTTATACCAGTTTTACATGAACGGTGAACTCCCTATGAAGAAAAACTGGAACGGTGAATTTAAACACGACAAAGCTATTTACACACCGGAGGCAGAACATGAATAGCACTACTGCGGCAATCATGAACTACGACCCGAACATGACATTATGCGGCCGCATGGCAAGACAGACGGTTCGTCTGACACTCGGGCAATGGGAGTACCGCGAAACATTTGAAGTGGACGTTGTCGGCAATCTGACGGGACTGGATGTAATAACCTGCGCAATTGAAAACCTTTATGAAGACCTGCCGTATGAAGAAGCACAGGATGAATATACCGGTGAAACTAACATTATGGCCACAATACAGATCGGTGATCTTGCATGTACGGATGAGGACATGCTCGGCGAAGCATGGCTGGCAGGTATGCTTATTGCAGCAGAAATTATCAGCATTGAACCAGCAGGAACACTTTCATAACGGAGATCGCCATCAGATGATTATTTCATTCACCGATTACGGCGAACAGGCAAAACTGATTATCACCAGTTCCCGCCTGACATTGCGAAAACATAATCGTGTCGTTGATGCGGTACTTCTGTGCACACCGGACATCACAGAAAGCCGGAGCGGCTTTTTCCTGGTTAAGTCGTCATTATCAGGAAAAACACGCGACATCCTGCGCGCCTACAAAACAGCAACAAGGGAGTCTGAACGATGAAAGAAGCTGATCTGAAAGCACTGCGTGACGCCGCACAAAATACCGTATATGGCGACAAGGGATGTGATCTGGAAGCATTTCACTCCCTTGCCACTCCGCCAGTTATCCTTGCGCTAATCAGTCACATAGAAAATCTGGAGAAAAAACTGGATGAAATCGTAACGTCAGAGATTAGCCCGAAGGCCTGGCTGAATAACCTTACGGGGGAAGTTTGCAGTATTGATGCCATGCCTGACGCCCGTAATGACAGAGAAACATACACCCCGCTTTATCCTGCCTGGCAGCGCATTGCCGCCGCAGATGATAACGGCAGAGTGGCATGGATGTATACGCACAAAAAAGCAGGTTACAGGGTCCCCACAATGACATCGTGGGAAAGTCTTGCAGAAGAGCGGGGAGGCTCTCTGGATAAATATATCGTCAGTCCACTATTCACTGTTCCTCAGATACCGCCAGTGAGAACAGAACAGGAGGCTTACCCTGATGTGCAGGTTTCATGGGATGCAACACGTCACTATGTCAACGGCTGGAACGCCTGCCGACAGGCAATGCTGACGACGGCAGAAAAAGTACTTGATGTGCGAATCCCTGAATATATCGGACGCTGGCTTTCCGCTGCACTTCATGATCAGAACTCATGCGAGGAAATGAAAAACGATATACGACGCTTCCTGGCTGAATACCACCATGTTCCATCGAAATATAACGGCTGGCGACTTGTACCGGACAAGTTAACCGAACAGATGAAGTACCGGATTGTGCCACTACTGGCGACCATCAAGCCCCGCAGCGTCGATGAATATGACCGCTCAGGAGAAAACGCACAATTTCTTGAATGGGTATGGACGCAACTGATGGAAGCCACGAAATTCGCGTATGAGGGCTCAGTGAATGGGTGAAATGGTTGATATTAACGATGAACTGGTCCGCACAGTAATTACCGTTGATGACGGATGCGACCATACCCAGCGTTTTATCTGGATGATGAATACACGGCGTAATATCAGAAACAAAGTGTTCCGGCACGAACCAAAGCCAGTCAGGGTGACAAAGATACGCATTGAAGCCAGAAAACGCCGCAAATACAGGCCACGGAAGGCCAGGGCCCCAGCGCAACCGAATGAACTGGCATAAAGACAGCAGGAGAATAAGTCGTGAATCGCGAGTTTGAAATATGGATACGACTCAGATACGGGTACCGATACGATTTAACCAGAGATGCTCACGGCTTCTACTGCCGTGAAGTTGTAAAGCGAATGTTTGACGTGTGGTGCCACTGCCGTGGCCTGAAGATAGTGTGAGTCAGGAATGGAAACAATCATCTATCAGATAACGCCCAGCAAATGGTGCACAGAAAGAACCCTTATTGCCGCAACTGGACTGAAATCAGGAACCATTGCCAGAGCAAGAAAAAAATCCTGGTTACTGGGGAAAGAATACCGTCATTACGCAGCAGAAGGAGAGCCCGGGCCTTTCAGTGAATGTGTATACAACATTGAGGAAATTATGCGCTGGATCGAAAACCAGAAACAACCAGGTGCCAAAAATGCAAGTTCCGGTTAACCTGTTAATGCTCCTGGACGTCTGGGAGGTTTTATGAGTAACGCATCATACCCGACAGGCGTTGAAAACCATGGAGGATCACTCCGTATATGGTTTCACTATAATGGCAAACGTGTCAGAGAAAACCTCGGTGTTCCTGACACCGCCAAAAACCGGAAGATCGCAGGTGAACTTCGCACTTCCGTTTGTTTTGCAATCAGAATGGGGAGCTTCGACTACGCCGCGCAGTTCCCTAATTCCCCTAACCTGAAACATTTTGGTCTGGGAAAAAAAGAGATAACCATTAAGGCACTTTCGGAAAAATGGCTTGAGCTTAAGAAAATGGAAATAACAGCAAATGCCATGGTCAGATACAAATCAGCTATCCGAAATTGCCTTGACTGCCTTGGAGGGAACAAACTGGCATCATCAATTACACAGGAAGATGTTCTCATTTTTCGTAAAGAATTATTAACGGGATATCAGTTGCCAGGAAAAAATCAGAGGAAGCCTATTAAAGGTCGTAGTGTACCTACTGTAAATAGCTATATGACAATTATCTCCGGGATGTTCCGTTTTGCGGCAAACAATGGGTATATAGGCAAAAACCCTTTCAGTGAGCTTCCATCACTGAAAAGAGCGAAAACACCTCCCGATCCACTAACAAAAGATGAGTTTGCCAGACTGATTGATGCGTGCCACCACCAGCAAACTAAAAATTTCTGGTCGCTGGCTGTATATACCGGGATGCGGCATGGCGAACTGTGTGGGCTGGCATGGGAGGATATCGATCTGGAAGCGGGTACCTTGACCGTCAAAAGGAATTACACTCAGACAAAGGAATTTACACTACCCAAAACAGATGCAGGAACAAACAGGGTAATACAACTCATACAGCCAGCAATTGACGTATTAAAAAATCAGGCGACATTAACCAGGCTTGGTAAACAATATCAGATAGAAGTAAAGCTGCGAGAGTATGGCCGGACAAGCACTCACTCATGCAGCTTTGTTTTCAATCCTCAGATATTAGATCGCACAGGTAACTCAGGAGTTCATTATGCCGTAACATCCATCAACAGAACATGGGAATCTGCATTAAAACGGGCAAAAATTCGCCATAGAAAAGCGTATCAGTCTCGGCATACTTATGCTTGCTGGGCTTTAACTGCCGGAGCAAATCCAAACTTCATAGCCAACCAGATGGGACATGCGAATGCCCAGATGGTTTACAATGTTTACGGTGCATGGATGAAAGACAATAACCAGTCCCAGGTAGAAGTACTAAACAGAAAGCTATGTACTTATGTCCCACAGGTGCCCCAACGACTAAACAAAGCATAGAATATATTTTTAAAATCAAATAGTTAATACATAGGTACAAGTACATGAACAATATGAACGTAATTATTGCCGATGACCATCCGATAGTCTTGTTCGGTATTCGCAAATCACTTGAGCAAATTGAGTGGGTGAATGTTGTCGGCGAATTTGAAGACTCTACAGCACTGATCAACAACCTGCCGAAACTGGATGCGCATGTGTTGATTACCGATCTCTCCATGCCTGGCGATAAGTACGGCGATGGCATTACCTTAATCAAGTACATCAAGCGCCATTTCCCAAGCCTGTCGATCATTGTTCTGACTATGAACAACAACCCGGCGATTCTTAGTGCGGTATTGGATCTGGATATCGAAGGGATCGTGCTGAAACAAGGTGCACCGACCGATCTGCCGAAAGCTCTCGCCGCGCTGCAGAAAGGGAAGAAATTTACCCCGGAAAGCGTTTCTCGCCTGTTGGAAAAAATCAGTGCTGGTGGTTACGGTGACAAGCGTCTCTCGCCAAAAGAGAGTGAAGTTCTGCGCCTGTTTGCGGAAGGCTTCCTGGTGACCGAGATCGCTAAAAAGCTGAACCGCAGTATTAAAACCATCAGTAGCCAGAAGAAATCTGCGATGATGAAGCTGGGTGTCGAGAACGATATCGCCCTGCTGAATTATCTCTCTTCAGTGACCTTAAGTCCGGCAGATAAAGACTAATCACCTGTAGGCCAGATAAGACGCGTTAGTGTCTTATCTGGCATTTGCACCGATTGCCGGATGCGGCGTAAACGCCTTATCCGGCCTACGATTCCCATTATTTCAACAAATTACATTAAAGTAGGCCAGATAAGACGCGTCAGCGTCGCATCTGGCATTTGCACTGAATGCCGGATGCGGCGTAAACGCCTTATCCGTCCTACGAATCCCGCGATTTCCTGACCCTCTCGGCATATAACGTCAGCGTCTGTTTTATCACATCCAGCGTTACCGGCTTCGACAGGCAGCTGTCCATACCGGACTCCAGACACCGCTGCTTCTCTTCAGCCAACGCATTAGCAGTTACTCCGATTACCGGCAACGTCAGTCCCAACTGACGAATGCGTTGCGTCAAGCGGTAACCATCCATATTTGGCATGTTGACGTCGCTAAGCACGATATCAATATGATTCTTGCTAAGTACATTAAGCGCATCGACGCCATCATTCGCGGTTTTACATTGATAGCCCAACGATCCCAACTGATCTGCCAGCAAACGCCGGTTAATCGGATGATCATCCACGACCAGAATCATCATATCGTCATTATCGCTGACCGCTTTGTCCGTTGACGGCAGAGCGTTAGCAGGATCGTCGCTCTCCATCTCGATCAAATAAATACGCGCCAACAATGCCGGTAGCTCATGCGGAGCAGCCACACTGTGTACCCACTCCCCTGGCGCTTTCTCCAGCGGAATACCAATATGGCGACGACAGAAGGTCACTACCGCTCTGCCCTGCCATTTTTTACTCACTACCTCGTCAGTGATCAACACATCTTCGGGAGTCGGTTCCTGCCCTTCGTATGTTGTAACGACGATGCCGCTGCGCTGCAAACTGGTTTCCAGGAACTGACAGAGCGACGCATTGCGGACCGCCAGCCAGCAGCGTTTACCACTCAACCCTTCCACGCCTTTTTTCTGCGGGTACTGAGCGCCGTACAACGGAATACGCACGGTAAACTGGCTGCCCATTCCCGGTTCTGAATCTACCGAGATATCGCCGTCCATCATGCTGATCAGTTTTTCACAAATCGCCAGACCCAGACCGGTCCCCTGGAAATTACGCTGTACGCCCGTTCCGACCTGGAAGAAGGGATCAAACAAGCGCACCACTTCTTTCGCCGGTATCCCCACGCCGGTATCGCGAACACGGATAGAGAGATAATCGCCATCCGCGCGAACATGCAAAACTATACAGCCGGTATCGGTGAATTTTATGGCGTTACTCAACAGGTTGGAGATGACCTGCTGTAAACGCATCGGGTCGCCATTTAAGGCCACTGGCACATCCGGTTCAATAAAGCAGTACAAGCCTAACTGCTTGCGTACCACCAGCGGTAAATAGTTGGCGGTGATGTGGTTCATCACTTCACGCGGTGAAAACTCACGCGGTTCGATCTTCAACTGTTCCGATTCAATCTTCGAGAAATCGAGAATATCGCTGATAATTTTCAACAACAGGCTGGAAGAGTTGTTCATTGCCGTCACCAGCCGATCGACGCCTTTCGGTAACTCTTTGGTTTGCAACAGATCCAGGTTACCGATAATGCCATACAGCGGCGTTCGCAGCTCATGACTGACGGTGGCAAGGAACATCGATTTTGACTGGCTCGCCTGTTCCGCTGCTTGTGCCATCTCCTGCAACGACTCTTCCATCTTCACGCGCGAAGAAACATCCACCAGCACACAAATGGCCACGTTTTCATTACGATAGCGCGAATGGACGAAGCTGATTTGCAGATTGGTATTGTTGCTGGTCAGGACATCAACAAAATTGACCTGCTGCCCACAGATAATTTGCGTCAGTCGTTGGCGGTCCTCATGCGTAAGCATATTGAGATAGGTATGCGCCAGTTCGTTACTTAAAATATTGACGCCATCAGCGGTACGCAAAATGCAGATACCCACTGGCGCGGAGGCGACAATCTTGCGATTGAACTGCTCATGTTCTTCCAGTCGCAGGGCGTCGCTTTCCGCCGGAATGAAAATACGTCGCTCGTACATCCGTGCGAGAGTAAACAATGCAGCTCCGGCAAGCACATTCAGCAAAATTGCGTTAAGGATCAACATGCGAATGCGTTCCAGCACCTTATCAACCGGCACCGAATACACGATGCTTAGCGATGAGGGTGGCAGATTTTTCTTCAGCACCAGCTCCCGGAACCCTTCCGTATAGCCAAACCAGGAGCGTTCCTGCATCCAGCGAGGATCGCCCTTAATTTTACTTTCTGGTCCGGTAAGCGAAATCAGGGTATGACCATTTTCATCAAGAATGGTAACCCCCATCGGCAACGTACCCGGTAAGAAAAAGTTCTCCATCCGGATGGTCTGCTCGACACCCAAAAGCGCCTGCAACCGGTTCGCCAGATAAACTGGCGTCAACGCGTAAAAATACCCGACGCCAGGGCGCGGACCTTCGCTGATCCAGTAGAGGTTACTGCCGCTATCATCTTGTGGTGCATTTCGATATTTATTGATGCGTTCATGCAAAGCTTTCAACGCGGTATCGCGTTCCACTGGCATATCACGCAGACCGAAATTGGCCATGCAGAGGTTATCGCTGCCGATTAAAAATACCCGGTTTAGATCGTAAGCCGCAGAAAAATTATCGCGCCAGTAGCGCATAAACCACGCCAATGACTCCAGAGAACCTCGCCAGGTGTTACTCATTGCGGAACAATCGGAGTCGGCAAACAGCGGTTCAAACGCAGGCACATCCGCCTGCGTTTCTCGTCCACGCGGGGAAAGCACACCGTTTTCTGCCGATAAGCGATTTTCGGCGATGTACTTCAGCTCTTTCATCACATCAGAGGTGCGTTGAATAAAGCGCTGAGCCTGATCGGAACTCAGATTAAATTCCTGACGAATTTCCGATTCTCGCTGATGTAACGCATTAACGATGTAAAAAACGGATGAAAAAGCAATCAACAGCCAGAGCACTAACGCCAATGCTCTGAACATGTAGCGCGAGGCTTTCAGGGTTGTACGAAAAGAAGCAAGGTATTTCAAAGGGGCGAAGCTCCGCCTCAGGTGACCGATGGAGTGTGGTTAAGGTAGCGGTAAAAGCGTGTTACCGCAATGTTCTCTCTTCTCTGGAATATGATACACCGCCGAGAAATCATCACCTTAACCTCTGATAATCGTCATATACCGGACAAGACTAGTGGATTTCAGCATGCATTATATGAAGTGGATTTATCCACGCCGCTTACGCAATCAAATGATCCTGATGGCAATCCTGATGGTCATTGTCCCAACGCTTACTATTGGTTATATCGTAGAAACGGAAGGACGTTCAGCAGTCTTATCTGAAAAAGAGAAAAAACTTTCTGCCGTGGTCAACCTGCTTAATCAGGCACTAGGCGATCGCTATGATCTCTACATCGACTTACCACGTGAGGAGCGTATCCGCGCATTAAATGCAGAACTTGCCCCCATTACCGAAAATATCACTCACGCCTTCCCTGGCATCGGTGCTGGTTATTACAACAAAATGCTGGATGCGATAATCACCTACGCGCCTTCAGCGCTATATCAGAATAATGTCGGCGTTACCATTGCCGCAGATCACCCTGGTCGCGAAGTGATGCGTACAAATACCCCTTTAGTTTATTCAGGCAGGCAGGTGCGCGGCGATATTTTGAATTCAATGCTCCCCATTGAGCGTAATGGTGAAATCCTCGGCTATATCTGGGCCAATGAATTAACCGAAGATATTCGCCGCCAGGCCTGGAAAATGGATGTGAGGATTATCATTGTGCTCACCGCTGGTTTGCTGATAAGCCTGCTGTTGATTGTCCTTTTCTCCCGTCGCCTGAGCGCCAATATTGATATCATCACCGATGGCCTCTCGACTCTGGCACAAAATATTCCCACTCGATTACCACAATTGCCCGGTGAAATGGGGCAAATCAGTCAGAGTGTTAATAACCTCGCCCAGGCACTGCGTGAAACGCGGACACTTAACGATCTGATTATTGAAAACGCTGCCGATGGCGTCATTGCCATTGACCGCCAGGGTGATGTAACCACCATGAACCCAGCAGCAGAAGTTATCACTGGCTATCAACGCCATGAACTGGTAGGGCAGCCTTACTCCATGTTGTTCGACAATACTCAGTTCTACAGTCCAGTACTGGATACGCTGGAACATGGCACCGAACATGTGGCGCTGGAGATCAGTTTTCCAGGTCGTGACCGCACCATTGAACTCAGTGTCACTACCAGTCGTATTCATAACACGCACGGTGAAATGATAGGTGCTTTGGTGATTTTCTCTGATTTAACTGCCCGCAAAGAAACCCAGCGCCGCATGGCGCAAGCAGAACGCCTCGCCACACTGGGTGAGCTGATGGCTGGCGTCGCGCATGAAGTACGTAATCCGTTAACGGCTATTCGTGGTTATGTACAGATCTTGCGCCAACAAACCAGTGACCCAATACATCAGGAATATCTGTCCGTAGTACTCAAAGAAATCGATTCAATTAACAAAGTTATTCAGCAATTGCTCGAATTTTCACGTCCACGCCACAGTCAATGGCAACAAGTCAGCCTCAATGCATTGGTTGAAGAAACTCTGGTACTGGTACAAACCGCCGGCGTACAAGCGCGGGTCGACTTCATAAGCGAACTGGATAATGAATTAAGCCCGATTAACGCCGATCGTGAACTGCTCAAACAGGTACTACTGAATATCCTGATCAATGCCGTCCAGGCTATCAGCGCACGAGGGAAAATTCGCATTCAAACCTGGCAATACAGCGACTCACAACAGGCCATTTCGATAGAGGACAACGGCTGTGGCATTGATCTCTCGCTGCAAAAAAAGATCTTCGATCCCTTTTTCACCACCAAAGCCTCAGGAACCGGGCTTGGTCTGGCGTTAAGTCAACGCATCATTAATGCCCATCAGGGTGATATTCGCGTCGCCAGTTTGCCGGGCTACGGCGCAACCTTCACGCTTATTTTACCGATCAACCCGCAGGGAAATCAGACTGTATGACTGCTATTAATCGCATCCTTATTGTGGATGATGAAGATAATGTTCGCCGTATGCTGAGCACCGCTTTTGCACTACAAGGATTCGAAACACATTGTGCGAACAACGGACGCACAGCATTACACCTGTTTGCCGATATTCACCCTGATGTGGTGTTGATGGATATCCGCATGCCAGAGATGGACGGCATCAAGGCACTAAAGGAGATGCGCAGCCATGAGACCCGGACACCCGTTATTCTGATGACGGCCTATGCGGAAGTGGAAACCGCCGTCGAAGCGCTACGCTGCGGAGCCTTCGACTATGTTATTAAACCGTTTGATCTCGATGAGTTGAATTTAATCGTTCAGCGCGCTTTACAACTCCAGTCAATGAAAAAAGAGATCCGTCATCTGCACCAGGCACTGAGCACCAGCTGGCAATGGGGGCACATTCTCACCAACAGCCCGGCGATGATGGACATCTGCAAAGACACCGCCAAAATTGCCCTTTCTCAGGCCAGCGTCTTGATTAGCGGTGAAAGCGGCACCGGGAAAGAGTTGATTGCCAGAGCGATTCACTACAATTCGCGGCGGGCAAAGGGGCCGTTCATTAAAGTCAACTGCGCGGCGCTGCCGGAATCGTTGCTCGAAAGTGAACTGTTTGGTCATGAAAAAGGTGCATTTACTGGTGCACAAACCTTGCGTCAGGGATTATTTGAACGAGCCAACGAAGGTACTCTGCTCCTCGACGAAATTGGCGAAATGCCGCTGGTACTACAAGCCAAATTACTACGCATTCTACAGGAACGGGAATTTGAACGGATTGGCGGCCATCAGACCATAAAAGTTGATATCCGCATCATTGCTGCCACCAACCGCGACTTGCAGGCAATGGTAAAAGAAGGCACCTTCCGTGAAGATCTCTTTTATCGCCTTAACGTTATTCATTTAATACTGCCGCCTCTGCGCGATCGCCGGGAAGATATTTCCCTGTTAGCTAATCACTTTTTGCAAAAATTCAGTAGTGAGAATCAGCGCGATATTATCGACATCGATCCGATGGCAATGTCACTGCTTACCGCCTGGTCATGGCCGGGAAATATTCGAGAGCTTTCCAACGTTATTGAACGCGCCGTCGTGATGAATTCAGGCCCGATCATTTTTTCTGAGGATCTTCCGCCACAGATTCGTCAGCCAGTCTGTAATGCTGGCGAGGTAAAAACAGCCCCTGTCGGTGAGCGTAATTTAAAAGAGGAAATTAAACGCGTCGAAAAACGCATCATTATGGAAGTGCTGGAACAACAAGAAGGAAACCGAACCCGCACTGCTTTAATGCTGGGCATCAGTCGCCGTGCATTGATGTATAAACTCCAGGAATACGGTATCGATCCGGCGGATGTATAACACCAAAACTTGCTATGCAGAAATTTGCACAGTGC
>OGQR01000992.1_pt1 | contig 20999 bp, 20 predicted proteins | sample 1553271 | NCBI WGS metagenome assembly OGQR01 (sample SAMEA2579970, study PRJEB22360) | human gut metagenome | biome: human gut; feature: human-associated habitat; material: faeces | place: Denmark | collected 2008/2010 | reverse complement strand
GGTGTCGGAAATGGTATTTCTATTGTACTTGCAGTAAATATCGTATCCCGAATTCCAAGTGATATGACAACTCTTTATGAGAACTTTATTAAGGGAAAAACAATTGCAAAAGGAATGCTTGCAGGAGTGATTATTTTTGCAATTATTATGGTTGTAGTTGTATTTGTCCTTATTCTTAATGGAGCAGAGAGAAGGATTCCTGTTCAGTACTCCAAAAAGATGGTTGGCAGAAAGATGATGGGCGGCCAGGCCACCAACATCCCATTGAAAGTTAACACCGCAGGTGTTATCCCGATCATCTTTGCTTCCTCAATCATGTCATTCCCGGGTGTTATCGCGCAGTTTGCCGGTAAGACAAACGGAACAGGCATCGGAAGCGAGATTCTGAGAGGTCTTTCTTCAAGTAACTGGTGTAATCCATCCCAGCTACAGTATAGCTGGGGACTGCTTGTATACATTGTACTTTGTGTATTCTTTGCATATTTCTACACTTCTATCACATTTAATCCGTTGGAAGTCGCAGATAATATCAAAAAGCAGGGTGGTTTTATCCCAGGTATTCGTCCTGGAAAACCAACATCAGACTATTTGACTAAAATGCTTAATTATATTATATTTATAGGTGCGGTAGGCCTGATTATTGTGGCAGTAATTCCGTTCTTCTTCAATGGTGTATTTGGAGCACATGTTTCATTTGGTGGAACATCTATCATCATCGTCGTTGGTGTTGTTCTTGAAACATTGAAGCAGATCGAGTCTCAGTTGCTTGTCCGCAATTACAAAGGCTTTCTGAACAGCTAAAACGAAGGCTGTGGTGTGAAAGCATCACAGTCTTTTTTGCTTTATGGAAATTTCTATAAAGCTTATGCTTCATAAAGAAAAAGGAGGGTATTTATTATGCGTATTATTATGTTAGGTGCACCGGGAGCTGGAAAGGGAACACAGGCAAAGAAAATTGCTGAAAAATATGGAATTCCGCACATTTCCACTGGGGATATTTTCCGTGCAAACATTAAAAATGGTACTGAATTGGGGAAAAAAGCAAAGACATATATGGATCAGGGACTTTTAGTACCAGATGAATTAACCTGTGATCTTGTAGTAGACAGAATTCAGCAGGATGATGCAAAGAACGGATACGTACTGGATGGTTTCCCGAGAACGATTCCTCAGGCAGAATGCCTGACAGCCGCTCTTGAAAAACTGGGAAGCAAAATTGACTACGCAATTGATGTAGATGTACCGGATGACAATATTGTGAACCGCATGTCAGGAAGAAGAGCATGCCTGAAATGTGGAGCAACTTATCATATTGTATATGCTGCACCGAAGGTAGAAGATGTTTGCGATACCTGTGGCGAAAATCTTGTACTCCGTGATGACGATAAACCAGAAACCGTTTCCAAACGTCTGAAGGTTTATCATGAACAGACACAGCCGCTGATTGACTATTACACAAAACAGGGTGTTTTGAAGACGGTAGACGGAACAGCTGCACTGGATAAAGTTTTCCAGGCAATCGTCGAAATCTTGGGAGAATAAAGATGTCAGTTTCTATTAAGTCAGAACATGAAATTGAGCTTATGAGACATGCCGGTCATTTACTGGAACAGGTTCATGATGAATTGGCTTCTCACATTAAGCCGGGAATCAGCACAAAAGAACTGGATCGAATTGGTGAGGATATGATCCGCTCTATGGGCTGCATTCCGAACTTTAAAAATTATCAGGGCTTTCCAGCATCATTTTGCATCAGTCTGAATGATGAAGTCGTACATGGAATCCCGTCCAGACAGAAGATCATCCAGGAAGGCGATCTTGTAAAGATTGACGCCGGACTGATCTATAAAGGATATCATTCAGATGCAGCGCGTACTTATGCAGTCGGTGAGGTATCTCCGGAAGCAAAACAGCTGATGGAAGTTACAAAACAGAGCTTTTTTGAAGGAATCAAATTTGCAAAAGCCGGAAATCATCTGAACGATGTTTCCAAGGCAATTGGTGCATATGCTGCAAAATTCAACTACGGAATCGTACGTGACCTGGTAGGACACGGAATCGGAACTCATCTTCATGAAGATCCGCAGATCCCGAATTTCCCACAGAAACGTAGAGGCATCAAGCTGATGCCGGGTATGACACTTGCAATCGAACCGATGATCAATCTTGGACGCGCAGATGTAGCGTGGGAAGATGATGAGTGGACGGTTGTAACGATGGACGGTTCACTTTCTGCACATTATGAAAACACCATTCTGATCACGGATGGAGAACCGGAAATTCTGACTCTTACAAAATGACAGATGACACAGGAGGTTTATAATGTCTAAAGCAGATGTAATCGAAGTGGAAGGTACTGTATTAGAGAAGCTGCCTAATGCGATGTTCAAAGTAGAACTGGAAAACAAGCATGTAGTGCTGGCACATATCAGCGGAAAGCTGCGTATGAACTTTATCCGTATTCTTCCGGGAGACAAAGTAACCATCGAGCTGTCCCCATACGATCTGGACAAGGGACGTATTATCTGGAGAGATAAATAAGAAATACGATAAAAAAAGCCATCCGGCATGCCGGATGGCTTTTTCTCTGTATGTGTTTCTCTGTATTCATCCCCAATAACAGTAACCGTTCTACAGAACAAAGATTTCGATCACCGGCCTTCAGATTTCTGACAGCCACAAAGCAAGCACCAGTCTGCAAACCCTGCAGCATCCGCGGCGGCGGGCATCTGAATTTCTTTTCAGTCCCTTTTGAAACCTTCCAGATGTATTATGCAATATTTTAATAGAAAAAGCAATGAAAAAAGTATAAAATTTTATGAAAACTTTTTGTAAAAACCAGGAGAATTTGTGCACTTTTGAAACAAAATTTTTAAACCGTCAGAAGAAAAAAGAAAAAGTGAAAAGACAGGAGAAAAGAGCGGACGGAAAACCGTGAAAATGACAGATGAGGGCTCGAAAGCGACAGAAGAATATATGTTCGTGAATTCTGTGTGAAGTTGAAATATTTGGTTGAATTCTCAAAATAATGTGATACAATGCAATAGAGAAACTTTACGGGGAAATTTTACCGGGAAGGGTCTCCTAGGCGGTGTGGTAAAATCCATGCACCGGCAGAAATCAAGGAAACATTTTATGAAACAGCAGGCTGCAGTCTGAAAAATAATTCGGATCTGCAGCAATGGCATCGCTGCTCCTTACAGATAACAGGAAAGGAAAATGTGCAATGACAAAAATGGGAAAGAAAAAGAAAAAAGGCCTTGTTGCAGCATTGAGCGTAGTTGCAGTGATTGTTTTACTTGCCGCTGCATATGGAATCTTCTGTCTGATCATCGAGGATGACAAAATCTGGGCAGATGCTTCTATTAACGGAGTAAACATTCAGGGAATGAGCAAAAAAGAAGCTGCACAGACAGTGGAACAGAAGTTTGAAGAAGATTATAAAGATACAGCTGTTACCGTTGAGCTGGATGGTCAGCAGTATACGATGAACGTATTTCCAATGCTGGGGATGGATGCTTCCGCAGAAATTGAAAAAGCATATGAAAAAGGCCATGGAAATCTTCTGGTTCGCGGTCTGGAGTGGGTCGAGATGAAACGGGGAAAGGCAGAGAAACTTTCCTATGATGTGCAGCCGACTGTGGCCCATCCAGATGAGGTGGAAGGAATTGTACAGGCATCCGGCATTCAGGATTACAACTCCATGCAGGATACTACATATGAAGTAACAGATACCGGCCTGATCGTGCATAAAGGCATTTCCGGAACCAGACCGGATGTGGATGCTTTAAAACAGCAGATCCAGACGAATGTGACAGCAATGAATTTCCAGGATGTAATTTCCTGCCCGACGGCAGAAAATCAGCTGACGGAGCCGGATTTTGCCGGAATTGCAAGCCAGATTTATACCGAGCCGGTCAATGCGACGCTGGATCCGGACAACGGATATTCCGTTGTGGCATCGAAAAACGGAACCTCAATGGATGCGGACAGTGCGAAAGCCGAGTATGAGAGTGCAGAAGAAAATACGGATATCACGATTCCGTTTACCTTTACCGAGCCGGAGATTACAACCGAGAAGATGAACGCAAATCTGTTTAAAGACACGCTTGGAAGTTACAGCTCCAGCGCAGCAGGTGGAACGAGCGGAAGAATTCACAACGTCGGACTTACGGCATCTATCTGCAACGGACAGATCGTTCTGCCGGGAGAAACCTTCTCTTTTAATGGTGTCGTAGGTGATACAACGGCAGAAAAAGGATACCAGGAGGCAGCAGGCTATCAGGATGGCAAAGTCGTCCAGGTACTTGGAGGAGGCGAATGCCAGGTGTCCTCCACACTGTTTTCCGCTATTTTGTATACAGACCTTGATGTGTTGGAAAGAGCCAACCATTCGATGCCGGTACATTATGTGCCGTCAGGAATGGATGCAACCGTATTCTGGGATTCACCGGATTTCAAATTTGAAAATAATCATAAGTATCCGGTGAAAATTGTGATGAATATGGACAGCAGTGATACACTGACCGTAAAAATTCTCGGAACAAAAGAAAACGACTATACCATTGAGCCAAGGGTAGAGCAGATCGATGAGATGAGTAATGTAACGTATCGTGATTATAAAGATGCAAGCGGAAATGTAGTAAAATCAGAATCCGTATGCGCAAGCAAATACAAACCGCTGAACTCAGGATCATGATGCAAAAAAGATGTTACCTGTAAAAAACAGGCGGGACAGAGAAGAGAAATCTGTCCCGCCTGTTTTTTTCTTACCGGTGGGAGAGATGAAAAAATGCACAGAAAAAGAGCAAAAAAAAATGAAAAAATATGTAAAAAATTTCTTGCATTTCCGGGAACAAAATGCTATACTATAAAACGAACTTTTGCGCGTGGACTTTTTTCTAACCCACAAAAAGAAAACGCATTCCAAAAGTTTACAACAGAAAATTCCCCTACACGGGGCGCTAAGGAGCAAAGAAAGGAGGATTCATCATGAAGGTTAGATCTTCTGTAAAACCGATCTGCGAGAAATGCAAAGTTATCAAAAGAAAAGGTAGCATCAGAATCATTTGTGAGAATCCAAAGCACAAACAGCGCCAGGGCTAATCCGTCATTAGGCTTGATCGTAATTGTGCAGATTTTAAGTGCGGCTGCAGCGAGGACGCGCGTGAATGCGTTGTTCTGCTGTTAATATTATAAAGTGAGACACCTGGCAAGTTGCAGCCAGGACACCTCCGGCGGGTGGACGCGCGGAGCGCAGACATCCCTTATAATATTGCTTAATACTCCGATCTGTCAGGTGGCAGAAGGAGAAAGGTCGTGCGAACACGGCTGGATACACGCATACCTGTATCCCAATTAGGAAAATATTAATGTTTTAGAAAAATGGAGGACAAAGTACATGGCTCGTATAGCTGGTGTAGACTTACCAAGAGACAAACGTGTTGAGATTGGTCTGACCTATATCTACGGAATCGGTAGAACAAGTGCAGATCGTATCTTAAAAGAAGCTGGAGTAAATCCGGACACACGCTGCAGAGATTTGACAGACGATGAAGTAAAGAGACTCAGTGCAGTTATCGATGAGAGTCAGGTTGTAGAAGGAGATCTTCGTAGAGAAATCGCTATGAACATCAAACGTCTGCAGGAGATCGGATGCTACAGAGGTATCCGTCATCGTAAAGGCCTTCCGGTTCGTGGTCAGAAAACAAAGACCAACGCAAGAACCCGCAAAGGTCCTAAGAGAACTGTTGCAAATAAGAAGAAATAATTTAACCAGTAGTCCAATATAAGATTAAGAAAGTGTAGGTTAGTTTTAAAATGGCAAAAGTGACAAAGAAAACGACAAAACGTCGTGTCAGAAAAAACGTTGAACACGGACAGGCACATATCCAGTCTTCCTTCAATAATACAATCGTAACACTGACTGATGCAGAAGGAAATGCTCTTTCATGGGCAAGTGCCGGCGGTCTGGGATTTAGAGGTTCAAGAAAATCTACTCCATACGCAGCTCAGATGGCTGCAGAAACTGCTACCAAAGCAGCGCTGGTTCATGGCTTAAAGACTGTTGACGTTATGGTAAAAGGACCAGGATCAGGTCGTGAAGCTGCAATCCGTGCCCTTCAGGCATGCGGTCTTGAAGTTACAAGCATCCGCGACGTAACACCGGTTCCGCACAACGGATGCCGCCCACCAAAACGTAGAAGAGTCTGATTAGGAGGTTAAGAACATGGCAGTAAATAGAGTACCAGTCCTGAAAAGATGCAGATCCCTCGGAATGGATCCTGTATATCTTGGAATTGATAAGAAGTCCACAAGACAGCTGAAAAGAGCAAACAGAAAAATGTCTGAGTATGGTCTTCAGTTAAGAGAAAAACAGAAAGCAAAATTCATCTACGGCGTTCTGGAGAAACCTTTTGTTAACTATTACAAAAAGGCTGACAGAATGGAAGGACAGACTGGTGAGAACCTGATGATCCTTCTTGAGCTCCGTCTGGACAACGTTCTGTTCCGTATGGGAATGGCTAGAACCAGAAAAGAAGCACGTCAGATCGTTGACCACAAACACGTTCTGGTTAACGGCAAACAGGTAAATATCCCGTCTTACCTTGTAAGCGCTGGTGATACCATCGAAATCAAAGAGGGTAAAAAATCCTCTCAGAGATATAAAGACATCGTAGAGGTTACAGGCGGCCGTCTGACTCCAGAATGGATCGAGGCTGATCTTGAGGCACTCAAAGGTGTTGTAAAAGAGCGTCCTACCCGCGAAATGATCGATGTTCCGGTTGACGAAGTGCAGATCGTCGAGCTGTATTCTAAATAAAGAATCGCCATACGCGGAAGGCTTTATTCCCATGAGTAATGAGCCAACCAATTTAAAAGGAGGGGCTTTCGAGTGTTTGATTTTAACAAACCGAAAATTGAAATTACTGAGATTTCTGATGACAAGAAGTACGGCAGATTTGTGGTTGAACCTCTGGAAAGAGGCTACGGTATCACATTAGGTAATTCTCTTCGCAGAATTATGCTTTCTTCCCTCCCTGGAGCAGCAGTAAGCCAGGTTAAAATCGAGGGCGTTCTTCATGAATTCAGCTCCATCCCTGGAGTAAAAGAAGACGTTACAGAAATCATCATGAACCTGAAGAGCCTTGCAATCCGCAATAACAGCGAAACCAACGAAGCAAAAGTTGCTTATATTGAGTTCGAGGGCGAGGGAGTTGTAAGAGCATCCGATATTCAGGTAGATCAGGATATTGAGATCATGAATCCGGATCAGGTAATCGCAACCCTGAACGGCGGCCCGGACAGCAAGCTGTACATGGAGCTGACGATCACAAAAGGCCGCGGTTATATCAGTGCTGACAAAGGCAAGAGCGATGACATGCCGATCGGCGTTCTCGCTGTGGATGCTATCTATACACCGGTTGAGCGTGTAAACCTCAAAGTGGAGAACACCCGTGTAGGTCAGATTACCGATTACGATAAACTGACACTGGATGTTTACACCAGAGGAACACTGGATCCGGACGAGGCAGTCAGCCTGGCAGCTAAGGTTTTAAGCGAGCATCTGAAACTCTTCATCGATCTGTCTGAGAATGCGAAGACAGCAGAAGTTATGATCGAGAAAGAGGACAATGAGAAAGAGAAAGTTCTGGAGATGAACATCGACGAGCTTGAGCTTTCCGTGCGTTCCTATAACTGCTTGAAACGTGCCGGTATCAATACCGTAGAAGAGCTGTGCAACAAAACTTCCGAAGACATGATGAAGGTTCGTAACCTGGGCCGCAAGTCTCTGGAAGAGGTACTTGCAAAGCTGAAAGAACTGGGACTGTCACTGAGTCCTGGGGACGGAGAATAAATCACAGCGATTTATCTTTCCGTTTGATTTGTAGACGAAAACCCCCTGTCAGTAAGTCCGAGGCAGCATGACTTGTGGGTTCCACAAATGGAGGAAAATTTAAAATGGCAAAATATAGAAAACTTGGCAGAACATCTGACCAGAGAAAAGCATTATTAAGAAACCAGGTAACCAACCTTCTGTATCACGGAAAAATCGTTACCACTGAGACCAAAGCGAAAGAGATCCGCAAGATCGCTGAAAGCATGATCGCACTGGCTGTAAAAGAGAAAGATAACTTTGAGACCGTTACCGTTACTGCTAAAGTAGCTCGCAAAGATGCTGATGGCAAACGTGTGAAAGAAGTAAAAGACGGCAAAAAAGTTACCGTATACGATGAAGTTCAGAAAGAGATCAAAAAAGATCTTCCGTCCAGACTTCACGCTAGACGTCAGATGGCAAGCTTCTTCTATCCTGTAACAGAGGTTCCGACCGAAGCAGCAGGACGCAAGAAAAACACCAAGTCCATCGATATGCCACAGAAAATGTTCGATGAGATCGCTCCGAAATATGCAGACCGTAACGGCGGATATACCCGTATCATCAAGATCGGACCGCGTAAAGGTGATGCAGCTATGGAAGTTGTAATCGAGCTGGTTTAATCTGTAAATAGTTTTGAAATTCGCAGGGGCTGCCTCTTAGTAGGTGGCTCCTGTTTTGTTGCATATCATATTTTATATGACACAATTGCGAAATTGTGGCAATGTACGGGGTTGCATCTGCTTTGCGAATAAGGTACAATACAGAATACAGAACAGCTAAAATGGGATACAAAGGAGAGCATTTGCATGGAGAGCAAGAAAAAAATGTTGTTTATTTTTAATCCGTTTTCCGGAAAAGCACAGATTAAAAGTAAACTGTTTGAAATTATCGATGTTTTTGTAAAAGGCGGATATGAAGTCATTGTCCACCCGACGCAGGCAGTCGGAGATGGTTTCGAAAAGACAAAGGAGCTTGCGCCGCAGGTGGATCTCGTTGTCTGCAGCGGGGGCGACGGAACACTGGATGAAGTTGTCAGCGGTCTGATGGAAGTGGATCAGCGCGTTCCGATCGGTTATATTCCGGCCGGAAGCACCAATGATTTTGCAAACAGTCTTTCTATTTCGAAAGATATGGTACAGGCGGCAAAGGATATCATCGAGGGAAACCTGTATTCCTGTGATGTGGGAGCGTTCAACAACGACAGCTTTGTCTACATCGCTGCATTCGGCCTTTTCACGGATGTTTCCTATGAGACAGATCAGCACATGAAAAACATTCTCGGCCATCTGGCATACCTGCTGGAGGGATCCAAACGGATCTGGAATGTGCCGACGTACTGGATTAAAGTCGAGGCAAACGGGGAAACCTTTGAGGGAGAGTATATCTACGGTATGGTGACGAATGCCAAGTCCGTCGGCGGCTTCAAAAACCTGCCGGGACAGGATGTACGCCTGGATGATGGACTCTTCGAGGTAACCCTGATCAAACGCCCGAAAAACCCTCTGGAACTGAATGAGATCATTGCGTCCCTGCTGATGCAGGAGGATCACACAGACCTCATCGATTCGTTCAAGACCGACCGCATCATCATCGAGTCCAACCAGGAGATTTCCTGGACCCTGGACGGCGAATACGGCGGAGATCACGGCTATGTCTGCATCGAAGCGCGCAAACATGCCATGGAACTGGTTCTGAACAATAAGTAGGCACGGCTTTTTGATAAGTTTTTCACAAAAAAGTGCAAAAAAATGGATTTCGCCGCGAAAACCATTTGGCATTTGCAGAAAGATGTTGTATAATAAAACCAGTTATGAAAGTAACAAGTATGCCGTAAGCCTGAAAACGGTACACGGCACAATTACAGACACAGGAGGTCATTTGAGCTATGTTAGTATCAGCAAAAGAAATGTTGGACAAAGCAAAAGCCGGCCACTATGCAGTTGGTCAGTTTAACATCAACAACCTGGAGTGGACAAAATCCATTCTTCTTACCGCACAGGAGATGAATTCTCCGGTTATCCTTGGCGTATCTGAGGGTGCAGGAAAATACATGACAGGTTTCAAGACTGTAGCTGCCATGGTAAAAGCTATGATCGAAGAGCTGAACATCACTGTTCCGGTTGCTCTGCATCTGGATCACGGAACCTACGAAGGATGCTACAAATGCATCGAAGCAGGTTTTTCATCCATCATGTTTGACGGATCTCACTATCCGATCGAAGAGAACGTTGCAAAAACAAAAGAACTGGTAGCTGTCTGCAAAGAGAAAGGAATGTCTCTGGAAGCAGAAGTTGGTTCTATCGGTGGAGAAGAAGATGGTGTTGTAGGTATGGGCGAATGCGCTGATCCGAACGAGTGCAAGATGATTGCAGACCTCGGTGTAGATATGCTTGCAGCAGGTATCGGCAATATCCACGGTGTATACCCGGCTAACTGGCAGGGACTGAGCTTTGAGACTCTGGCAGCTGTACAGGAGCTGACAGGAACTATGCCGCTCGTTCTTCACGGTGGTACAGGTATCCCGGATGACATGATCAAGAAAGCCATCGATCTTGGCGTTTCCAAAATCAATGTAAATACAGAGTGCCAGCTTGCATTCGCAGCAGCTACACGTAAATACATCGAAGAGGGAAAAGATCAGCAGGGTAAAGGATTCGATCCTCGTAAACTGCTTGCTCCTGGCGCAGAAGCTATCAAAGCTACTGTAAGAGAGAAAATCGAACTGTTCGGTTCTGCAAACAAAGCCTGAGTTTAAGCACGAAAATGCTGTGCAGGATTCCTGGGGGACTTCCTCCTCAGGGTCCGCACAGTATTTTTTTTCGCGAGCAACGAGTCAAAGTCCGTGCTTGCACGAGACCTTGACGACTGCCGCGAAAGCTTTCATCGAATCCGCTAATTTTTTCGCCTGAATTAGGAAAGTTTTGTAAAATAATACGAAAAAGGGACTGAGTTCAAAAAAGCACTTGCGTTTTTTAAGTTTTTGAGTTATTTTAGTATCAGTTGGAAATCAAATCCATATGCGAATGTAAAACAAGGGCGTTCTACAAAAACTTAGCTTTCCTTAGCTGCTTTTTGAGAACCCCTTTTTCTTGTATCAGGACCTTTTTAGAGTCCGGCGGGAAGGTCGCATCGCAAAATTCACAAATGGAAAGGAAGAAAGAAAATGGGAGAATATGTAAATCCGGCCAAAATCTTTGGCGAAAATGTATTCAATGACACTGTAATGCAGGAACGTCTTCCAAAAAATGTTTACAAGAAGCTGAAAAAGATCATCGAAGAAGGCGGTGAGCTGGATCTTGCTACTGCAGATACGATTGCACATGAGATGAAAGAATGGGCAATTGAAAAAGGAGCAACACACTATACACACTGGTTCCAGCCGCTGACTGGTACAACTGCAGAAAAGCACGATTCTTTTATCACAGCACCGATGCCGAACGGCAAAGTACTGATGAGCTTCTCCGGTAAAGAGCTGATCAAAGGCGAGCCGGATGCATCTTCTTTCCCGTCCGGTGGACTGCGTGCTACCTTTGAGGCAAGAGGATATACAGCATGGGACTGCACCTCACCGGCTTTCGTTCGTCAGGACGCAGCAGGCGCAACCCTCTGCATTCCGACTGCATTCTGCTCCTACACAGGAGAGGCGCTTGACCAGAAAACACCGCTTCTTCGTTCCATGGAAGCTCTGAATGTACAGTCCCTGCGTCTGTTAAAACTGTTCGGAAACACCACTTCCAAGAAAGTAACTCCTTCTGTAGGACCGGAGCAGGAATACTTCCTGGTAGATGCAGAGAAATTCCTGCAGAGAAAAGACCTGATCTACACCGGCCGTACCCTGTTCGGCGCAATGCCTCCAAAAGGACAGGAGATGGACGATCACTATTTCGGAACCATCCGTCAGAGAATTGCTTCCTTTATGAAGGAGGTCAACATTGAGCTGTGGAAGATGGGCGTTACCGCAAAGACACAGCACAATGAGGTTGCACCGGCACAGCATGAGCTGGCTTCCATCTATTCCGAGGCAAATGTAGCAGTTGACAACAACCAGCTCGTAATGCAGACCTTAAAGAGAATTGCATGCCAGCACGGACTGAAATGCCTGCTGCATGAGAAACCGTTCGCAGGTGTCAACGGTTCCGGAAAACATAACAACTGGTCCATCACCACAGATGACGGCATCAACCTTCTTGAGCCGGGCAAAACACCGCACGAGAACATTCAGTTCCTGCTTGTGTTAAGCTGCGTCCTGAAAGCTGTTGATGTTCACGCAGATCTGCTCCGTGAGTCCGCAGCCGATCCAGGAAACGATCACAGACTGGGAGCCAACGAGGCACCGCCGGCCATCATTTCCGTATTCCTTGGCGAGCAGCTGGAGGACGTTGTTGAGCAGCTGATCAGCACCGGAAATGCAACCAAGAGTAAAAAAGAGGGCGTTCTGGAGACTGGTGTTAAGACACTTCCGGATCTCAAGAAAGACGCTACCGACCGTAACAGAACCTCACCGTTCGCCTTCACCGGAAACAAATTCGAGTTCCGTATGGTTGGTTCCCGTGACTCCGTTGCAGCTCCGAACATCGTACTGAACACCATCGTTGCAGAAGCATTCCGCGATGCATGCGATGTACTGGAAGGCGCTGAAAACTTCGAGGACGCTGTCCATGATCTGATCAAGAAGAACTTAAGTGAGCATCAGAGAATCATCTTCAATGGCGACGGATATGCAGATGAGTGGTTAGCTGAGGCAGAGAGAAGAGGACTTCCGAACATCAAATCCATGGTGTACGCAATCCCGGCACTGACCACTGATACCGCAATCAAACTGTTCGGCGATTTCAAAGTATTCACCGAGGCAGAGCTGGTATCCCGTGCAGAAGTTAAATTCGAGAACTATGCAAAGACCATCAACATCGAAGCAAAGACCATGATCGACATGGCAAGCAAACAGATCATCCCGGCAGTCATCAAATATGCGACTTCCCTGGCTGGATCCATCAACACCATCACCGCAGCAGGTGTTACGGCAGTTGGTGTACAGAAGAATCTGCTGAACGAGACAAGTGCACTGCTTGAGGAAACTCAGAAAGCACTCGACGAGCTGATCGCAATCGAGAATGCAGGATGCGAGATGGAAGACGGCGAAGCAAAAGCAAAATACTACTACGAGAAAGTTACTCCGGCTATGGAGGCACTCCGTGCACCGGTTGACAAACTGGAGATGATCGTAGACAAAGAGATGTGGCCGATGCCGTCTTACGGCGATCTGATGTTTGAGGTTTAATCCGCAGACGGTCCGATAAATTGTAAAAATTCTGTGAAAACAGGGCAGAAAAAGAGGCTGTTTTTGACAACAGCCTCTTTTTTTAGTATAATGGGGATTAGCTGTTGCCAGAAGAAAAGGGCGGACAGCGCTGCCGGAAGAAACGGCAGGAAAACATGGAGGAAACGCTTCTGGATTTCGAAGGAAAACAGAAGTATACAGAACTATGAATGCAGAACTGGAAATTTTAGGTGTGAAGCTGAAACATTACCGCGTCGATGCGGCAATGGAGATTGCAGAGGAATACCTCTCGAACGATAAGCTGAACACCATCGGGATTGTTACAATGCAGATGCTGATGCAGGCGAGCAAGGAACCGACGTGGAAACAGTATATCGAAGATCTGGATCTGACGGTCATCGGGGAAACCGAGGTGCTGGAGGCAGCAGGAATCGACCCGGAGACGCCGTCCTATGAGGAAGTGGAGACGAACGAGTTCATCGCACGCTTTTTCTGGGGACTGATTCAGAAGAAAAGCCGGATTTTCGTACTGGGCGACACTGAGGAAGAACTGCAGACACTGCAGAAATATCTGACAGAAACGTATCCCGGCATTGAGATCGGAGGCGGTGCTGTCGTCGAGACGCTGGAGGAATCCGCGTTTGACAGCCTGGTCAACGAGATCAACAGCCAGACGACGGACGTGATTGTGAGCGGCCTTGCGGGAACGCGGCAGGATCGTTTCGTTCTGGAAAACAGCAGCAAAATCAGCGCGAAAATCTGGCTGAGCCTTGGCGAACACTCAACACTGCAGAACGAGGCCGGTATAAAAACGAGCTGGTGGGGAACTCTGCTAAAGAAGAATACGTTCAAGTGGATGGTAACAAAATATAACAGCGAAAAGGACGGTTGAAGTTCATGAACTGGATACGGAACAAACAGCAGTGGAGAGATTATCTGCTGATTACGCTGGGAACCGCGGTCATGGCGGTTGCGACCAGCTCGATTTACGACCCGGCGGGGCTTGTTACCGGAGGATTTTCCGGTCTTGCAATCGTCATCAAACAACTGAGCCAGATGCTGTTCGGAAAAGGAGTTCCGCTCTGGGTGACGAACCTTGTGCTGAACATTCCGCTCTTTCTTTTTGGAATCCGCATGAGCCGTGATTTTCTTGTGAAAACCATTTTTGGAACCCTGATGAACACGTTCTGGTTTGCCGTTCTCCCGGTTCTGCAGCTGGTGCCGGATGACAGGATGCTTTCCGCACTGTTCGGCGGCGTTCTGATGGGAGCAGGCATCGGGCTCGTCTTCATCGGAAACGGTACGACGGGCGGAACGGATATGATGGCGGCTCTGATCCAGAGAAAGCTGCGCCACTATTCCGTTGCACAGGTTATGCAGGTGCTTGATGGAATCATCGTCATCGCCGGTATTTTTGTCTTCGGTATCCACGCTTCGCTCTATGCGATCGTGGCAATCTACGTGACGACGAAAATGACGGATGCCCTGATGGAAGGTATGAATTATGCGAAATCCGCGTTTATCATTACCGCGCATCCGGAGCAGGTAGCCGATGAGCTCATGGAAGAACTCGACCGCGGCGCGTCCGGCATCCACATCAAGGGAATGTACACGGGCGAAGAGCGTATGATGGTATTCTGTGTTGTGGGCAAAAAACAGATCCCGCAGCTCAAACAGATCGTAGGAACGATCGATCCGGACGCGTTTGTCGTTGTGTCGGATGCAAGAGAGGTCTTAGGAGAGGGCTTCCAGACGGATTTCTCCTGACCTTTTTACGTATTTTGTGGTATAAATGTTGTGTTTTCTCTTCCTTTTTTGTCTATTTTGTATTAAAATAAGTATATCTGTGAGGTACTTTGCATCAGGAGCAGAACCATGGGGGTGTGGATATGCCTGGCAATGAAAGCGGGTGCAGCCGGAGACAAACTATAGGATGAAAGAGGGAAGAAAATATGATTTCAAATCAGATTTTACAGAGTACCATTGAGGGAATCAAAAACATTTCGCGTGTCGAACTCTGCGTGACTGATATAGAAGGAAAAGTTCTGGTAACAACTTTTCCGGAGGTTGAGATCAGCCAAAATGATATTGTAACGTTTGCGCAGTCTCAGGCAGATTCCCAGACCATGAAAAATTATCAGTTTTTTAAAGTATACGATGAACACCAGCTGGAGTACATTCTGGTTGTAAAAGGCGGAAACGATGACATTCACCTGATCGGAAAAATGGTTACCTTCCAGATCCAGGGTCTTTTAACCGCCTACAAGGAGCGCTTTGATAAGGACAACTTTATCAAGAACCTGCTGCTCGACAACCTGCTGCTGGTCGACATCTACAACAGGGCGAAGAAGTTACATATTGAAGTGGAAGCACGCCGCCTTGTATTTATTCTTGAGACAAATCCGGATAAGAACAGCGGGGCGCTCGAGAGCGTCAAGAGTCTGCTCGGTACCAAATCCGGTGACTTTATAACTGCAGTTGATGAGAAAAACATCATCATCGTAAAAGAACTTGCTCCAGGTGAGGATTATGCCCAGATGAACAAAGTGGCAGCCACCATTCTGGAAGCAGCAGGAAGAGATGAGGAGGGGAAAACCCACGTTGCTTACGGTACCATTGTCAAGGAGATCAAAGAAGTATCGCGTTCCTACAAAGAAGCCAGAATGGCGATGGACGTCGGAAAAATCTTCTCCGCTGAGAATGATATCTATGCATACAGCTCACTGGGTATCGGCCGTCTGATTTACCAGCTTCCGATCCCACTGTGCAAAATGTTCATCAAAGAGATTTTTGGCAACAAATCGCCGGATGACTTTGATGAAGAGACACTGACAACGATCAATAAATTCTTTGAAAATTCTCTGAATGTCTCGGAAACCTCGAGACAGCTTTATATACACCGAAATACCCTTGTCTATCGGCTGGATAAGCTGCAGAAGAGCACGGGACTCGATCTTAGAGTTTTTGAAGATGCGATCACATTCAAGATTGCGCTTATGGTTGTGCAGTACATGAAATACATGGAAACGCTCGATTATTAAGCGAGAACCCTTGAAGGAGGAATTGCATGATAACATTGGATAGTGTAAGTAAGAGTTACGCGAAAGGCCAGCCGGCCGTCAACAACGTATCCTTACACATCGAGAAGGGGGAATTCGTCTTTATCGTGGGAAACAGCGGTTCTGGAAAATCGACGCTGATCAAGCTCCTTTTGAAAGAACTCGAGCCCACATCCGGTACCATTAAGGTAAACGGACAGATCTTAAATAAAATGAAACGCTGGAGAGTGCCGAAATACCGCCGCGGTGTCGGCGTCGTATTCCAGGATTTCCGCCTTTTAAAAGACCGGAATGTCTATGAAAACGTAGCATTCGCACAGCGTGTCATCGAGAAACCGAACCGCGTCATCAAAAAGCGCGTGCCGGAAGTCCTGACGCTGGTCGGACTGGCAGAGAAGTACAAATCCTTCCCGAAGGAGCTTTCCGGAGGAGAGCAGCAGCGAGTTGCCGTGGCAAGAGCCATTGTCAACCGGCCTGACATTCTTCTGGCGGACGAGCCGACCGGAAACCTGGACCCGGGAAACTCCATGGAGATTATGAAGCTCCTGGAGGAAATCAACAACAGAGGAACGACCGTTCTTGTGGTAACCCACAACCGTGAGATCGTCAACTCCATGAAAAAACGCGTTATTACCATGCGAAAAGGCGTGGTAGTCAGCGATGAGAAGGAGGGCGAGTACCATGAGGTTTAGTACACTGGGCTACAGCATCAAACAGGGTGTCAAAAACATCTGGAGAAACAAGATGTTTTCGCTGGCATCCATCGCAACCATGGGAGCCTGTATCTTTCTTTTCGGTATCTTCTTTGCGGTTGTCATCAACTTTAACTACATCGTAAAAAATGCCGAGACAGATGTATCCATGACCGTCTTCTTCAACGAAGATGTGGATCAGGCGACGATCGATGAGATCGGAACGGAGATCAAGGCCAAGACCGATGTGGTCAAGGAATGTAAGTATGTTTCCGCGGATGAGACGTGGGAAAACTTTGCAAAACAGTATTTCGAAGGAAAAGAGGAATACAAGGACGGCTTTAAGCCAAACGACAACCCGCTCGCAACTTCTGCTCACTACGAGGTTTACGTATACCAGGTAGAGACGCAGGATGCACTGGCTGAGTATATCCGCTCGCTGGACGGTGTCCGTGAGGTTAAACAGGCCGAGGGTGCAACAACAACGTTGACGACGATGAACCGTGTCATTGGCTACGTTTCCATCGCGATCATCCTGATTCTTCTTGCCGTATCTGTTTTCCTGATCAGCAATACCGTCACGATCGGTATTTCGGTCCGGAAAGAGGAGATCGGTATCATGAAGCTGATCGGTGCGACGAACCTGTTTGTAAGGGCTCCGTTCCTGATCGAGGGTATCCTGATCGGTCTTGTCGGAGCAGCGATTCCGCTGGGGCTGCTGTACGTTGTATACAACAGAGTCATCAGCTACGTTATGACGGAGTTCAGCGTACTGTCGAACTTTATGGCATTCATGCCGGTATCGGCCGTATTCCGGATTCTGCTTCCGGTCGGACTCATTCTCGGTATGGGAATCGGACTTGTCGGCAGTATCTTTACGATTCGAAAACACTTGAAAGTCTGATAGGATTAGACAATATAATAAAGTAAAAATAAGTCCCGGAATCCGTCAAAAGATTCCGGGATCTTTCGATTGGGAGGCATATTTTGGAAGAACTGATGAAGGAAGAAAAAGAGGGCATAAAAGCGGCAGAGCAGGAAAAACCGAAAAAGCGCAGAAACAGAAAGAAAAACCGAAAAAATGAGATGCGGAAGAGCTACTTTGCGGGCATGATTTCCATGCTGGCGCTTGTAATGATCGTGCTTGTCGGAACAACGTTTCTTTGGCCGGGAAGCAGTGCGGACCACCCCGGCGGCTTCTGGTCGTGGCGGAAGACGGCGGCGATCAAAGCGATGATCAGCCAGCTTTACGCGGGCGATGTGGATGACACAGAGCTGTCGAATGCGATGTATAAAGGGATGATCAGCGGCCTCGGCGACAAGTATTCTACGTATTACACGAAAGAGGAATACGAAGCGATCAAGACAGCGCAGGAGGGTTACTATCAGGGCATCGGTGTTACGGTGACGCTGGACGGCGATAAGCTGCAGGTCACCGGCGTACAGGACGATACCCCGGCGGCGAAGGCCGGTATTCAGGCGGATGACCGTATTGTGAAGATTGACGGGCAGACACTCGAAGGCTTAAACCTCAACGATGCGGTCGGTCTTCTGAAAAACAGCGAGAACGACACCGTGACGCTTTCCATCGAGCGGGAAGGCGAGGCGGATCTGATTGAAACGGAAGTCGAAAAAGAGAAGCTTGCGGCGATTGTGGCAGACGGTAAAATGCTGGACGACAAGATCGGCTATCTGGCCATCAGCGAGTTTACAGGGCTTACCTCCGAGCAGTTCCAGAAAGCATACCAGTCACTGCAGGATCAGGGCATGGAGCGCCTGATCATCGATCTGCGCGGCAATCCGGGCGGCCTCGTGACGGCAGTCTGTGACACCCTGCGCCAGATCCTGCCGGAGGGACTCATCGTGTATACCGAGGATACAAATGGAAAACGGGAAGAGTATACCTGCGACGGCGATACCCCGATCTCGATTCCACTCGTCGTGCTGGTCAATGAAAATACGGCAAGTGCGGCAGAAATCTTCACGGGAGCAGTCAAAGATTACGGCATCGGAACGATTGTCGGAACGACGACATTCGGAAAAGGCATTGTCCAGAATACATTCCAGCTCTCGGACGGCAGCGTGGTGAAGCTGACGATTGCCCATTATTACACGCCGCTCGGAAACGACATCCACAAGGTCGGCATTACGCCGGATGTCGAGGTGGAGCTGCCGGATGACGCGACGAGCGATGTGCAGCTCGAAAAAGCGTTGGAAGTTGTCAAAGGACTGGAAAGTGCGGAATAAAATAAGAATTTTCACAGAAAAGCAGGAAAAAGGTAGGAAAAAAAGCACGAACGTGTTATCTTAGTAGAGGAGCCGAAAACAGATCTTGGCAGGCTCTAAAAGAAAGTGAGGAAAGACAGATGAATTTTACAGAAAGAAGAAAACAGGTTTTTGATAAAATGGACCAGGATTCCGCACTGCTTTTGTTTTCCGGAATCGAGCTGCATGTCAGCGCAGACGAATATCTGCCGTTTGAAGCAAACCGCAACTTTTTCTATCTGACCGGCCTTCGCAGAGATCACATGATCCTGATGATGAAAAAGACCGCAAAAGAGGAGAAATCCATTCTGTTTATCGAGGAAGCGGATCTGAACCAGGAGAGATGGTTTGGAAGAAAAGTAACCGTATCCGAGGCACAGGAGATCACCGGAATCGATGACGTTCGTTTCCTGGATTCCTTTGAGGGCATGGTAAATCGTCTGATGGCACGCGAGGATATCGGAACCCTGTATTTCGACTGCTACCGCTATCAGGTCGAGGATCTGCCGGATTACAACATGGTAAAGGCAGAGGAGTTCGCAAAGAAATTTCCAGGCAGACCGATTAAAAACATTGCTCCTGTCATCGCAGCACTGCGGATGCAGAAAGATGAGGATGAGATCGCTCTCGTCCGCCAGGCAATCAAGATCACCGACGACGCGCTGAAATTCGTGATGAAGAATCTGAAACCGGGCTGCACCGAGTATCAGGCACAGGCTGATTTCGAGTACAAGATTTTCCACGAGGGAGCAGACGGAACCGCATTCCCGACGATCGCAGGAAGCGGTGCAAACGGAACGATGCTGCACTACGATACCAACCGTGACGTGTGCGAGGATGAGACCCTGCTTCTGATGGACCTCGGAGCAAAATTCCAGGGCTACTGCGCAGATATCACCAGAACGTATCCAGTCAACGGAAAATATACGGACCGTCAGAGACAGGTTTACGACGTTGTTCTGGCAGCAAACCGCGCCGTTGCAAAAGCAGCAAAACCGGGTATGACATTAAAAGAGCTCGACGATATCGCAAAGGATGTTCTCGGCGAGGGCTGTGTGAAACTTGGCCTGATCGAGAAGAAAGAGGATGTCGGAACCTATTACATGCACGGCGTTTCCCATCACCTCGGCATTGATGTACACGATGTGACCGCGGCATGGAACGACAAGCTGCGTCCAGGCGCCATCATCACCGATGAGCCGGGTCTTTATATTGATGAGTGGGAGATCGGAATCCGGATCGAGGATGATATCCTGATTACAGAGGACGGATGCGAGGTTCTTTCCGAGAATCTGATGCGTGATCCAGACCAGATTGAAGCCTTTATGCAGGAAAAAGAGGCGTAAGAAAAAAACTACGGAGGATTTAGTTAGATGAAAATTGCAGTTACATACGATAACGGGAATATTTTCCAGCATTTTGGAAAAACAGAGAATTTTAAGGTTTACGAAGTAGAAGACAATCAGGTGGTTTCCAGCGAAGTGATCGGATCCAACGGAACCGGCCACGGCGCACTGGCAGGCCTTCTTTCCGAGCAGGGCGTGGATGTTCTGATCTGCGGCGGCATCGGCGGCGGTGCACAGGCTGCTCTTGCTGAGGCAGGCGTAGAGCTCTGCTCCGGAGCGGAGGGAGATGTGGATGCAGCGGTGGAAGCTTACTTAAACGGAACGCTCACATCTGCGGGTGCAACCTGCGATCACCACGATCACGAGGAAGGCCATTCCTGCGGCGACCACTGCGGAAGCCATGAGGAAGAGGAGAGCTCCTGCGGCGGTTCCTGCGGACCCTGCGGCGGCGGATGCGGTGCACCGACTCCGGTTATGGAA
>OGQR01000989.1_pt1 | contig 21030 bp, 13 predicted proteins | sample 1553271 | NCBI WGS metagenome assembly OGQR01 (sample SAMEA2579970, study PRJEB22360) | human gut metagenome | biome: human gut; feature: human-associated habitat; material: faeces | place: Denmark | collected 2008/2010 | reverse complement strand
GACGTCGTGCCCCCGCGACCGCGGCGGCGCCAGTCGGCGGCCAGCCGTTGCAGGGCGTCGATCGCATTGCCGACGACGACATACCCCGCCCCGTCGCGCTCGTCGAGCGGACGTTCGACCAGAAACGCCCGCACACCGCGAGCATACATCCCGTCGACGAAATCGTGCGAATCGTGCCGCGCGCCGCACATTGCGACGAAGAGCGGCGCAGCCGGCATACCGCAACTCCGGCTGTCGGTCACCACTTCCGTCACGCGCCGGTTCTCACCGATGAAGGTTCCCCCGCAGATACGGGCTATTTCGCTTAACGTATAGTTCATCTTTCCTCCGTTTCTCTCTCTGTCCGCCGGAGCCGACCGTACGGCCGCTCCGCCGTCGGCATCCCGTCCGCACGGCTCATTCGCTCCCGAACGTGACGACCGTAATGCCCGCGCCGCCGCGGTCGGCATGTTCGTCGGCGACGCCGGCGATGTCCGGCACCGTGCGCAGGTAACGGCGGATCTCCTCTTTGAGCGCTCCCGTCCCCTTGCCGTGGAGGATCGTCACCGAACCGACACCCACCATCAGCGCATCGTCGATGAAGCTCTGCACGGCCTCGACCGCTTCCGAAGCACGCATCCCCCGCACGTCGATATGATCCTTGAAATTGAGTTTGCGTGCCGCCACGTCGACCGACACCACCGTACGCGCCGTCACGGGACGCGTCGCCTCGCGGTATTCACTGTTCGACACCACGCGCAAACGTTTGCGATCGACCGTCGTCAACAACTGGCCGAAGGCCACCTGCACCTTGTCGCCTTTGAGCGACTGCACCACGCCGGGCGTCTGCTGCCCTTCGAGCACCACCTTCGAGCCGACCTCGATTTCGCGCGGCGGCGCGACGACGGGCTGCGCGTCGCCCGCCGCAACGGGCTGGCGGCGACGCTCCTCGCGGCGTTCGCGGCGGCGCCGCAACTTCTCCATTTCGCGTTCGATGCGGGCCGCCTTCTCCGCGTCGACGGCATCCGCCTGCTCGACCCGCTCCTTGAAGGCGTCGAGATCGCGCCGGATGAACCGCGTCATTTCACGCTCGGCCTGCGCCTCGCGGATCTCCTTGATCGTCTGCTCGATGCGACGGTTGGCCTCAGCCATTAACTCCCGCGCTTCGGCCTTGGCCGCACGCAGAATCTCGCTCCGCTCCTGACGGATACGCGCCAATTGCGCGGCATAGCTCTGTTCCAGCTCCTCGATCTTGCGGTCGGTCAGGCGGATGCGGTCGCGCTTCTGCTCCCAGTAACGTTTGTCGCGGGCGATCTCGCGCAGCTGCCGTTCGAGGTTGATATGATCCGAACCCGCCTTGTCGCTCGCCGCACGGATGATCTCCTCCGGAAGACCGATCTTGCGGGCGATCTCCACGGCGAACGAACTGCCGGGCTTGCCGATTTCGAGTTTGAACAGCGGACGGATCCGCTGCACGTCGAAGAGCATCGCGCCGTTGGCGACCCCTTCGGCGTTCGAGGCGAAATATTTGATGTTGGCGTAGTGCGTCGTCACGACCCCGTAACAGCCGCGTTCGAGCAGCCGTTCGAGAATCGCCTCGGCGATGGCGCCACCGATCGTCGGCTCGGTACCCGAACCGAACTCGTCGATGAGCACCAGCGTGCGGTCGGAGGCGCCGGCCAGCATGTTTTTCATGTTGCGCAGATGCGACGAATAGGTCGACAGGTCGTCGTCGATCGACTGCTCGTCGCCGATGTCGATGAAGATCGACCGGAAGACGGGCAACTCCGAGACCTCCGATGCCGGAACGGGATAGCCGCACTGGAACAGGTACTGCATGAGTCCCGTCGTTTTCAGGCAGACCGACTTGCCGCCCGCATTGGGGCCCGAAATCACAAGGATATGTTTGCGGCGGTCCAGCGCAAGATCGAGCGGCACGACCTCGCGGCCCTGCGCCCGCAGCGTCTGCTGCAACAGCGGATGGCGCGCCGTGCGCAGTTCCAGCCGGTCGTCCGTCGAAAGGATCGGCTTGCCGGCGTCGTTGGCAAGCGCCCAGCGCGCCTTGGCGCGAATCATGTCGACAGACGAAAGGTAGTCGCCCGCATCGGCGATCGCCTCCGCATCGGGACGGATCGACTCGGTGAAGGCGCTCAGCACCTTGACTACCTCGCGCCGCTCGGCATACTCCAACTCTTTGAGCTCGTTGTTGATCTCGACCACCTCGACCGGCTCGACATAGAACGTCCGGCCCGTGGCCGACTCGTCGTGGATGAAACCCTGCAATTTGCGTTTATTGGCCGCTGCGACGGGAATCACCGGCCGCCCGTCACGCACCGACAGCACGGCGTCGGCATCGACGATACCGGCCTGCTTGGCGCGCTGCAACACCTGCTGCAACCGCTTGGCGGCCTGCCCCTCGCGTTCGCGGATGGCGCGGCGCACCTGCTGCAATTCGGGCGAAGCGCTGTCCTTCACCTCGCCGCGGTCGTCGAGAATAGCATCGATCGCCCGCACGATTTCGGGAAAGAGCGTCACGCGGCGGCTCAACTCCCAAAGGCGCGGATAGCGTGCCCCGCCCCGCCCCAGGATGAACTCTGCGATCGCCCCGACGGTAACGAGCGCCTTGCGCAGCTGATCCGCTTCGGCAGCGAGCAGATAACTCCCTTCGACCCGGATTTTAGCCACCAGCGGCGCAGGATCGGGATAGTCGCCGTCGGGAAAGTCGCGTTCGAGCATCAGCAGCGAACGCATTTCGTTCATCAGCGACAGGCGGCGTTCGATCTCATCGGCCGAGGTCGAGAAACCCTCCTCCGCCAGCTTCGCTTTCGCCGAAGGGGTGGAACAGAGCGCCGTCACCTGCTCGCGGATGCGGTCGAAACCTATTTTCTCTTCGAAATTCGCAGGATAAATCATCGTCCGATAGCCTCTTGTAACGACAGCACCGCGCTATCGGGCCGCCGGCAGCGAGTCGCCCGCCGAGATCGCCGCCTCTTTCGTTTTCACCTTCTCGCCCTTGTCCTTGCGACCGAAGAGCGAGAAATGAACATACCGTTTGGGGTGAGCCTTCAAATCTTCGAGCAACGCCGCCAGATTGGCGCTCGCCGTCTCCAACGACTCGTAGAGCCGCGGATCGTTCATCAATCGGCCCACCGTGCCTTTCCCCTCGTTGATGCGGGCCACGGTCCGATTCAATTCGCCCAGCGTCGTGCGCAGACCGAGCGACAGCGAATCGATGTCGGCCTCGGTCAGCTGCTGCGAGAACCGGTCCAGATTGGCGATCATCGACGAGAAGCGCTCGGAGTTCTCACCCAGCGCGGTCGAAAACTTGCCGATGTTGTCGATCGCCGTCCGCAAACTACCCTTTTCGGCCGCCAGCACGGCGTCCATATTGCCCGAAATCGAGTTCAGGTGCGTCAGCGTCCCGTCGATATTTCCCTTGTTGTCTTTCAGCACGGCGTTGACGCTTTCGAGCGTGACCGACAGGTTGTCCATCACCCGCGTCAGACGCTCCTTCACGTCGGCCAGTTCGGTTCCGGCCGCCGCCAGCATGTCGCGCGTCTCGGCCGCCACGAGCGTGTCGCCCTTCGACAACAGCTGCGGGCTGTCGCCCATCTCGATGGCGATCGCCTTGCCGCCCATGAAACCGTCGCTGTAAATGCGCGCCTTGGAGTCGCGCGGAATCCGGAAGGAGCGCCGCACGGTGAGCTGCAACACGACGTCGCGGCTCACCGAAGGATCGAAGCCGATCGCGGTGACCGTCCCGACCTTCACGCCCTGAATGGTGACGGGCGTGGCGGTCTGGATCCCGCTGATCTCCGGATAAGCCACATAATAGGGAATGTTGCGGCTGAAAATATCAATGCCGCTCAAAAAGCGGATGCCGCCCCACAGGCAGCCCAGCATGACGACGGCGAACACGCCTATCTTTACCTCTCGTCTCATAATTCGGAATGTTTATCGGGCGATCGCATCGCCTTCGTAACGCACGATGTAAGCGTCGCCGAAGCTCTTCTTCACCTGCGACAGCGCACGCTTGGCTTCGGCCTGCGTCGCGTAACGCCCCACACAATACTTATAACGGTAGCGGCCCGCGGAACGCAGCTCGATCACCTTGTTCTTGTAGCTCTTGAATTGCCAGTCATTGGATTTCAGACGCTTGGTGCTGGCAAGAATCTGAATCGTATAGCCGCTCGACAGCTTCTTCGCAGCAGCGGCCTTCGCAGGCTGCGGAGCGGGTTCGGACACAACGGGCGCCGGTTCGACCGGCGCCTGCGTCGTGGCGTCGTCGCACTCTTCGACCAATTGCATACCCCGTACGAAATTCACATAGTCCTTCACGGCGTTGAACAGCGAACGGGCGATCTCGTTCTGTCCCTTCTCGGAACACATGTAGCGCAGTTCTTCGGGATTGGACATGAAACCGATTTCGGTCAGCACGCCCGGCATGTTGGTCGCATAGAGTACTTTGAGCAGTTGGGGTTTGGTCTTGCGCACGTACCGCCCCGCCTGCTTGTAGTTCTTCTCCAACAGCCGCGCCATCGCCTCGCTGTACTCGCCGTAGGTGAAACGCAGATTGGAGATATAGGCCCGCACGATCGCCGCCGTGCGCTGGTCGCTCATGTCGATGAACTCCTCCTTGTTGTTGGCGAAGAGCACCTCGTCGTTGATGCGCTGTTCGAGCGGGCTTTCGCCCATGATGAGCGTCTCGACGCCCCGCGCCGCCGCGGTGGGCGCCGCGTTGGTGTGAATCGAAAAGAACAGGTCGCCCTCGGCCTTGTTGGCGATGTCGGCCCGCGCCTGCAAATCCTTGGTCAGCGACTCGGAAAACTGCTTGTCGGTCTTGCGGGTGTAGACCACCTTCACTTCGGGAAGTTCCCGCTCGATAAGCGCGCCCAGTTTGAGCGCCACTTTCAGGTTGAGATCCTTCTCGTAGATTCCGCGATAGTGCGCTCCGGGAAATTTCGGCCCGCCGTGGCCCGCATCGATGACGATAACCCGTACCCCGCGCGCAATATTTTCCGCTCCGGCTCCGTTCGCACTCAGTGCGAAGCATACGCAAAGCGATATGATGAAAACCAGACGCCGCATGGCAAAAGTGGGATTAACTATGGTGTTTCTCTAATTTTTTACCTATCTTTGTCGGATGCAAAATCGGCCTCAGACAATCACGAAGGCCCGATTCCGGCGGTTTTGCCGACTCGTCGGCAAAGGTATGAATTTTTTTGGAATTTTGAAGCGATTTTCATTAAAATATCTCGCTGCGGCGTTCGTCGTCGTTCTCTTCACGGAGATGGTTTTCGGCTTTGCCCCCCACGCCGCGATACAACGTCCCGCAGAGACGGACGTCGCCGTTGCCGACAGCGGATCGACCGATAACGACCGCAGGGCGCAGCGCCTCTCGCGGCGCGAACGCCGCCGCATGAAGCAGGCCGCCGAAGCCCAGGAGCCGCCCGTCGTCTCCGATACGCTCGTGTTGCAGGCGGATTCGCTCCTGCCGCCCGACTCGCTGCGGGTGCCGTCAGATTCGCTCCAACGCGACACCACGCGCCGCAAAAAGGAGGGCGGAGCCTTCCTCGAAGACATCATGAACGGCAAGAACACCGACTCGCTGGTCTACGACATCCGCAACAAGATGGTCTACATCTACAACGAGGGCGACATCAACTACCAGGACATGAACCTCAAAGCCGACTTCATGCGCGTCAACATGGACACCCGGGAGATTTACGCCTACGGGAAGCCCGACACGCTGGAAGGGCAGCCCACGGTCACCCGCCCCGAATTCACCGAAGGTTCGGCCTCGCCCTACAAGATGGACACCATCACCTACAATTTCAAGTCGGGCAAGGCCAAGATCAAGGGCGTGGCGACGCAGGAGGGCGACGGATGGCTCATCGGCGGCAGCGTGAAGAAGATGCCCGACAACAACATCAACATCCAGGGCGGCAAATACACCACCTGCGACCAGACGGATCACCCCCACTTCTATCTGGCCATGACCAAGGCGAAGGTGATTCCGGGCAAGAAGGTGGTCACCGGCCCCGCCTACCTGGTCATGGAGGACGTACCGATCTATTTCCTCGGTATTCCGGAGGGCTTCTTCCCGATCAGTTCGGGCCCCAAGTCGGGATTCCTGATGCCGACCTACGGCGAGGACGGCCAGCGCGGCTTCTTCTTCCGCGATTTCGGTTACTACTTCACCCTCAGCCAACACATGGACCTCGCCCTCACGGCGGGCATCTACACGCTCGGATCGTGGGAGGGAGCCGCCGCATCGCGCTACATCAAACGCTACAAGTACACGGGCAACCTCAACGCCCAGTTCTCGAGCATCCGCACCGGCGAGAAGGGCGAACCCGACTTCCTCAAACAGAACACCTTCCGCCTGCAATGGACGCACTCGCAGGATCCGAAGGCCAACCCGGGCTCCACCTTCTCCGCATCGGTCAACTTCGCCACGAGCGGTTACTCCAAATACGCGGCCACGACGATCAATGACATTCTCCAAACGCAGACCAACTCGACGATCTCCTACTCGAAGAACTGGGCGGGAACCCCTTTCTCGCTCTCGATGAACATGGCCGTGTCGCAGAACTCGCAGAACTCCACGATCTCGATGACGCTGCCCAACATCGTCTTCAACGTCTCGCGCTTCTACCCCTTCAAACGGCGCGAGGCGCAGGGCAAGGCACGGTGGTACGAGAAGATTTCGATGCAGTATACGGGCAAGATGACCAACACCGTCTCCACGACCGAGTCGGAGGTCTTCACCAAACAGACGCTCGAAAACATGCGCAACGGCATCGAGCACTCGATACCCGTCACGGCCTCGTTCAACCTCTTCAACTACATCAACGTCTCGCCGTCGTTCAACTATACCGAGAAGTGGTATTTCAAGAAGCAGGAGCGCGAATGGAGCCCCGTGACCAACGAAGTGCGCTACCTCGATCCCGAATACGGATTCTACCGGCTCTACAACTACACCACCTCGGTGAGCGCCTCGACGACGCTCTACGGCATGTATCAGTTCAAGAAAAAGACCAGCAAGATACAGGCGATCCGGCACACGCTCACCCCGTCGTTCGGCTTTTCGTATGCCCCCGACTTCTCGGATCAGAAATACGGCTACTACAAAACCGTACAGACCGACTCCACCGGCAAGTTCCAGGTCTATTCGCCCTTCGCCGACAATGCCTACGGCGTTCCCAGTTCGGGCCGCAGCATGTCGATGAACTTCTCGCTGTCGCAGACGCTCGAAATGAAGGTGCTCTCCAAGCGCGACACGTCGGGCATCAAGAAGATCAAGTTGATCGACAACCTGTCGGTCAGCGCCTCGTACAACTTCCTGGCCGACTCGATGAAGCTCTCGACCATTCCCATCCAGTTCCGCACGACGGTCTTCGGCACGAACTTCGGCATCCAGCTCAACGCCACGCTCGACCCGTACAGGGTCACCCCCGAGGGACGGCGCATCGACAAACTCTTCTTTCCGGGACGTATCGTTTCGACGGGCTGGTCGTTCGGTTATACCTTCAAATCGCGGCAGGATAACTCCACGCCCGCGATCAACGACATCAACAGCGTCCCGCCCGAATACGCCAACCCCTTCTACGACCCCTACGGCATCCTCGACCCTGTGCTGCGAAGGCAGTACATGGCGCAGTCGTACTACGACTTCTCGCTGCCGTGGAACCTCGGCTTCAACTACACGGTCTCCTACTCGATCAACTACGTCAACAACGGTACGACGGGCTACCGCAAGAACATCACGCAGAACATCGGGTTCAACGGCAGCGTCAACCTCACGCCCAAGATGGGCATCACGTTCCAGGGCGGTTACGACATCAAGGAGAACAAACTGACCACCTCGTCGGTCAGCATCTCGCGCGACCTCCACTGCTGGCAAATGTCCTTCTCGTGGATTCCGTTCGGCGCCCACCGCAGCTGGAGCTTCAACATCGGCGTCAAGGCCGCATCGCTGGCCGACCTCAAATACGACAAGAGCCAGTCGATGTACGACAACATGTATTGATGCACGGAGTATCGCCGGAAAACGCCCGGCTACCCTGAACCCGGCGGGACGGAAAAGCGTTTCCCTGCCCGATTTTCGGAATCTCGACTCATGCGGATCACGAAAAAGTCCACCACCTTCGTATTGTTTCTGGCCCTCGGTGCCGGTACGTCTTCCGCACAGGAGCCTCCCCGCGGCGCCGTCTGCAACAGGGAAGCGGCCGTCACCTTTCGGAAGAGATCGACGAACCGCTCCGGACTCATCCGCAACAGAGACGGGAACCTTCTTTGCATACAGGCACAAATCCGGCTGCGATCGCTTAAAAAATGAAGGCCGGTCAAGCGATGCTTGACCGGCCTTCGAGTTGAGCTACCCGGACTCGAACCAGGAAAAACAGGACCAGAATCTGTTGTGTTACCATTACACCATAGCTCAATGTCCCACGGAACCACCCGTTCTACGTGTCCGCCCCTTCCGGTCGGCCCGAAATCGTGCGACGTACGCTGCGATTGCCGTTCCCTCAGGTTTGGTGATGCAAAAGTAGCACATAATTTTGCTTTGTGCAAGAAAAATCCGAAAAATTTTTCTAATTTTGTTTCCGCTCGTTTTCCTGCACACCGGAAACCGGACGATAAGAACCGCATTTTAGAACACCAACACGATGAATACAAAAATCCGCCTGACCCTGATGAACTTCCTCCAGTACGCCGTCTGGGGGGCTTGGCTGATCTCACTGGGGGCCTACCTCGGCAACACGCTGAAATTCGACGGGCTGCAAATCGGCAGCTTCTTCGCCACGATGGGAATCGCCTCGCTATTTATGCCGGCCGTCATGGGAATCATCGCTGACCGATGGATTCCGGCGCAACGTCTCTTGGGCCTCTGCCATCTCTTCGCCGCAGGATTCATCACCCTCGCCGCCACCCGAACCGACTACAATTCGCTTTACACGCTCGTCCTGCTGAGCGTAATGTTCTATATGCCCACCATCGCACTGTCCAATTCGGTCGCCTACAACGCCCTCGAAAAAGCAGGACTGGATACCGTAACCCACTTCCCGCCCATCCGCGTGTGGGGCACGGTCGGATTCATCTGTGCCATGTGGGTCGTCGATCTCGGAAAGATGGGCCTGAGTGCAACCCAACTCTACTTCTCGGCGACCTTGGGCCTCATATTGGGTCTCTACTCGTTCACGCTGCCGAACTGCCCGATCAACCGGTCGGGAGGCGGCAAGTCGATCGTCGATCTGCTCGGGCTGCGCGCCTTCGCCCTCTTCAAACAGCGCAAGATGGCCATCTTCTTCATCTTCTCCATGCTGCTGGGCATGTCGTTGCAGATCACCAATGCCTTCGCCGACGGATACATCAAAAGTTTCGGCGACACGGGCATCCACGGCGCCAAATATCTCGGCACCTTCGGCGTCGAACACTCCACGATCCTGATCTCGCTCTCGCAGATCTCGGAAACGCTCTGCATTCTGCTTATCCCATTCTTTCTCAAACGGTTCGGCATCAAACGCGTCATGCTGATCGCCATGTTCGCATGGGTATTGCGTTTTGCATTGCTTGGCGCCGGCAACCCCGGCCCGGGCGTCTGGATGTTCATTCTCTCGATGATCGTCTACGGCGTGGCGTTCGATTTCTTCAATATCTCCGGTTCGCTATTCGTCGAAAAGGAGACCTCGGCGGCAATCCGTTCGAGCGCACAAGGCGTATTCATGATCATGACCAACGGCCTGGGCGCGCTAATCGGCTCCTATCTCGCCGGATGGGTCGTCAACCACTACGGATGGCCGCTTTCATGGTATCTGTTCGCAGGGTTCTCGCTCGTCGTAGCGATCGTATTTGCAGTCATATTCAAATACAAGCACGATCCGAACAGAATCTGAAACGACACAAGCGACCGATGAAGAGAGGAGAGCTGTCGGACAGCTCTCCTCTCTTCATCGGCATCATTGGAGCCTACCGGTCGAACAGTGCGTTGAGCACCTTGGCCAGCCGATACCCCGACAGCACGAGCTGATACTCCGCGAACGGGGCGTGCGCATTGTAGAACTCCTGCCCCAGCTCGTCGCCGGGCTGCACCCAGTCGTAAATCTCGCGGCAGCGCCGCGCCGACTCCTCGAACCATTCGACGGGCGTCCCCTCCGTCATACGGGCGATCTCCTCGTCGGTGTAGTTGTCCAGCGCATGACGGTAATCCTGGAATCCCCAGAACTTATGGCGGCTGTCGAGCAGCTGTCCGTCCCAGATCTTGTGGTAGTTGGTCTCGACGCCATGCAGCTTGATCGGAAATTTTCCGAGCGTCATGTTGTCGGGATAATAATAGACATGCGTCGGACAGTGCATGTCGCCGAGCAGATGCACCAGATATTTGATATGCACCAATACCGTCGAGTCGTCGAGCTTGTCATATTCGGAGAGCAGCGCAATCGATTGTTCGACGGCCACGACGCAGTCGCCCTTCGCGCCCGACGCCTCGCGCACGGCCGGCGTGCTGCGAAACTCCGCATCGACCGTTCCGGCGTGCCAGTGCGTCGTGAACTCATAGCCTTTCGAACGGCGCCACTCGTCCATCCACGAGGCGTAGTAGACGATCGAACGGTGGTCGGTGTAGCGCATGATGTTGGCTCGGGCGCGCGGCGTAAGATGATGTTCGGCAATGCAGGCGATCGCCGCATGGCCGGCCAGCCCGAAGGCGCGTATCTCGCGCGCGGCCAGCAGGAGGAAAAGGATCAGGATAAATCGCTTCATTCGTTCGGTTGTGTTTTTCGGAACACGTCACCGACGCGATCTCCGTCGGGCACGTATCCGGATGAATATTCGGTTTAAGGTAAGTCGCAGTCGTTCGTACTGCCGGACGAGCCGTCGGCACGGCCCTTTGTAATCGGTTCTACTCCATAGGCATTCGTATTTCGGTCGGTTCGAAAGGAGAACTGCGGAGCGGATCGGGCATTCCATACGCCGCCTCCGCAACCGCCCTCACTATAAGAATAACACCTCCGCGGCGAAATACCCTATCGGAAATGAAAAAATATGCCCGGCCGCAATTTATCCCTACCCCGATTCCTGCCGACCGGCGACACGACGGACGATGCCGGCAGGAAAGCCGCCGCCCCATGCAGCAAACCGCGCTTCGCCCCGACCCTGCACGCTGCCGGCCGACGGCAACGAAGCGCAGATGCGCCGGAAGCGAAGGGGTTTCACTGCGGATAACCGTCACATTCGTCCCGCCCCTCCCAAAAAACGAAACGGAGCCGAACCCCGCAGGATTCGGCTCCGCCTCATCCGGACGCCGCCGGATCACTTCGTCAGTCCCATCTTCTCGATGAGCGCCTTCGTCTCGGGCTTGTGGCCGCGGAAGGCGACATAGAGTTTCATCGGATGCTCGTGCCCGCCCTGCGTGAGGATGTGCTTGCGGAAGGCATCGGCCGCCGGCCCGCCCAGAATGCTGCCCGTCTCCTCGAACGCCTTGAAGGCGTCGGCTTCCAACACCTCGGCCCACTTGTAACCGTAGTATCCGGCCGCATAGCCGCCGGAGAAAATATGGGTGAAGGCGGGATTCATCGCCGTACCGTCCACGACAGGCAACACCTGCGCAGGTGCCATCGACTGCTTCTCGAAGGCCTCGACATCGCCCGTGAACGGCTCTTTGAGCGTGTGCCATGCCATATCGGTCATACCGAACGACAGCTGGCGCACATTGGCGTAAGCAGCCAGATAGTTCTTCGCGGCGACGATCTTCTCGACCAGTTCGGCGGGCATCTTCTCACCCGTCTCGTAGTGCTCGGCCCACAGGTCGAGCCACTGCTTTTCGGTGGCCCAGTTCTCCATGATCTGCGACGGCAGCTCCACGAAATCGCGGTAGACGCTCGTCCCGTTCAGCGACTCGTACTCGCCCTGGCCCAACATGCCGTGCAGCGAATGGCCGAACTCGTGGAGGAAGGTGTTCACCTCGTCGAAGGTCAGCAGCGAAGGTTTCGTCTCGGTCGGCTTGGTGAAGTTCATCACCAGCGACACCAGCGGGCGCGTCTCGACGCCCTCTACCACCTTCGAACCGCGGAACTCGGTCATCCACGCACCGGCGCGCTTCGACGCACGCGGGAAGAAATCGAGGTAGAGCACCGCTACGAAGTCGCCCTTCGCGTCGGTCACCTCGTAAGCCGTCACGTCGGGATGATAGACGGCGATGTCGTCGCACCTGGCGAAATTCAGCCCATAGAGCTTGTTGGCCAGCAGGAAGACCCCTTTTTTCACCTTCTCCAATTCGAAGTAGGGCTTCACCTGCTCGTCGCTCAGCGCATACTTCTCGTTCTTGTACTTCTCGGCGTAGTACGACCAGTCCCACGGCATCACATCGCCCTCGAAGCCCTGCGCATGGGCATAGTCGTTGATCATCGCATAGTCGGCCCGCGCATAGTCGATCGTCTCGTCGAGCAACTCCTGCAAGAAGGCGTTCACCGTAGCGGTATTCTCGGCCATGCGCTCTTCGAGCACATAGTCGGCGTAGGTTTCATATCCCAGCAGACCTGCGATCTGGCGGCGCAGATCGACGATGTGGCGGATATTCTCGCAATTGTCGAACTCGCCGCCCAGCGCACGCGCATTCGACGCCCGCCACAGCTGCTCCTTCGCCTCGCGGTCCGACGAATAGGTCATGAAGGGGACGTAGCTCGGATACTGCAACGTCACCGTCCAACCCTTCTCGCCGCGCGCCTTGGCGTCGGCCGCCAGCCCCTCCTTCACGAAGTCAGGTAGCTCTTCGACCCGCCCGGGATCGGTGATGTTGAGCGTGAAGGCGTTGGTCGCAGCCAGCGAATTCTGGCCGAATTTGAGCGTCATCTCCCCCAACTCGGTCGTATATTGCCGGTAGAGCTCCTGCTTGTCGGCCGGAAGCGCCGCACCGTTGCGGGCGAAGCTCTTGTAGGTCTTCTCCAACAGCCGCTTGTCCTCCTTCGAAAGGAACCAGCCGGGATTCTCGTAGACGGCCTTCACGCGGGCGAAGAGCGCCGGATCGAGCGCGATGTCGTTGCTCAGCGCCGTCAGCTTGGGCTGCACGTCGAGCGCGATGCGCTGCATCTCGTCGTTGGAATCGGCTTCGAGCAGGTTGTAGAACAACCCCTCGATTCGGGAAAGCAGTTCGCCGGAACGTTCCAGCGCGACGATCGTATTGTGGAACGAAGGCTTGGCGGGATTCTTCACGATGGCCTCGATCTCGGCCCGCTGTACGGCGATGGCCGCATCGAACGCCGGTTCGTAATCTTTCAGTTCGATCCGCTCGAACGGGGGCGTGGCATAGGGCGTCTCCCACTCCGCGAGCAGCGGATTCGAGGTATCGATCTCGGGCAGGTCGGCCACGGGCATCGTGCGATCGGCACACCCTGCGACCAGAAGCGTCAGTGACATAAACGACAGAATTTTTTTCATTATAACGTACTTATTTGAGGTTTTCTTGCTTATCGCGCAGTTCGAGCAGGTTCGCCGGCGGCATGAGCTGCCGCTCCGCAGCCGGACGGACGACCGCCAGCGAGTCGGTTTCGGGCTCCGGCTCCACCCAGAATCCGCAGGCCTTCAACAACGGCGCCTTGTCGGGATCCTGACCGCGGAAATCGCGGTAGAGCGTCATGCCGTCGGCCTCGCCGCCGCGGCTGAGCAGCTTCTCGCGAAAAGCGCGGGCGATCTTGCGGTTGAAGATGTCGCCGCTCTGACGGAACGCCTCGTAGGCATCCTTGTCGAGCACCTGCGCCCAGATATAGAAATAGTAACCCGCCGAATAGCCGCCGTCGAAAATATGGCTGAAATAGGGGTAGCGGTAACGCGGTTCGATCTGCGGGATCAGCCCCCGTTTCGTATAGAGCGCTTCGCGTTCGAAGGCATCGACGTCGAACGGCGCATACTCCCGCTGCGAATGGATGTCCATGTCCGACAGGGCGGCGGCCAGCAGCTCGGTCATCTCGAATCCCTGGTTGAACTGCGCGCTGCGACGGATCTTCCGCACGAGCGATTCCGGAATCTTGTCGTTGGTGCGGTAGTGCAGCGCATATTGTTCCAGCATCTCGGGTTCGGTGGCCCAGTTCTCCATCACCTGCGACGGCAGCTCCACGAAATCGCCCTCGACGTCGGCCAGCCCGCGGTACTCCACCTTGCGGAACAGGCTGTGCAGCGCATGGCCGAATTCATGGAAGAGGGTCTTCGTCTCGTCGAGATTGAGCAGCGTCGGCGTCGAACGGGTCGGACGGGCGTAGTTGGTCACCACCCCTACGACGGGCGCCACGCGCTCGCCGTTCTCGTAATACTGTTCGGTAAAGTTCCCGCACCACGCTCCGCCGCTCTTGCCCTCGCGCACGTAGTAGTCGAAGTAGAGCACGCCCAAATGGCTCTCGTCCTCGTCGAGCACTTCGTAGACCAGGCAGTCGGGATTGTAGAGCGGTGCGACGATCGGCCGGAAGGTGATACCGTAGAGCCTGTTGGCCAGAAAGAAGATGCCGCCCTGCACGTTTTCGAGCGTGAAATAGGGGCGCAGCGCCTCGTCGTCGAGCGCGTAGTCGCGGCGGCGCACCTTCTCGGCATAGTACCACCAGTCCCACGGCTCGAAGGTCGCATCGGGGTGGTCGGCGCGCAACATCTCTTCCATAGCCGCCAGCTCCTCCTTCGCCCGATCGAGCGCCGGCGTCCATATCTCGTCCAGCAACGCATAGACCGCAGCGGGCGTCGCGGCCATCTGGTCGGCAGTCACGTAGTCGGCGAAGGAATCGTACCCCAACAGGTGCGCCTTCTCGGTGCGCAGACGGATGTAGTCGTTCACCAGCGCCTTGTTGTCGTATTCGTCGCCATGGTTGCAGCGGTCGAGGTAGGCGGTGTAGAGCTCCTCGCGCAGTTTGCGGTCCTTGGCATAGCTCAGGAAGGGCAGCATACTGGGTTTGTGGAGCGTGAAAAGATAGGATTTGTCGCCGAGTCCCGCAGCCTGCGCCTTCTCCCGCGCCGCTTCGCGCACGGCGTTGGGCAGCCCCTCCAAGCGGTCGGCCGTCAGCTCCAACCCGAACGCATCGTTCTCGTGGAGCAGGTTGTTGCCGTACTTCACCGACAGCCGCGACAAATCGCCGTTGATCTCTTTGAGCCGGCGCTTGCCCGCCTCGTCCAGCAGGGCGCCCGACCGGACGAACCGGCGGTAGAGCTTCTCCGTCAACCGCCGCTGCTCGGCCGTGAGCGGCAGCGCCTCGCGCCGGTCGTAGACAGCCTTGATCCGCCCGAACAGCCGTTCGTTCATGCGGATCTCGTCGGCATGGGCCGCCAGCAGCGGCATCGCCTCCTGCTCGACGGCCTGCATTTCGGGCGTCGCGTCCGAAGCGGCCAGCATCTCGAAGATCAGCGACGTGCGCTGCAACATCCGCCCCGAGGCATCGTAGGCCGCGATCGTATTCTCGAAGGTCGGTTCGTCCGACGTGTCGACGATCGCGTCGATCTCGGCGTTATGGAGCGACATCCCCCGCTCGAAGGCCGGCAGGAAATGTTCGGGCCGTATCCGGTCGAAAGGCGGTACGCCGTAGGGCGTCGTCCACTCCTCGAAAAAGGGGTTGGCCGTTTCGACCTTCTTTTTCTGACAGGCGGCAAGCGACATAATAATAAAATAAATTAATAACAATCGTCCTAAACGTCCCATTCGATTGGCAATCTTTTTATAACTTTGCAAAGTTAAAAATTATTACAGAGTCATGCAACTATTTTACGCACCCGACCTTACGACGCCCCTCTATACGTTGGGCGAAGAGGAGTCGAAGCATTGCATCCGCGTACTGCGGCTCCGACGGGGCGACACGCTCCATCTGACCGACGGGCGCGGAACGCTCTACCGGTGCGAAATCGCCGAGGAGGACGCCCGGCGCTGCACGGTGCGCGTCGTGGAGCGCTTCCCCGACTACGAACGGATGCCCTACCGCCTGACGATGGCCGTGGCGCCGACCAAGAATATCGAACGCTTCGAGTGGTTCCTCGAAAAGGCGACCGAGGTGGGCGTGAGCGAGATCGTCCCGCTCCTGTGCGAACGTTCGGAGCGGCGTGCGCTCAAAATCGAACGTGCCGAGCGGGTCGTCGTTTCGGCCATGAAGCAGTCGCTCAAAGCCTTCTGTCCCGCGCTGCGTCCACTCACCCCGCTGGCCGACCTGCTCGCCGAGCCGTTCGACGGGCGGCGGCTGATCGCCCACTGCGACGCGCCCCGTATGGAAAAATGCCATCTGTTCGACACGCTCCGCCCGCACGAAAACCTGCTGGTGCTCATCGGCCCCGAAGGCGACTTCTCGCCCGCTGAAATCGATGCCGCGCTGAGGGCGGGCTTCGAGGAGATCACCCTCGGCCGGCAACGGCTGCGCACCGAAACGGCCGCCGTCGTGGCGACGGTCATGGCTGCCACACGCAATCACACACCCGACCAAACCGCATAAATCATGCTGATCGCCACACTTATCCTGCTGACCCTGACGGGCGCTGCAATTTTCGCCGCACCCCTGCGCTGCAAGGCGTGGGTCGCGCTGGCCTTCGTCGTCCTGTTCGCCCTCGGTGGCACCGCCGCGGCCGTCGGAGCGCTCGCCGGCATCCTGCCGCCGGCGGCTGTCGCTGCCCACGCTGCTCTTCGGCGAGGAGTCGCTGCGCATGGATGCGCTCTCGGCCCTCTTCACGCTGCTCGTCGCCGCAGGGTCGGTGGCCTCCGCACTCTACGCCAAGGGGTACGTCGACCGCTACCTCGACCGCAAACCTGCGGCGCACATCTCGCTGCACTACTTCGCCTTCACGCTGCTGTCGCTCTCGATGACGGCCGTCGTCACGGCCAGCGGCGGCTATACGTTCCTCTTCTGGTGGGAGCTGATGACCCTTTCGTCGTTCGTGCTCATCCTCTTCGACGCCGAACGCAAGGAGGTGCTCAAAGCCGCGCTGACCTATCTGGTGATGATGCACCTCGGCTTCTTCGCCCTGCTCATCGGCTTCGTGGTCCTGCAAGCCGCCGAGGGATCGGCCGATTTCGGCGCGCTGGCGAGCTACTTCGCCGCACACCGCCCGCTGCCGCTGCTGCTCGTCTTCCTCGCGGGCTTCGGCATGAAAGCCGGCCTCTTCCCCATGCACGTCTGGCTCCCCGAAGCGCACCCAGCCGCCCCGTCGCACGTCTCGGCACTGATGTCGGGCGTGATGATCAAGACGGGCGTCTACGGCGTACTGCGCACGGCGATGTACCTTCCCGCCGGCGAAACGCTCGCCACGGCAGGCGTCATCCTGCTGGGAGCAGGCATCGTCACGGGACTGTGGGGCGTGCTGCTGGCCGCCATGCAGAACGACATCAAGCGGCTGCTGGCCTACTCCTCGATCGAAAACGTCGGGATCATCTTCATCGCCATCGGCGTAGCCCTGCTCGGACGCAGCGCAGGCAACGACACGGTGGCTTTGTGCGGCATGGCCGGCGCGCTGCTGCACACCCTCAACCACTCGTTCTTCAAATCGCTGCTCTTCTTCGGCGCAGGCAACCTCTACGCCGAAGCGCATACCACCGCACTCGACCGCTTCGGCGGCGTGGCGCGCCAGATGCCCGTCACGGCGATCCTCTTCCTGGCCGGCACGGCGGCGATCTGCGCACTGCCTCCTCTGAACGGGTTCGTCTCGGAATTTATTATCTACACCGGCATGTTCCGCAGCATCGCCGAAGGGCAGCAAGTGCTGTTGGCGGCAGCCGGCGTCACGGCGCTCGCCCTGATCGGCGGACTGGCTCTGTTCGCCTTCACCAAACTCTACGGCATCGTCTTCCTCGGTGCGCCCCGCACGCACGAGGTGGCCGAAATGCACGAGGCGGACAACTACCGCATCGCCGCCATGGCGCTGCCCGCCGCAGGCATCCTCTTCATCGGGCTGCTGCCGTGGACGGTACTGCCGCTGCTGACGAAGGTAGCCGCGACGCTGCTGCCCGGCCTCGGCGCCGGCCGGCAACCGGCGGCCGAACTGCCGGTGTGGGCGGGCCTCACGCAGATCACGCTCGTCGCAGCCGTGCTGATCGCCGCGACCGCGCTGCTGCTCGTCGCCAAACGGCGCGCCCTGCGCCGCCGCACCGTCGCGTCGGGGCCGACGTGGGGCTGCGGCTTCACAGCCGTCAACACCCGTATGCAGTACACGGGCGAATCGTTCGTCGAAGGGTTGGAAAGCATCGTCCACCCCTTCACCGAGGAGGTCGTCGAGGGCAAAGCGGTCGACAAGCAGGAGATCTTCCCCTCGGCGCACGACTTCGACATCCGCCGCAAAGACCGCGTCGCGCGGCTCTTCTCGGCATGGTGGGTCGAATCGCTCCGCCTGCTCAACGCCCGCGTCATGCGGCTGCGCACGGGCAAGATCAACCACTACATCCTCTTCGCGCTGCTCTTCATCGTGCTCGTATTCCTATGTTCCATCCTCAACCTACTCTGATGACGACGCTGTTGAATATCCTGCTGCTCGTCGCCGTCGCCCTGTCGATCACGGGCGTCGTCAACCGCACGCGCGCACGGCTGGCGGGCCGCCGCGGCCCGCGCTTCACGCAGCACCTCCACAATACGGCCCTGCTGCTGCGCAAGGGGGCCGTCTACTCGACCACGACCTCGGCGCTCTTCCGCACGGCACCGGCCCTCTACCTCGCGGCGGCCGTCACGGCGCTGCTCTTCATCCCGGTAGGCGACCTGCCGCCCGTCGTCTCGTTCCCGGGCGATCTGGTCTGCTTCATCTACCTGCTCGCACTGAGCCGCGCGGCGCTCATCCTGGCGGCCATGGACACGGGCAGCTCGTTCGAGGGCATGGGTGCCAGCCGCGAAGCGCTCTACGGCGCGCTGGTCGAACCCGCGCTGCTGCTCACCACAGCCACGCTGGCGCTCATGACGGGACATACCTCCTTCGCGGCGATCTTCTCGGCTGCGACGCCCGTCGAAGTGCGTTTCACGATCATCCTGTTGCTGCTGGGTTACCTGCTGACCAAAATCTTCATCGTCGAGCAGGGGCGCATTCCGGTCGACGATCCGCGCACGCACCTCGAACTGACGATGATCCACGAAGTGATGTGCCTCGACTACGGCGGCATCGACCTGGCCTTCATCCAGATCGCCGGCTGGCTCAAAGGCGCCGCGCTGGCCGTGCTGGCCGCCGACACGCTGCTGCTGGGCGGCGCGCTGCACTGGTGGTGGGCCGCACCGCTGGCCGTGCTGCTGCCGGGCCTGGCCGTCGGCGTCGTCGAATCGACGCAGGCGCGCAACAAACTCTCGCGCAACGCAACCTTTCTGCTCACCATCGCCGCACTCGCCGCGCTGATCTTCTTCGTGGCGCTGCTGCTGCACCTCAATATCGACATCCGATGATACTCGCACTCGTACTTCTCTACGTCGTCTCGCTGGTCTACATCTCCATTACGGAGCGGTTCCGCAGCTATGCTTCGCTCGTGGGCTTGCAGGGATGGCTGCTGCTGGCCATCGCGCTGGTGCGCCTGCAACAGATCGAAATCTGGTCGCTGCTCTTCGTCGTGGCCGAGACGCTCCTATTCAAGGCGATCGTCGTACCGGCGATTCTCTTCGCCGTGATCCGCCGCACGAAGATCAACCGCATCGCGGCCTCCGGCACCTCGCAGTTCAACTCGCTGGTGCTGTCGCTCGCGGCGCTCGTGGCGAGCATCTCGGTCACCTACTGCATCGCCGAGGAGACGATCAATCTGGTCTTCTTCGGCGTGGCGCTCTACGCCCTGCTGAGCGGGCTGATCCTCATCGTCGTGCGCACGCGCATCTTCTCGCACATGGTGGGATTTCTGGTCATCGAAAACGGCGTCTTCCTCTTCTCGATGGCCGTCGGGGTCGAGATGCCCTCGATGATCGAAATCGCGATCATACTCGACATCCTCATCTCGATCCTCATGCTCGGACTCTTCCTCACCAAGATCGGCGCCCGCTTCCGCATCGGCGACACCGACCTGCTGACCAATGTAAAAGACTGACCCTCGTATGATCGCACTCTACTTTCTGCTCTCCGCACTGATCGCCCTGGCCGCGGCCTTCGCCCGGCAGCGCCGCACGGTCAAACGGCTGGGCGCCGCCTTCTACCTCGTCCAACTGTCGCTGGTCGCTCACATCGTCGCCGAAGGCTACGGCGAGGTATCGTCGCAGTTCTTCCGCTTCGACGCGGCAGGCACGCTCTTCTTCGCGCTGCTGACGATCGTCTCGGCCTTCGTCTTCGTCCACTCGTGCGTCTACCTGCGCGACAATCCGATCAAGGAGTATCGTCTCTACTTCACGCTGCTGATGCTGCTCACCACGGCCATCACGGGCGTATACTTCGCCCGCAACATCGCCGTGACGTGGATCTTCCTCGAAGCCACGACCCTCTGCGCCGCCGGCATCGTCTACCACCGCCGCACGGCGCAGGCGCTCGAAGCGACGTGGAAATACATCTTCGTCTGCTCGGTAGGCATCGCCACGGCCTATCTGGGCATCCTGCTGCTCTCGTCGCTGGGCGACGGTTCGCTGCGCTACGAGGAGCTGGCGCGCAGCGTCGGCGGCGGCAACCCACTCTACCTGAAAATCGCCTTTCTGCTGATCCTCTGCGGTTACAGCTGCAAGATGGAGATTTTCCCGCTCTACACGATCGGCGTCGACGCCAATTTCGCCGCGCCGGCACCCGCCTCGGCGCTGATCTCGACGGGGCTGGTCAACGCCGGCTTTCTGGCCGTTTTCCGCGTCTATCGCATCATGGAGCAGACCGAAGCGATCGGCTGGGTACGCAACGTACTGCTGCTGACGGGCATTCTCTCGCTGGCCGTGGGCGCGCTGTTCCTGCGGCGCACGAACAACTACAAGCGCTTCCTCTCCTACTCCACGGTCGAGAACATGGGCATCGCCGCGATCGGACTGGGCATCGGCGGCATCGGCGTCTGGGCCGCGGTGTTCCACGTCGTCTGCCACACGCTGGTCAAGAGCAGCCTCTTCCTGCAAATGGCCGTCGTGCGGCGCATCTACAACGGCTAACGCCACCAACGCCACCGCGACCACGGGGTGCAGA